>WUUC01205814.1_pt1 | contig 13555 bp, 6 predicted proteins | sample 6278441 | NCBI WGS metagenome assembly WUUC01 (sample SAMN13675441, study PRJNA597444) | soil metagenome | isolation source: soil | place: USA: Washington | collected 2017-10
GCATTCGCTGTCACTCTTGGAACGAACCGTCGCGAGTCTGGCACTCACTACACTCCTAAATCACTGACCGAAGCGATCGTAGCCGAGACGCTTGAGCCAGTAGTTTATGCCGGCCCAGCAGAGGGTGAACCGCGCGAAGAATGGCAACTCAAAAATCCTACTGAACTACTCGAACTCAAGGTCTGCGATCCTGCAATGGGGTCGGGTGCTTTTCTCGTTCAGGTTTGTCGTCAATTAGCTGATTATCTACTGAAAGCCTGGGAGCGGGAGGAGAAGTGTGGTAAGGCGATAACGGTCGATGGTCTAGTGCTAGACGATGCTCAAGGTTTCGAGTTACTCCCAAAAGACGCAGACGAGCGTCTCTTGATCGCCCGCCGTCTAGTCGCTGAACGGTGCCTCTACGGCGTGGACATGAACCCGCTGGCAGTGGAATTGGCGAAACTCTCCATCTGGCTCGTAACTTTAGCTAAGGGACGGCCCTTCGGCTTTCTCGATCACAACCTGCGCCACGGCGATAGCATGCTCGGCATTCATCAGTTAGACCAGCTAATCGAATTGAGCATGTCCCCTAGTACTTCATCCGGCCCTCGCAGCCTCTTTGCACAAAACATAGAGCGAGCTGTCAGTGAGGCTGTTGAGCTACGGAAGCGGTTGCGCGAGATTCCGATCCGTGACATCCAAGACGTCCGCGCGATGTCTAGGCTCAATGCTGAAGCGTGCCGATTGCTCGAAGGACCAGAGCGAGTTGCCGATGCTCTCGTAGGTGAAGCACTCAAGTCGGGTGATAACTTCGATGCAGAGGGGATCGCTCTTCGATCCTTAACGATCGAAGCTGGTAGCTTTCTCAATGGAGATGAGGAAGCTGGTAACACCATCATCAGGAAGGCGATGAAGACTCTCGCTACAGATTTGCCGCCAGGCAAGTCCCCCCGAAAACCATTCCATTGGCCGCTGGAATTCCCGGAAATCTTCATTAGGGAGAACAGCGGTTTCGATGCAATCGTCGGTAACCCTCCTTACTTGGGAGGGCCCAGAATCACAGGTGTAGTAGGCACTGCTTATCGTGAATATCTCGTTCAATGGCTGGCAAATGGATCGCGTGGAACTGCAAATCTAGTCGTTTACTTCTTTCTACGCAGCTTCGAACTTTTGCGGAGGCAAGCTTGTTTCGGACTGCTGGCCGCAAGGTCGATCGCAGAGGGCGATACCCGACAGGTAGGACTTGAGCGCTTGATCAAGTCTCATGCAGTTATATATGCCGCTTATCCGAATGAGCCATGGCCAGGAAGCGCTTCGGTTATCACCAGTCGCGTGCATTTGATAAAAGGCGATTGGTCTGGAGACCGTATTTTGTCAGGAAAGCCAGTTGATTTCATATCTGCTTTTCTCTCTGATCAAGAGGAGTGGAGTCCCCGACCACTTGAAGCGAACGCTGGCAAATCGTTTATTGGTTCCTACGTTCTTGGGATGGGGTTCATATTAAATGTAAGGGATGCGCTCGCCTTCATTACACGAGATCCGAAGAACAAAGAGGCCCTTTTCCCTTATCTCAATGGTGATGATCTGAACTCTCATCCTAAGCATGAAGCTTCCCGATGGGTCATCAACTTCTGGGATTGGCCTCTCTCCCGGGATGTTGATGGCTCATGGGCAATAGCGAACCAGAGGACACGTGACCAATGGCTTCGCGATGGAAAAGTTCCTGAAGACTTTCCAGGCCGTGTAGCAGAAGATTTTCCAGATCTCCTCGAAATAGTCGAAGAGAAGGTGAAACCAGAACGGCAACGTAAAAATGTAAGAGGGGAGTACGTTCTGCGCAAACCGCTACCACAGCGTTGGTGGCACTATTCAGAAAAACGTCCCGCTCTTTACCACGCGATCGGGCGGGGGCATTCTCTTTGTAAGCATCCGAAGGGGTGGAATGGCGAAGGTAATACCCTGCCTTATATCATTGCATTCGCGCAAACAAGCAAGACAAAATACCCAGTGTTAGTCGAAAACATTCATGTATTCGACCAAAAGCTAGTAATCATAGCCACCCAGTCTCACGCTGTTTTCGTAGTGCTCTGCTCTAATCTACATTATTTCTGGGCCATAACGAGGGGAGGTTCCATGCGCACAGACGCGGTATACACGCCGACAGATGTGTTTGAACCATTCCCCTTTCCTTTATTTGTCGAGAATGACTCAAACCTTGAAAGGTTAGGGCTAGCTTACCATGAGGCGAGAGCATCGTTTATGAAAGCGGCTGGCATCGGGTTGACTGGCCTTTACAACCGACTTCACGATCCGAGTGATAATGATCCCCATATAATCAAGCTGCGGAACTTGCACTGTAATATCGACTCTGCTGTAACTGCCGCATACGGATGGGATGATCTACATCTTGATCAAGATTTTTATGAAGTGGCAGACTTGCCTGAGAACGACAGGGTCAGGTTTACAATAAGCGAACAGACACGCCTTGAAATACTGCGGCGATTGTCTCAACTCAATCGTGAGCGATACAACGAAGAAGTAGCGCAAGGGATTCATGACGATGCGGGAAACCCAACAGCTTCGTCCGTTCGTCGTCACAGCAGTGGAGAAGCGACGAATACCGATTCGATAGATCAACCAGGCTTGTTCAGCGCTCACGCATCTTCTACCTCAATTAGTAGAACACGCCGACGGGCGAAATGATAATCGACAGGAAGGCGAAAGTGGCAGATAAGAAAGAAAAGAAAACTACCGATAAGTCTCCCAAACTGACAGAACCGAAAATACCTAACGCTTGGTTAGTGAGGTCAGGTAGCTCCGCAAAGCTTGATGACTATGTGGTTTCTGTTGCCGGAGATAACTCTAATTATCAAGCGATAGTTGAAGGTGACGGTTTCCTTATAGTCGATGAAGAAGATAGTAGACTATTAGCATTCGCCAGAAATTTCCGCTCACGTTCAAGCTTTGATGATACGACTTTCTACTTCGACAGCGTATTACCGATCGCTACCTCGGTTGACCCACGTAGCCTGAAGATAGCGCTATCCAGTGCCGCTGCCATCTCTCGCCTTGATTGGTCAGTCTTTACTGATGCCCTGAAGTCGATTGCCGGTATCGAATTCGACCACATGCCGACTCTTAAAGGTGACAAACCATTGGAGCAGGCATACCTCCGCGAACTGTTGCAGCTCGCCGTGACAGACGACATCTTAGGTCCGGCGAACGGGCCTTACGAAGAGATCGTGGAAATGAGTGTGCGTGACCGCTATTTGGTCGGCAAATTCGCGCCGCAGGGAGAGCGCATCGGAGCCGATCAGGTGGAAGAACTGAGAAGCACCACCGGGAAGGTCGATCCTGAAGAAGGTCCTCGTGAGATCGATCCTTCAACGAATCAGTCACTCGTGCCTTCTTCCTTCGGAATTACCTTCTGTGTGGACGGCGAGACAGAGACGATCGAAATCGAGGCGCGATGGGGGCGCTATGAACGTGGGGAAAGCGAAACACATTTCAACGAGGCGACTGGTAATCCATTGCGGGCATGGAAGCGGATCCCCTCCGGCGGTAAAAAGTTCTTATCGTTGAAAGAGGGCGCGATAGAGCCAATGTCGTTGGATGACGATTCTCCTGCGATACTCTTTCAGGGAACAGTAAGACCGAAACTCCCCACCGGCGATAGGCTAGTAACTTTATTTCTCATCAACACTCAATCACAGCCGGAGCAGAATCAAGATGCGGCATGGGTGTTCCAGCCGGAGCTGATAGTTCGACATCCTCAAGGCAAAGCCATTTTCCGGCGCCGTCCGGTGCTCGACACCTACGGTGACGATGTGGAGCGGGAAGCCCTTGAAATGATCTACCGCGAACGTGTGGAATTCGCAGTCGGCCATGGTGTTTCCGTGCGTGCCGTGGTGAGCGAGGATGATGTCCAGCAAGCGATCGAAGTCCGTAGCATTGTGTTGCCACGATACGAAGTGCCTGTGACAGAGACACCTGGACTTGAGGATGGTGATCGGCCTGCGATGCGGCGTATGACCGACGATGGTTATCTCGACATGGAGCGCCTCGCAGGCTTAGAGCGTGACGAGCTGGTTACCGGACTGACGATTCTGACTGATGATTATTCCCACTGGATAGCCGAACAGAAGCTCCGAATCGGTTCTGAAGTGAAAGGCTACGATCAAGTGGCAATCGAGGCTATGCAACGCTGTGAGATGATTCTCAAGCGGCTGCGGGAAGGAGTGGCAGTGCTGGCCTCGAACGATCACGCGCTCGAAGCTTTCCGATTCGCCAATCAGGCGATGGCGCTCCAGCGCATTAGAAGCATTTACGCTCTGTTGCGAAGACGTGGAGAGGAAATCGATCTATCGGGTCTGAATATTCGCAAGAACCGTTCGTGGCGGCCATTCCAGTTAGCGTTCATTTTGCTATCCATTCCAGCCTTGGCAGATCCTGTACATCGTGACCGAACCGAACAGTTGCAATCCTATGCTGACCTGCTCTGGTTTCCGACCGGCGGCGGCAAGACCGAAGCATATCTCGGCGTGGCTGCTTTCACTATGGGGATCAGGCGCTTGCAAGGGAGCTTGGGCGGTTACGACGCTGGACGCGGCTTGGCCGTGATCATGCGATACACCTTGCGTCTGTTGACTATCCAACAATTCCACCGAGCGACTGCGTTGATCTGCGCGATGGAGGTTTTACGCCGAGGTGATTCAGCTACCTGGGGTGATGAACCTTTCACGATCGGTCTCTGGGTGGGACAGCGCGTAACCCCTAATACTACGGACGAGAGTCATGACGCTATCGAAATGGAGCGAGAGGGGAAGCGTGGTGGTGGTTCCACACCCGCACAATTTACCACCTGCCCTTGGTGCGGCTCTGAGATCTTGCCTGGGCGTGAAATCACCGTTCGCAAGGATGTCGGCCGAACTCTGATCTATTGTGGCGACAAGTTGAGCCGTTGTGACTTCAGCCGCACCCAGTCTAAGGATCTCGGCCTACCAGTTCTCGTGGTGGACGAAGAGATTTACCATCGCCCTCCGAGCATGTTGATAGCGACGTGCGACAAATTCGCGATGATGGCTTGGCGAGGCCAAGTGCGCACCCTTTTCGGCAAGGTTACGCGTGAGTGTCCACGCCACGGGCTCCTCTGGCCGGAAGCCGACTGTAAAGGCAATCATCCGAAGAGAGGCGCTCTGCCTAGCGCTCAGGCCCGCAAGATTACACCTATCAGACCTCCCGATCTGATCATACAAGACGAATTCCACCTCATCAGCGGACCGCTCGGTACTATGGTCGGCCTATATGAGACGGCCGTGGATGAACTCTCGACATGGCAGATAGAGGGGAAGAAAACACGACCGAAGGTGATCGCGTCGACCGCGACGGTGCGTAAGGCCACAGAACAGGTGCATAACGTCTTTCTGCGCCAAGTGTCGGTATTCCCGCCGCACGGTCTAGATGTCGAGGACAATTTCTTCTCTGTTCAGCGACCGATTGCAGGAAAACCGGGACGGCGGTATATGGGGATTTGCTCGCTGGGCAGTTCCCGTCCGGCAGTGCTGATCCGGGTTTACGCTGCCCTGCTGACTGCCGCCCAATCCTTATTCGCTCGCTTCGGACAAGCGGCAGATCCCTATATGACATTGGTCGGCTACTTCAATTCAAAGAGGGAATTAGGTGGCATGCGTCGGCTATCGGAAGACGACGTCAATACGCGTAGCTACCGTGTTCAGATGAGTAGAGTCGCCAGACCGGGCTTGGCTCAACGCAATATCAAGCTCGTGGACGAGCTAACGTCCCGAGTCTCAAGCAGGGATATTCCTGCAAAGCTCGACCAGCTAGAGGTCAAATTCAAGGCTCACTGGGAAAAGGACGAGACCCGTGCGATTGATATAATGCTGGCCACCAATATGCTTTCGGTGGGTGTGGACGTAAATAGAACTGCGCTCATGGTCGTCAATGGTCAGCCCAAGAATACGGCTGAATATATCCAAGCGACGAGCCGTGTAGGTCGGTCTTTCCCAGGGCTCGTATGCACTGTCTTGACTTGGTCGCGGCCACGAGACCTATCCCATTACGAGACGTTCGAGCACTATCACGCGACATTCTATAAACACGTCGAAGCTCAGTCCGTCACCCCGTTCTCTCCAAGGGCGATGGACAGAGGTTTGACCGGCGCTATGGTGAGTATGCTTCGGCTCGAGCATGACGATTTGAACCCTAACCGAGGTGCCGGAGAGTTGCATGATACATCCCGGCGAGAAGCTGAAGTCGTCAAGTCGATGATTTCTGACCGTGCCTGGAAGGTGACCGACCGAAGCGCCGTCAAGAATAGTTCTGAGACCATGATCGCCGATAGATGTGACAGGTGGAACAAGGAAGCGAGCAAACCCGGCAGACATCTCGGTTATGAAACCGAATATAGACAAGGCGACGTCGTAGCCTTGCTCAAGAAGCCTGGAGTTCGGGCTTGGGATGAGTTCACCGTTCCGATGTCCCTGCGTGAAGTAGAGCCGGGCGTGCGCTTAGTGATGGATAAAGGAATATTGGGCGGATCACCAGCCTGGCGAGTATGGACTGATAGCGAGGAAGGGAAGGGAAGCGAAGAATGAGTGGAATTCCTGTGGGAGAGGTAAGACCGAGTCAATTGCTGTGGACGTATGGGCCGGGCGCCCTAGTCGATCTGCCGAACCTGTCCGTGATCACTATGGGCTTGGATGAGTGGAATCCGAATCAGTGCCAGCCGGTCGATGAAGCCCGGCTGCTTGCTGCAGTGCGGCGTGTGCTCGGACCACAGGTAGCTAGTCTGCGTATTCCACCTGTTCTCAGAGAGGAAAGACCGGACCCCTTCTCGGCAGAAGCCCGGATAGGAGTACCTGTCAGACCCTTCCCTCGCTGGCTGCGCTGCGTTCGTTGTGGCCTGCTCACGGAATATGATTCGGGACTTTTCGAGATCAAAGAGAACCCTTATCGACCTGAACAGACTCGTCTCATTCACACCAATTGCGAAAAGGGGCGCAACTCAGATGCTGTGCCAGCGCGTTTTTTGCTGGCCTGTAGAAACGGTCATCTGGACGATTTCCCATGGCATTGGTTCGTCCATAGCGGTGCCTCCGGATGCAGGGGGACATTACGATTTTTCGAAAGCGGAGCGTCCCTTCAGACCGAGAACCTATGGGTGAAGTGTGATACTTGTGGTAACTCACGATCACTAGTTCACGCCTTCGGCAGAGAGGCTAAGAACAATCTACCAGCCTGTCGGGGTCGCCACCCCCATCTCAACAGTTTCGACTCCGATTGCGACGAGCGCCCTCGTGCTGTGCTGCTCGGCGCTACCAATAGTTGGTTCCCGATCACATTATCAGTTCTGGCGATTCCATTAGAAAAAGATCAACTGACCCAACTGATTCTTGATGGCTGGGAAGATTTCGTTGACGTAGAATCCGTTGAAGAACTCAAAGGAGTGATCAAAACGCTCAAGCGGCGAGGGAATTTGCCGGGCATTGATCAGTATGAGCCTGAGCAAGTGTGGCAGGCGATCCAAGATAAACACGAAGGAAAGCTGGCGAGTTCGATAGTCTCGGAGGCGGACATCAAGACCCCCGAATGGGAAGTGCTTACCGCTCCCACGCCACCGACGGACTGGCCCCATTTCCTAAGTCGCAGTACCGAGGTTCCGTCTGCATACGAGCATTTGCTGAATAGCGTTCTGTTGCTTGAGCGACTTCGTGAGGTGAATGCGCTGATCGGGTACACAAGGGTAGAAACTGCCGAGGAGACAGCCGATCCCGACGAGCGACCGCCGATGGCCGATCTATGCAAAGGCAGCCCTGAGTGGGTGCCCGCGAGCGAAGTACATGGAGAGGGTATCTTCATCCGCTTCGAGGAAGGGGTAGTCCGAAAATGGGAGGAGAAAGGCACAGTCGGTCAGCGTGGTCGTATGTTGAAGGCTGGTCATAGAGGATGGCGGAATGCGCGTAGCTTGAATCCCGCAGAAGGTTTCCCTGGCATTCGCTACGCCATGTTGCATACCTTCGCCCACCTTCTGATTCGTGAGTTGGCTTTAGAATGCGGTTACAACGCAGCCAGCATACGCGAGCGGGTATACGCTAGTAAGGATTCGGCCGTACCGATGGCTGGCGTACTACTCTATACGGCTGCGGCAGACTCGGATGGCACTTTGGGTGGTCTCGTCGAACTCGGCAAGGCCGAGACATTGGGTAGGCTCATCAAGCAAGCTCTACTAAGAGCGAGTGTTTGCTCATCCGACCCGCTATGCTCGGAGCATGACCCCGGAGAGGATAGATCCTTACATGCGGCGTCTTGCCATGCTTGCGGATTTGTTGCGGAGACCTCCTGCGAACGAGGTAATCGGTATTTGGATCGCACTCTTCTCGTGAAGACATTCGATTGTCAGGAGGCAGCGTTCTTCGAGTAGCGGCAGATAGGCATGAATAATTTATGGAAAATGATCGGCGATCTAGCCCTAGAACTGCACCATGATCGAATCGAACAGATCGCGGGCCTGATCGAAATTATCTCATCGCCCGATGAGTTAGGACGACTTTCGGTCGGTCTCGGCTCACCCGTCAGCCCCGCGTCGATCGCCCGCATATCGAATGAGTGGAAGAGCGCCCCGCAGGTGACATCAGGCCAGATAGCTGCAGCCTTGCGGACGGCTGCGAAGACTGCGGAAGCGGTCAGGCAGAGAGAAACCGTAGATCTGGTATGGACGGGGCCCTCTACCAACTTAGTTCCGGTCAGACACACTGAGCAGGTCTTGCGAGAACTGATCGACTCTGCCCATCAACATTTGTTTCTCGTGAGCTTCGTCGCGTACGAGGTGGTTAGCGTCCTACAGGCATTGAACAGGGCTAATGAGAGGAGAGTCGGGATTTCATTTTTACTGGAATCTTCCGATAGACATGGAGGTCGTGTATCAGTCGACTCCGTGAAAAAGATGAAGGAAGCTATTCCTGGCGCGCGCGTCTATATATGGAGTGCTGATGCGAAGGAAAGGGACACAGGGGGCTTGGGCGGCGCGGTTCACGCCAAATGTGCCGTCGCAGATGGCAGCACCGCCTTCATAACGAGCGCCAACCTCAGTACTGCAGCCATGGAAAGAAACATGGAATTAGGGGTTCGGATCAAGGGCGGCCACCTACCGGCTCAGCTCGAACGCCATCTTCAAGCACTGATTACGACGAAGATGATCGTGAGAGTGTGACGGACTTGATCGACGGTAGTATGAGTAATCCTATACCCGAAGTTTCCGAGAAGAACGTCGGCCGCGCGGCTCTGGAGTCTCTGGTCGTCGATAACCCGGAGCTCGAACGGCTGGAGACGTTGCTAGGCCAGTTCAACGTGTTCGAAGCCATCGGTGCCGTCAGACACGAATTGCGCCACTCCGATTTTTTGGCGTTCCTCCTTGACCCCAGACAGAATCATGGGTTGGGTGATGAATTCGCGCGGCGGTTGTTGCAGAGGGTCTTGATTTCAGCCGGCGATCAGCCACTGTCGATCACGCCCATCGACCTCGACGTCTGGGATCTCAACGGCCTCGCGGTGCAACGAGAGTGGCAGAACATAGACGTGCTGATGCTGGACGAGGCCCACGACTTGGTGGTGATCATCGAAAACAAGATTGATAGCGGGGAACACTCGAATCAACTTGATCGTTACTTCCGCGTCGTCAGGCAACACTACCCAGGATTGAAGATTCTAGGAGTCTTTCTGACCCCGGAAGGTGACATTCCATCTCACGGCTCGTACTTGCCGACGAGTTACACCACCGTCTGTGAGATCGTCGAGAGAATAGTCGAAACCCGATCGTCGACCCTCGGGGCCGACGTGAAGACTCTGATGGTCCATTACACCCAGATGCTCAGGAGGCATATCGTGAGCGAATCGGAAATCGCCGATCTGTGCCGGCGGATATATAGAAAGCATCAGCGCGCACTGGACCTCATTTACGAGTACCGCCTCGACAAGCAGACCGAGATCCGCGAGCTGCTGGAAGGGACCGTTCGTGAAACGCCGAGCCTACTGCTGGATCACTGCTCTAAGAGTTACGTTCGCTTCGTACCTCAAGCGTGGGATGTCCCCACACTGAATTCGGGGACGGGGTGGACACGGTCCGGGCGTATCCTGCTCTTCGAGTTCGTCAACACGGCCGACTACTTGAAGTTGTACTTATGGATCGGACCCGGCCCCGAGCACATTCGGCAAAAGTTACTTGATATGGCGCTGGCCCATCAGCCTTTCAAAGCCTCCTCAAGATCGTTGAATCAGAAACACAACTCGATTTACACCAAATCATTTCTCGTGGCCAAAGACTATGAAGATGCAGACGACGAGCAGTTGAGTAGGCAGATTCAGAAACGATGGGCCGAGTTCAAGGAGAACGATCTTCCGAGGATAGAAGAGGCCGTCGGAGCCGAAGGTTGGATTTGGCAAAGTGTATGATACGTCGACGGTCTTTCCGGATGAGATCGTGTGCTTTACGTCCGTATTTCCGGGATGGACTCGAAGTATTCGTCGGGAGCATTGGATCCGCCCCATTTCGTGGCGATGGTAGCCAGGTCTTTGCGTACCGCTGGCCAGTGATCAATGAGCTTGTTTATATGGGCGGGATACTCTGGCGATAAAGCTTCATCGACGCCTGTTCTGCCGCGTGCCGAGCGAGCGATCGAACGAAAGGCCGCATCAACTTCTATAATCGCGACTGGAAGCAGATCCGATAGTGTGTGCGTCAAAGGTAGGTTGCCGACGATGTAGGACGCCGCCGGAAAGCAAAAATACAGTCGCATCAGGGCTGGAGGGTGCGACATGCGGGTAAAGTGGTGAGCGCCTCGCCCCGTTTCGTCCATCAAACGGAATAGCGTACCGACGGCGAAAAGCCAAGCCTTCAGGCGGTTTTCCGGGGCGGCCATCAAATCACAGATGGCCGGAGGTATTCGCCAACTATCGTTGCTCCGGTCCAAGTTGATCTTCAATGACCAACGGACAGCCGCCGCGTCTGCGTCGATCTCAAGAACTTGCTGGTCTAACGCTTCACTCGTGCCCAGTTCGTTGGCCCAAAATTCATTCAACGTACTTTTATCCCTATTGAGAAGCCAGTCCAGATGTCCCCCCTCGATATGTTGGTACTCATGTGCGAATAGAAAATCGAACGCTATGCGGATAAGGTAGCCGGCATAAGCCTCACGTACGGGGTCAGTCGGGCCGACGGTCAACCCGAGCGGATTGTCGGAAGTGATCGGCAAGTATCCGGCGTCTATGGGAATACACTCCAGGAGAGGAGACTCCGGTTGAGACGCGGGATCACCCACGTTCGACAGCACGTCTCGGCTCGCCATGAATCGCAGGAAGAGGTCGCTCAGTATGAGCACGGTTCCGAATGGAACGCCCACGAAATACTGGTCGCCGTACGCGAGCGTGAAGGCGTTGAATTGGGCTGAGTTGGCGAATTCGACCTCTATTCTCAACCGCATATCCGGCTGCCGGATTCGTTCTATAGACTTCAGGTGGGACTCGAAATCAGAGCGGTGATGCCGGTAAAGGCGATCGAATGGTGACGGAATCAGTGTTTCGTCGAAAAGGCCTCCGAAGCCTGCCTGACGTGCACATTCATCGAAGGGGTTTATAGGGCTCGCGGTCATATTCGTCAGATCTTGCATTTCACAAGAATGCCCCCGATGTAATGCAGACGGTTGCGGCTCATTAGACTAAAATGATAGTGAAGGCCTGGTTTCGACTATAACGACATTTTTATTATCAAGTCATACTGATTCGAGACCATACAGACTCTCTATAGAAACTGAAGAGCTGATTCGTTTCGCCCATGTAGAGTGAATAGTCATAAAGATCAGAATATACCTTGAGAGAAATGCGATGAAAGATAAAGCAGCGGAGAATACGTATGAGAGGCTCTTAGCGGCTACTCGGTACGAAGACTTCGTCAAAGCTACATACGAGGTTCTGATAGACCAAAATATTGGCATCGTTCACCCTAAAAAACTGTATGTGGGCAAAAAGACTGGCCATAAACACGAAATCGACGTGTCGATAGAGTTACAAGTCGCGGGCCTTTCGATACTGATTCTGATCGAGTGTAAACATTATAAGAACAAAGTCGAGATTTCCGATGTCCTTGAGCTTGCACAGCGGATTGACGACGTCGGTGCGCACAAGGGGGTGCTGGTCTCGACGATCGGCTTTCAGCCAGGAGCCCTCAAGGTGGCTGAAGGGTATGGCATTGCCTTGGTAACTACAGCTCCGATGTGGTCGGTGGTATCTGGGCTCACTCCCAGATCTGGTAGAAGTACGGTCGTAGGGATAACGCTTCAGTTATTGAATGATAGTTCGTATTCGATGTCGAATCCGGTGGCGAGTTGGAAGGGAATAATCAACTATCTTTGGGGTAAATCACGATGTTCGTACTGTAAAGAAGTGATCCATTATGCCTTCGATTACTATCGAAAGGGTATACCGCAAGATATATGTGTCAAGTGTTTTCTTCGTCAGAGAAAGTGTGTCTCGTGTGGTAGAACTGCCGAATATATCGGTAAAGGGCAATGTGAAGAATGCTTTTTCTCAGGCTTGGAGATTCCCTGTGGCGATTGTGGAGAAGTTACGAGGTCTTTAGTCAAAGGATTTTGCCAAGGCTGTTTTTCACCGATTAGCGAAAGCCGTTTCACCCAATCAAGTTGGTACAGATGCTCTTGCAAACAAATGATCCATATCTCTGACATCGACGCGAGGACCACGAAATGTAAATGCGGTTATATCTTCAGGTACAAAGTCTTGAAGGATATTTTTCAATCTGAGGTATTCAAAGAGAAGAGTAAATACTTTATATGGTGATATGCTATATAAATTATTTGATGTGAATGCGACATTCTAATAGCAAACAGCCTTATCTCGCGCATCTGCTCGGATACTACGATTATGTCGAGCCGCCTCAAGTATACCCGTATGCCGCTGAGACACACGACATCGTATCTATAGAGCGGCATGAGCAAGCTCATCAATGGCTAGTTCAACGAACGACGATCGGAATTTTACTTAGAGGCATCATTCAAGAGATGAGAAGTGCGAGCGAACACGATCAGGAGTTAGGAGTGCTCGCTTCCAGTATCGCTGCAGAAACCGATGAAGTGCAGGAAGGATTTGCGACGTACATAGAATATTCTACTGTCTCATCTTCAGTGAAATTAAACGACTTCCGCCGAGAACTGGTACAGATGCCAGAGGTTTACTTGTGCGGCTTCGACCTCGCGAGGAAAGTTGAGAAGATCATAGCACCATCGGAATTAGAAGGATTATCCGAACAGGAGTTGGTACTCGTCCAGCAGTTCGCACTTCTCGACATTACTAGGTTCGCGATGAATATTCCGGTCCCTAAGACGGAGGACGATACTCAAATCGTAGCGGCCGTTCAGACACACAGCCCGAATAGACGTTGGCGTACGGTCCTTGAGGAACTCGCACGTGACGCAGATCGCAGAAGAGCACTGATTAATCGTGCTGCACCGATGTTCGGAGTGTGGTTGAAGAAATCCGAAAATCGATT
>WUUC01108443.1_pt1 | contig 13554 bp, 23 predicted proteins | sample 6278441 | NCBI WGS metagenome assembly WUUC01 (sample SAMN13675441, study PRJNA597444) | soil metagenome | isolation source: soil | place: USA: Washington | collected 2017-10
GCTAGTGGAACTCGTCCTCACCAACTCCCATGACCGCTCCTCGGCGTATTGCCTCGATGCGGGGATTTTTAAGCTGGTCTGTTCGAACGGCCTCATCATCCGGTCAAACGACTTCGGCTCCATTCACATCTTTCACTCCGGCAACATCGTGGACCAGGTCCTCTCCGCCACCCAGGGCATCATCGCCCGCGCCCCGCTCGTCCGGGATCAGCTCGCTCGCTGGAAGGCGGTGACGCTGGACGACGCGAGCCGCCTCATGCTCGCGAACGCCGCTCTCATCCAGCGGTACGGCCTCGATGACGCGGACAACATGCTCGCGCCGGTGGACGCGCTGACGGTGCTGGTGCCCCGGAGGCCGGAGGACGCGGGGAACGACCTGTGGACGGTGACGAACATTATTCAGGAGAACCTGATGCGCGGATCGCTGGAAGGGCGGTCCTCCAACGGTCGCCGCATCCGCACCCGCTCCGTCACCTCTATCAACACCGAGCTAGACCTGAATCGCGGGCTCTGGGCGCTGGCCGAGGTGATGGCCGAGCGGCTGGCGAAGTGAATCTAGCCGAGTTTCAAGAGCTACAGCGCCTGTACTGGAAGCTACGAATTCAACCGCGCCGAGAGCGCAAGAAAGGCAGAACTGAAATGAGACCCATCATCCTCCATAGCGCCTACGTCAGCGACGAAGGCTCCAAGAAACAGAACGTCGTCATCGTCGTCGGCGTCAGTGCCCGCGTCATCGACTTCATCGGCCCCTTCAAGGGCAAGGTGGAGCGGGTGTCGTTGACGCCCAAGGAGTTCCACAAGAAGTACATCGGCATCGTCCACGGCGTTCAGAACGGGAAAGCCCCGCTCTGGGCGGAGGAGATGCTGGCCCTTCCGAAGCACAAGTACCACCCCGCAGCACTGGACCACCTGGAGGACATTCTCAAGATGGATACAAGAGGTAAGAGCAGCGAACAGATACGGCAAGAAGTGGAGCGCATTGCCGTAGATTTGCCGCAAGGGCACGCGTTGCGCTCCGTGCCAAAGGCGTATCCCGACCGGGCGAGCGCGATTGCCGCGTACACGGCGGTCCGTCAAGCCCTGTTTCAGCTTCAATCGAAGTCCAACCTCAAGGAGAGCAACATGCCGAGCAAGAAAGCCGGAACGACCGCAGCCGCCGAAACCACCACCACCACGACGCCCACCGAGACCAAGGCCAGCGCCGGCAAGGGCAAGGGCAGCAAGAAGGCCTCCCCCGCCCCGACGCCGACCCCGACGTCCACCGAGACCAAGGACCCCAAGGGCGGCAAGAAGGTCTCCAAGGACGCCAAGGCGCTCGCCGCCGACGCCGACGCCAAGAAGGGCGCCACCCGCGCCAAGGCCGACTTCAGCGGCAAGTACGTCGTCGCCGGGGAGGCGGCGAAGGTGAAGACGACCGAGGAGCTGGGCATGCACGAGTCCAGCGTGCGGACGAAGGTGCTCGGAGCGCTCATGGGCAGCAAGGCCAAGGGCGGCACCGACTACAGCGTCCTGGAAGGCGCGGGTGGCGACAAGACCCGAGGCGCCATCGCCTACCTCATCAAGCGCGGATTCGTCGCCAAAGCCGCCTAGCAATCAGTTCCCTAGACGTTCAAAGGGGAACAGCGTAAAGTCCATAGGGCTACCCTCCGGGGTGGCCCTATTTTTTTGCCTTCAGAAAGGGACGCGCACTATGAAAGTCATTCTCGGCGCTGGGCTCTCCGGCCTGATCTGCGGAGCGTTGAACGCCCAGGCGTTGATCTACGAACGAAACCCCTCCAGCTTCACCAGCCACCGCGCCATCCTCCGCTTCCGGGATGAGAAGATTGCCCGCGCCCTCGGGATCACGTTCCGGCGCGTGACGGTGCGGAAGGCAGTCTGGGTGGATGGGAGGTATGAGCCGCCTAGTCCCCGCCTCGCCAATCTGTACTCGCTCAAGGTCCGCGGCCTCCTCACCGACTCCAGCATTTGGTCCCTCGCGCCATCGGAACGCTTCATCGCCCCGGACAACCTCCACGCGCTGCTTGCGGAGATTTGCGGAACTCGGGTGGCGTGGAACCACGAGATAACCCGCGATGAGATCGCGAGCTACGCCAAGGCCCGCACCCCCGTCGTCTCCACCATTCCCCTCCCCCTCCTCCTCTCCCTCCTCAGCATCCCCGAGCCGTTCCCCCTTCGCTACTCCCCCATCTACGTCAGCCGCTACGAGTTGGACGACTGTGACGTGTTCCAGACAATCTACTTCCCCAGCCCCTCCACCACAGTCTACCGCGCCACCCTCACCGGCTCCCTCCTAACCGTCGAACAGACCAGCCCCGTCCGGGTACAGAAGGAGCTGGAGGATGTGATGACCGCATTTGGGGTCTCCGACTTCATTCCTCAGACCGAGCTATTCCAACACAAGCAATCCTTCGGCAAGATCAGCCCCTCCCCCTCCGGCTCGCGCAAGGCGTTGCTCCACCGGCTGACGACCGAGTGGGGTATTTACTCGCTGGGCCGATTCGCGACATGGAGGAACATTCTCCTGGACGATGTCTATGAGGACATCGCCGCGATCCGCCGTATGATGACGCAGTCCCACTATGACGTAACCCTAGAAAGGCTGAAAGACCAATGAAAATACTCGCCGCTGTAGCGTTGTTCCTCGGGACGGCCTTCTTGCCGCCCCCGTTCTACATCTTCACCGGCATCGCTTGCTGCATCTGGTTCGGTTGGGAGTTGGCGATGTTGCGTTGTTCCCGGAGAACCCAATGAAAGTCGAACTCATCGAGTACACCGGCGCTCCCGACCCGGAGCGAGCACTAACGATCCTCCTCCGCACGAAGGGCACCCGCCTCGCGCACGGCGAGGACCCCGCGAAGTGGAGCGAGGAGAAGCGAGCAGAACATCTCGCCTACATGCGCGACACGATCAAGAGCAGCTGGGAGTTCGTGGACTACCACTTCCGCATTAGCGGCGTCACCCGCGCCTTCACCCACCAGCTCGTCCGCACCCGCCACGGGAGCTACGCTCAGGAGGCGATGAGGGTCAAGGACCTGAGCGGCGGGTTCGACTACCTCACACCGCCGAGCGTGGAGGCGATCTGCGACACAGACGTGAAAGAGACCTGGCACTGGACGATGGGCCAAATACGCGATGGCTATAGCGCTCTAGTGGAGGGTGGCATCCCGCTTCAAGACGCCCGAGGCGTGCTACCCACGAACATCCTCACCGCCATCGAGGGCAAGTTCAACCTCCGGACCCTCAGCAATATGGCCGAGCTACGCCTTTGTACCCGCACTCAGGGCGAGTACCAAGACGCCTTTCGCGAGATGCGGCGGCTGGTGCTGGAGGTACACCCTTGGGCCGAGCCGTTTATCCAGGTGTTCTGCGTCAACCACACTCACTGCGCCTTCCCTCGCTACGGGGAGAAGGAATGCCCGGTGTACCCGGCGGTACAGCCGAATGCGGAGGTGGCGCGGCGGAGGGAGGAGATAGCGGCGAAGTGGGCCTCGGTCCGTTTCGAGGCACGGCCAGTCGCGAAGGACGGGAGGGCGATGTGACCCCGGGGGTAGCCGGGACCCCGGGAATCTGGTCAGGGTTTGTTCCCGTGTGTAAGGCCAAATCCGGCGGGAGGGGGGAGCTAGAGGGGTAGCGGGGCACTTTCAAAATGCTGTCCTAGCCCATTTAAACGCACTTTGCGGACAAATCGTTTCAATTCAGTCACTTAGAAAGGCAAAACGACCTATGAGGCGAATTCAGTTGGTAGACCTAGACGGGTGTACGGCGGATGACCGCTGGAGGCGGAATCTCATTGCGGACAAGCCCTTAGACAGGGGTCCCGGATGGTTCGATAAATTCGAGGCCTACCACGCCGCCTCGGACCTAGACCTAGCGGCCAACCTCGACCAAATCGCCCCCGGCGCGGAGGTAGTCGTGATGACGGGGAGGCCCCTCCGATTCCGGGCCAAAACATTGGAATGGCTCGCGAGGGTCGCAAAGATATCTCCGTCAGTTTCCCTTTTCCGCCCCGACACTGATACCCGTCCCTCGGTCGTGGTGAAGGGGATGCAGCTAGAATGGCTCCTCTCATGGTACGATGTGAGCCTGAAGGACATCGTAAGTGCCATCGATGATCAGCGGGCAATTGTCGAGATGTACCGCAAGTACGGGATAGATGCCCGGATAGTTCGCATCGGCGGAGAGGAACACTTCCATGGATAACCGGGAAGAAGTCCCCTCTGGCGTCGCTCTCGCCCTCCGCCGCGCCGAGGCGCTATTCATAGCGCGGAACGACATCTATGGAAGCGCCTACAAGCGAGGAGGCGAGGTGATGATGGCGCTGTTCCCTCCCGGCGGTATCCCCGCTATCACCAAGCCCGAGGACGCGCTGCGCCTGCGGCTGATCCAGATGTGCGCCTCGAAACTCCAGCGGTATGCGCACTCCTTCGCCAGGGGAGGTCACGTGGACTCGGCTCGAGATTTGGTGGTGTTCGCGGCGATGCTAGAGGAAGCAACGACAAACTATCCAATGGGAGATGAACCAAGATGAGCCGTATTCTCGTCACAGGTAGCAACAGCGGCCTCGGAGCGGCGATCTGCTCCGCCCTCGCCGTCAACCACGAGGTCATCCCCTACGACCTCCCGGAGCGGGACGTGCTACGCCCTTCGCGTCCCTTTGAAGGGTATGGCCTTGACATTCTCATCAACTGCGCCGGGGTGAATCGCCTCGACTGGTTGGAGAACTTTGAGGAGAACCAATGGGACCGGGTGATGGACGTAAATGCGAAGGGCATCTACCTCATGAGCCGGTACTTCCTCGGGGACCTCCACCGTTCCAAAGGGACCATCCTCAACATCATCTCGGACGCCGCGCACAAGCCAATGAACTGTTCCATCGCGTACAACGCGAGCAAGGCGGCGGCTCACATAATGACGCTCCAGATGGCCCGCGAGCTAACCAAGCGCCTCAGCATTACGGTATTCGGCATCGCTCCGGCTCATATTGCGGGGACCGGCATGAGCGCCCAAATCGAGAAGGAGGTGGGGCGGGTGCGGGGATGGACCGCGGAGTACGCTCGTGAGTATCAGCGCAAGGGCAGCGTCACTGGGGAATCGCTCGATGTTCACGAACTCGCCGAGTTCATCGCATACCTCCTCCGTCACAAGCAACGCCACCAGCCGCTCAGCGGTTGTATCCTCCCCTATGGAGCCTAGAATGAAACCATTTCGTATTCAATTCGTCTGTTTTCGCACCTCACCCGAGGCGTTGCGGCTTTGGGAGGAACTGGGGCTTACCGAGTGGATCCATGACCAGGTCGAACGTAAGCACCACTGGGGCGTCGAAACCTGTCACCTCCGCATCAGTCACGAGGCGATGCGCGCCCCGAAGTACATGAACATTCACCTCTCGCCGCATAGCGGGGAGGTCCCGAGGGTGACGCACGTGGGGATGCGGTGTACGGCGGAGGAGGCAGAGGAGTATCGCCGCTTTTTCTCCCAACGCGGTATCCCCATTCGCGCCGAGTACACCACCATCAGTCATACCTCCGTCCCCGGTCGCCGCTTCCACGACATCTACTTCGCCACGGCGGCGATCCTCGGGGTGGATATCGAAGTGTCGGTGGACATCTCCCAAAATGCCCCGGTGCTCTAGGTGCCCCGCCTGGGCTGGAGCGGAGTCGTGGAAAACGCTCTGCTCGGCCTGCTTCTCCGCTCAGCGGCGATCCGAGGAGTGGGTGGAGGAGGACCAGATCACCAAGCTCCAGGAGGAGAATGCCCGCTTGCGGCTACTGGTCTCCGCTCGCCTTCACTCCTTCGCTATCCCGGACGACCGGCTGCGTCAATTGATCCAACTATGCCATCCCGACAAACACAACGGCTCGGCGACGGCGAATGAGGTGACCCAATGGCTACTGACCCTGAAGAAAGGACGATGATGAAACATTTATCCGAAGAACTCAGCACAGCGATGAAGCGTTTCAATCCCGCCGCTCCTCCGCCTTGCGACGCTCATGACGCTGCGCCTGACATCGGCTATCTCCAAGCCGCCTACGACGCCGCAGAACGGCTCCGCAAGGGCGAGCGCCAGTGGCTATGCGCGAAGTGTCAGCGGTGGGTTTGGGAGACTCGGATGAAGGACTTCACTGGCGCCATTCGCGAGGACATCTACGCCCGTCAACAGCGCCGCGCTCAACATACCGCCGAGGTCCATGCCCGCATACGCGGCGACATCGAGTACGAGAGCTGGGGCGTGAAGTGATCGTCCTCGATACCGAGACCACGGACTTCACGAAGCCCGAGATGGCAGACCTTGTCTCTCAGCCTCATATGATCGAGATAGCGCTCATCAAGCTCAATCCCAAGACCTACGCTCCGGTGGACCGCTATGAGGCGCTGATGAAGCCCGGGGTTCCCCTCAATAGCGAGCAGCATAAGAAGATCACCGGCCTCACCGATGAGTCGCTCGCCGGAGCGCCAATCTTCTTGGAGCTAGTGGATGAGCTGGCGGAATTCTTCCTCGGGGAATCTCTCCTCATCTCTCACAACCTCGAATTCGACCGAGGGGTGCTAGTGTGTGAGCTTCGACGCATCGGGCGGGAGTACGCCTTCCCCTTCCCCCCGCAGCAAATTTGTACCGTAGAGCGTACCAAGCACCTTCTAGGCCGTAGGCTCAAGCTAGCGGAGTTGTACGAGCTGAAGCTAGGCCGCAAGCTGAACCAGAAGCATCGCGCTATGTCGGACGCGGAGGCCCTGGTGGAGATAGTGCGTCATATGAGGATCAAATGAATCGAAAGCAATACCTGAAGTTCCTTGACGAACTCTGGGAGAAGTACGCCGCTCGGGACGGTCAGAACATCATGACCAGAGACTCGTTCGACAAGGCTGTAGGCGAGGCCATTATTCACGTTACCGAGGCTACCATCCGGGAGACTCGGGACGGATGCCGATCAATGATTCGATAGGAGGATATAGATGGAAAATGGTAAAGGTTTGACGTTCAGTGCGCTGCGCGCCGCGAATGCGGCTCGCCTCCCCGAGTTCAAGAACAAGCGCGGCGAACCCGCTCATGCAAAACCGGATGGGAGCGATTGGTGCCCCGCGCAGTGGTTCCAGGCGTTCCTCGGCGAGGTGGGGGAGTTTGCCGGCCTGCGGGTGGCGTATGAGGCCGGGGAGATCACTTGGGACGAGTACCGGCGCGAGGCGACGAAGGAGTTGGCGGACATCCAGACGTACCTCGACCTGATGGCGCTGAGGGCGCTGGACGAAGTGCTGGCGACGGAAAAGCCCCTCCCCGCGCAGCAGCTGATGAAGGCGATGGCCCCATTAGGTCAGCTCGCCAACGAGCGCAAGAAGTACGAGCGCGGCGACTGGACCCGGAAGGAGTACAACACGCTGGCGATCACTCTGATGGCGCAGACGAACGCCGCCATGATCAAGTACCAGGTCACCGCTTGGGAGGAGCGGAGATTCATCACCGTCAATCCGCACCCCTCCGGCGTGGAGCTGGGCGGTGCTACAACGGCGAAGTTCAACGAGGTCAGCGAGCGCGTCAAGTCCTCCGTACGCCTCGGCGGGGAGGAGGGGCCTTGCGTTTATGAGGCGCGGGATGAACCGGGGACGTATGGCCGAGATGCGCCGCAACGGGCATGGTGTAAGACCCATGGATTTGATTGCCCGAATGCGCAGGCCAAAGCGTGAAGAAGCGGAGGAAAATCCGCCGACATGGTGAGACGCGGATGGGGAATCCATCTACGCGCATGCTGGAATTCAACGTCATTCGCTATCACGTCAAGCGGGACAAGGCGCGGTTCATCGCCCGCCTTGAGCGCAATCTGCGCCATGTTGGTGAGTGTATCGTGGCGACGGGGACGGCGGACCGTAATGGATACCCGAGGATGAACTTCCGGTACAAAGGCCATCACGTCACGATACACACGATGCGCGTCATCGCGATCCTCCGCAACTGCGCCCCCATCCCGGCAGGTCACGATGTAGCGCACTCCGCGTTCTGCTTCAACCGCTGTTGCGTCCTCCATACCGAGCTACAGCATTACGGACGCAACGCCAACACCTACGCCAATCGCAATAGGACACCATTCTGATGAACTTCGCAAAGCTGATCAAGCCCGGGATCATCCCCGCCGTCCCGGAGCGGTTTCGACTGAAGGGGAAACGGACTCACGCCTCCACCGGGGAGGAGCGGTTTGTAGTCTGTACGGCGGAGATTACCGCCGACCGCCGAGCGCTCTACATCGTGGAGGGCGGCGTTACTGGCCATGAGTCCTTCCTCCTCGAACCCCGTAACATGGACACCATTGCTGAGGGCTGGTGCGCATGCGCCGGGACGACGGACCGCTGGGATAAGCTGGAGTTTGACGCCGAGAACATGACGGCGCTCGTTGCTTGGATACGGGTGAGCCTCCGGAAGGTGGAGCAGCCGTATGGCTACGTCTGGTTCAATCGCCATATGGAGCATCGCTTCACTCATCGCATCCCCCATCCCGAGAGCAGCGAGCAGCCGATTGACACCCCGGTGCCGGTCTATCGCCGATGATTAACCTGCGCGTCCATACGGAGTTCCACTTCGACTTCTCTGACCGGGGGTATGGGAAGCTGAAGGATGTGGTGGCCCGGATAAAGGCTCTCGGTCAATCAGCCGCCGCCATCACAGACTCCACCACCTTTGGACACGTGGCGTGGTTCCGCGAGTGTAACGCCGCAGGGATCAAGCCGCTCCTCGGCGCTCAGATTCGCATCCCTCTGGAGGTGGGGAACGCTCGCGTCAATCTCATCGCCCGCAACAACGACGGGCTCAAGGAGCTATACCAGCTCGCCTCCCTCGCGGCGTCGGACGAGATGACGATAGAGGCGTTGGTCCGTTCCTCCACCGACGTTCTCAAACTCACCGGCTCCCTCCCGCTAACCCGCAAACTCATCAAGAGCATCAAGCCCAAACTCCGCTCCGCCTACTTCGCCGACATCTCCCCCAACACCCCGCCCGAGCTACGCGAGGAGAAGGGGGCGAGTGGGTTTCCGCTTGTGGCTGTGTCTGAGAATCGCTACCCAGCCCCGGAGGACCGTAGCGCCTTCGCGCTGTTCGGCGGTGCTGTAGAGGGACATGCTCAGCATCTCCTCACGGAACGCGAAGCCCGCGTGTACGTGAAGGGATTGCCGGAGGAGGCATACACCCTCTCGGATAGGATTGCAAAGCTTTGCAAGGTAACGCTCCCCAAGGCGAAGAACATGGAGGTGGAGGGAGATTTGGAGAAGATATGCCGGGCGGCGATCCGGCGACGGCTGGGAAGGTGGACGAAGCGATATGAGGCGCGGTTGGTCCTCGAATTGCGAATGATCAAGGAGAAGAACTTTGAAAGCTACTTTCTCATCATCTCAGACATGGTCCGCTTCGCGAAGAAGAAAATGGTTGTTGGCCCGGCGCGAGGTAGCGCGGCTGGAAGCTTGGTTTGCTTCCTCGCCGACATCACGGATGTCGATCCATTGGTGCATGGGCTTTTGTTCGAGAGGTTTATTGACGTCACCCGGGACGATCTGCCCGATATTGACCTTGACTTCCCAGACAACAAACGGGAGATGGTCATTGAGTATCTCCGGGGGAAATACGGAGCGGATCAAGTCGTACATTTGGGGACTACGCTCACGCTCCAACCGCGTTCCATCCTCCGCCTCATCTCGCGCCGCCTTGACGTCAAGATGTGGGAGTTCCAGCCGCTTCTTGACGCGATGATTGAGCGGTCGTCGGGCGATTCGCGGGCGGCGCTCTGCCTCCTGGACACGCTGGAAGGGATGGACGCGGGGAAGGCAATCATGGCCCGCTTCCCTCAGGTCCGCACGGCTACCGCATTCGAGGGCCACGCCAACGCCACCGGGACTCACGCCGCAGGGATCATCGTCTGCGCCGACCCCGTTCGCAATCATTGTACCGTGGACTCTCGCACCGCCACTGCGCAGCTCGACAAACACGACGCCGAGACCATCAACCTGCTCAAGATTGACATTCTCGGGCTCCGGACGCTGAGCGTGCTGGAGTACACGATGGAACAACTCCCGGAGCGCATCGACCTCAACGCCATCCCTCTGGAGGACCGGGAGGCGTTCCGGTTGCTGAATGAGGGGAAGTGGGCTGGGATATTCCAATTCGAGGGCGATGCGGTACAGATGCTGACGAAGCAGATGAAAATCTCCAAATTCAGCGACATCGTCGCCCTTGGCGCTCTGGCGAGGCCGGGACCGCTGAACTCGGGAGGGGCGACGGAGTGGGCGGAGCGGAGGATGGGCCGCTCGCCTATCGTCCACCTCCACCCGCTCGCCGAGGAGTTCACCGAGGAGACATACGGCATCGTCGTGTACCAGGAACAGGTTATGTCAATCGGGCGCAAGATCGGACAGCTCGATTGGGCGGACATTACGGAGCTACGCCGCGCCATGAGCAAGTCCAAGGGCGAGGAGTTCTTCAACCGCTACTACGACAAGTTCCTCAAGGGCGCGCTGAAGCAACGGATGACCGCCGCTCAGGCGCGCCACGTATGGGACCACCTGAACACGATGGGCTCGTGGAGCTTCAACAAGAGCCACGCCGTGAGCTACGGGCTGATCAGCTATTGGTGCGCGTACTTCAAGGCCCACTACCCCCGGGAGTTCGCCGCCGCGACGCTGCGTCATACGAAGGGCGAGGAGCAGACCATCAATCTCCTCCGCGAGCTACAGGAGGAAGGAGTCGATTATGTCGCATTCGATAAAGACACTAGCATGGCGAATTGGCAGGTTATCAATAGGCGTCTCACTGGCGGTTTTCTCAACCTCAAAGGGGTGGGACAGACTACGGCTGACGAGTTGGTGGCGAGTAGAGGGCGCTGGACAGCGAAACAGATCGCCAAGGTGGACAACGCGGAAGTCCTCTATTCCAACGTGTTCCCTGCTCGCACCCGCTACTCCGGCCTATACGCGGACCCGCCGAAGTGCGGATTCCCCGGGGTGCGGAAGCTATGGACGGCTCGGGAGATTGACAATGCGAAGGCAGAGGGGACGCTACCGGATGAGTTTTACTTCATCGGGCGACTCGCCGACAAAGTACCTCGGGACCTGAACGAGTACGTTTTCCAGGTCAAGCGGGTACAGGAGGGGAAGCCGAAGCTGCTGACCTATGAGACTGCGTACCTCAATCTCGTCATGGAGGACGATACCGGGAGGGTGTACGCGACGGTGAACAACCGGATGTACGAGGATGTGGGGAAGGAGATAGTGAACAAGGGCGTGGTGGGCCGAAGCTGGTATGTGTTCCGCGGACGCCTCAACCGCATACGCCGCATCAACATAACGTGGGCGAAGGACATAACGGAGAAGGAGTGGCCATGACGTTTGAATACGAGCTGAAACCAAGCATCGCGGCGGTCCGGGAGGCGATCCGCGAGTGCGAAGGGAAACATGTCCAGCAGGTCGCGTATTCCAGCTTCATGGACGCGCTGACGCAAATCTGCTTCACCTGCCGGCGGATTCGCGGCACCATCGAGTGGGACGGCGGGAGGTCGTGGAATCGGGAGAAGAAATGAACTGGTTGACTGCATTCATCATAGCGCTCGTTCTCTTGGGCGTTTGGGGCGTGTATTTGGAAGGCCAAAGCCAGAAAGCCTGCGAGGCTCAAGGCGGGGTCTACCTTCGCTCCTCCTCGGGGTATGTCTGCGTGGATGTACGAAAGATGAAACTCCTATGAACGTCAAGCGATTCTTCAGCGACGAACGCTGGGAAGCGATGGTGGACGCGCTGATCGAGAAGTCGGCGGAGACTCCGTGGGATGTGATCCCGGGGTACATGGAGCGCTTTTGGCTCGTGCCGTACTCGCGATGGAGATACCTGCCAGCGGCTCGCGTACATCATATCCTGCGCTCCGACCTGGACCGCCATTGCCACGATCATCCGTGGACCTACCTCACCATCATTCTCCGAGGCGAGTACACCGAGGTCACCCCACAGTGGGACGCCTCCGGCCTCTACCTCGGCGAGCAACGCAGACGTCACACCGCCGGAAGCGTACTATTTCGGCGGTTTCGGTCGTTGCACCGCTTGGAGGTGCCGAAGGGGACGACGACGTGGACGCTGTTCATCACGGGTCCATATCGTCAGAAGTGGGGGTTCCTTGTCCAGCCGAGGAACAAAGTTCGCTATGAAGAATATCTGAAGCGCAGGTAACAAGGAGAGGGAAGATGGAACAGTTGCCGAAGGAAATTGCGATGGTAACGACGGTCTACGGGGATGGGCTGAATGGGTATGCGTTTCAAATTTCCCGCAACAAGGAGCTAAAAATCCAATGTAACGCCACTCGCCTCTACTCCGGCGGCGCGTGGACGGAGTTGTGGAGCTGCGATCGCTTACAGTATCGCTGGTACAAGAGCTATGGCGAACTGTGCGTGGCGATGGCGGACCCGCTCATGAAGTTGGAGGACTTCGCCCCGCTCATCGTCCAGGTAGAGCGCTCCGACCCGAAAGACATCTCGCGGTGCTGGGCCTGCCGAGGGCAGAATATCTGGCGGGTGAGGGCGAAAACCTGCTGGCGGGATGGAGACCTGACGCTGGTATCGGCGTGCGAGGCGTGCCTCCCCGCGATCAAGGCCGACCCCATTCCCGTTATCGAGCGGCGACAGGCGTGGGTCCGGGAGAGGCTTGAGAAGTTTGTAAGGGCTACATACGACAAGCCTAGCCACAACGGCGACGAGGGGAAGGGGGCGAGATAGCGCTTCAACCCATTACGCATGTCCTGACACACCGTCAAAAGGAATGGAAATGGATAAGATTGGCGACATCAACACCTCCTACCCCGGAGGACCGGCGATGCTGGTGGATGGGGGACGCTGGGAAATTTGCGACGGGCGACTCCTCAGCCGCAAGACGAACCCCGAGACCTATGCGCTCATCGGGATGACCTACGCGGACGAGGATAAGCGGTGCTGCAACGCGGAGCTATTCCCGCTGCCGGACTTGATCGAGCGGGCGGAGGACCGGACCTGTCGCGATTGCGGGCGGATCATGTCCGAGCGCGAGCGCTGTGACCAGGGACGGGTCTGTAACGACTGTACAACCCGCAATATGGGGATCACCTCGAAGGAGCGGCTATGAAGAGAAAGCAACAGATTCAGATGTGGATCGCTTGGGCTATGCCGAAGTGGCTCGTGTACTGGTGTACGATGCGGCTTATCGCTCACGCCACTACAGGCCCCTACAGCGATCAGAATGTTCCCGAGCTGACGGCGATGGAAGCGATCAAGCGATGGAAGTAGATTCCGTCAAAGCGATCACCGTTTCTGCCGGTCACGCCTACCGTCCCGGGGACCTCATTACGCTCGCCGACGAACGCCCGTGGTGGTTGAAGTTCTGGGATTGGATCGCCCCATGGCGAACGGCCCCCAATCGGACGTACTACATCCTCCATGTCTCCGCCACCCATCTCAAAATCGTGGAGTACCTCGATGGGACTTGAGGCGACGAGCTACACTTGGCTCCGGGATGGAATCCGGAGAACGTTGCCGAACTTCTCGCTGCTCGAGCGCGTGGAGAACGGGGTGA
>WUUC01234499.1_pt1 | contig 13552 bp, 15 predicted proteins | sample 6278441 | NCBI WGS metagenome assembly WUUC01 (sample SAMN13675441, study PRJNA597444) | soil metagenome | isolation source: soil | place: USA: Washington | collected 2017-10
GAACTGTTGGCCGAGGTGATGGAGATGCAAGGGCTGGCAACCCATAGTGAAATCCGCGACATGCTGCGCACCTCTGCGCGCAGATCGACGCCGGCCGCGACGGTCGTCAAGGCGCTGTCTGCAATCAGTCAGCGCGTCCAGGAATTGGAAGAGAGAGCGACCAGCGATGGGCGGCCCGTGCTTCACCTCGTCCGGCGGGACGGAGGCGCGGGTCATTGAAGGCTCTGCTTCTGATCTCGCCGCGATGTGAGCAGTTCGCGCGCCGCACGGGATCCAGCTAACGCTTAGTCAAGGACCTGGTGAGAGCGTGTCAGTCCAAAGCGGACCGGGCTGTCACCGCATTGGACCCGTTAGGACGGGCGCACCGCCCGTTCGTGCGTTAGCAACAAGGCGCGTCAGGTCTCCTCCCGCTTACCATCGAAGCCAACAGATTTGAACGAAGACGATGACTGCACACTTGACCACCTACAGTTTCCGCACGCGAAAGATGCTCTTCGCTTCGACGAACAGCCGTGCTTGCTGGGCGGCCCCGACCACCGAGGCCGTCACCCTTTCGCATCGCCGCTGTCCGACGGTGCTCTGCGCCGACAATGCGCGGTAGCTGACAACCATGTTGGTTGCGGACAAGGCCCTGGAAAAGGCTATAGAAGGAGGATGGAAGGAGCATCGAGGCATCTCCTTCCATGTGGCTCTCGTCATCGATGGTCGGGTCATGCTGCTTCGGAAACAGGATGAAGCACCCATCACCGAGTTCACCACGCAAGAGGCTGTCGTGCTCGACCGCGAGTTCTGGCTTGGGTTGGGCGAGGCATTGCAATGGAAGAAGGAGGACGTGGGGCAGGGGTATGCCGGTTGGGCGCACAACGCGCACAGATTCCTCGATCTGATGCTCCTCGGGGAGAAGGGCGCCGAGAAGTTCTGGGCGGAGATCTTCTCCGGCTAGCCCAGGTCGCTTCGACTTCAGCGTGCCGAGATAAGTCAGCTTCTTAGCCGGAAGTTCCCCAAGACCGGAGCTTGTCCGTGTCCTTCACCTGGCGTGCCAACGATCGTGATCGCCGGCGGCGTCGATCTGCTCCGAGGGAGGTCTATAGGCGCGAATGACGAACAGTGCGACAAAGACAATTAGTATGAAGCACGTCAAGAAGCCGGCAACAAAGAAGACGAGCAGGTTGGACATGGGCCACCTCGCTCCGTGGAGCAGCCGGGCGCGCTACCGAGAAGAGAATAAAGAAGCCCCGCCGGTCCACTGATCTGATGAGCAACGGTCGCAGCCGTCCGAGACGATGTCAATGTCGTTTGCAGACGCCAAACAGCCGGAAGTGTTCGGCTTCGAGTTCAAGGCCGCGGTGACCATGGAGTTCAGGAGTTGCCGACCAGGCCGCCGGTCAGGCGCCGCCAATGATTCCCTCTGGTTATTGCCCGCTTTGCGATTGCGCGAAGGCAGGCATAGCGCTGCCGGGCCGTGAGATTTGCGGTCCTGACGGATCGACAATAGGCCAGCAAAAGCATGATCTGTTGCCTGAAGATCGAGTCGCGCCGTCCGGAGAACCACATCGCGCGATAGGTTCCAGAAGTGGAAGCGCTGAATTGCTGCGCGTGACAACGCCGAAAGAACAGCGTCTCATTGCCGAGCCAGAAGGGGCCGAGCAGGCTCAATTGCGCCAGCAATACCTTGTCGGCGCCACCGAACGGTCCTTGCAGGGTGGTTTGCAACAATGCCGATCGCCGCATCAGGCCGAAGATCTCGACGCACATGAACATTTCCAGCATCACCGCCGCAAGTCGCACCGCGGGATCGTTCGCCATGAGGCCAACATTCCTCTCCGGCATCACCGGCCAGCATATTCCCGAGCGGTCGATCATACCGCCACGCTCGGCAGAATACGGCAGGGCTAGGCCGGCCTCGTCGATCAGTACCGAGGCTGGAGAGGCGAGCACGATGGCCTGATCACGATCGAGAATGTCGACACAAGCGGCAAGGAAGCCTGGAGCCAGAAGGTCGTCATGTGCTGCCCATTTGAAGTAGGGATTCTCGCATATTCGAACGAGATAGTTGTGGTTGGCGGCAGCGCCGAGATTTTGCGCCTGTCGGACGTAGCGGATACGCAAATCCCTCTCTGCGTAGGTCCGGCAAATCTCCTCGGTGCCGTCGGTGGACGCGTTGTCCGAGATCACAAGATCGAAGTCGCCATAGGTCTGCGCGAGTATGGATTCGATGGCAGCCACCAGATAGTTGGCGCCGTTGTAGACTGGCAATCCGATCGCAACCTTTTTCATTGCAAGGCCCGCCATTCAGGATCAACCACTATCGACAAACTTCACCACGAACCGATGCGCCCGACCCCTACGGTAGGCCGGCCGGAAGTTCGCGCGGCAGTGCGGCAAGGTAATTCGAGACGCCGCGGAAGTACTCCAGATCCTCGTCATACTCGGCAATCCGCAGCGTCTGCCCTCGAGGCAGAACGCGAAATATCTCGTAGCCATGCTCCGTAAGCAGATCCCAATAGTCCCGGAAAAACGTGCGCGAGTTGATGTTCCCGCTGCCGAACTCGAATGACATTGCGCGGATGGCACCCCGCGCCAGGGCGCGCGAAGCGCCCCGCAGCGCGAACAGTTCATGGCCTTCGATGTCCATCTTCATGAAGTCGACCGACCCGATAGCATGGGACGCCATGAACGAGTCGATTGAGACCAGTTCAACCTCGCTGGAGGTGAAACTCTGTTGTTGGAAATAGGTATCCTTCCTTTCGTGAAGAGAGGCATTGCCCGCCCCATCACCCGGGGAATGCAGAACAGCGCGCCCGTCTGTCTCGCCAACAGCGGCCTGCGTTAGAACTGCGCCATCAATCTTCAGAAAGGGTACGCATGCCTTTTGCGGCTCGAACAAATAGAGCCGCAGACGTGCGACCCGATCCCGGATAGCGCGCGACCATTCGCCCTTGTTGGCGCCGACATCGAAGACCGTTGCGCCGTCGCGGATGAACCGGGAGGCCGCCGTGATCTCCGCATTGAGATCCCATCCTGAACCAGCACCCTTGCCCTGAAGCAGCGCGGCGCCGGTCTCACTCAGCGAGATCGCGGTTTGCGCGCGGTCCGATGACAAGAACCTCGAGACGGTGGGGATCAGCACCTTCACGATCTGGGCGGTTCGCTTGTAGCGGTTCAGTCTCGGCATTCGTGCTTCCTTGATCGGCGAGCCCTCAATGCCCGGCTGCCGTCGCGGTCCGACGACACGCACCCAAAAGGTCAACCAGCGATCTATACTTCCACCGGCCGTAGGCAGCAACGGAGCCGAGGCAAGGTCGTCGCATTGGTTCGATTTCGAACTCTTCTGACTTTGAGCGCGAGTCGCGGTCAATGTCGGGCCGTCGTGGCGTTTTAGGGGCCGAACAGCCGAGCATGTTCTGCCTCCGGTATGCCATAGCTTCCATCTGCCTGCCTGCGCAGCCCGTCGCGGTCGAGCACCGCGATACGACTGCGTGTCGTCTTGATGAGGCCTTTGCTCTCGAGAAAGTGCAGCGCCAGCGTGACACCGGGACGGCGTACGGCGAGAAGCTGGGCAAGCGCGCCATGCGTGACACCAAGATTGGTTCCTCCGAGGCGGTCCTGTGACATTAGGATCCATCGCGCCAGCCGCTCCTCCAGCTTGGCGGAGCCATTTGCGAGCGTCGTTTGGCTTGCCTGGGAGAGGAACGCGTGGACAAAGCGTAGAAGGCGTTGCCGCAGGCCAGGGTTGGCGACCATCGCGCTCCTCAGGTCTTCAGTCGAGATGGCCAATGCGGTTCCGGCGCTCTGTACCATCGTCTCGTTGGTCCAGCGATGATCTCCAAGGATGGCGGGAATACCAGTCATTCCCTCGCGCCCGATCATGGCAATCGCGCAGCGGCGCTCGCGCGGCGACGTCGCGAGTACGGACACCAGGCCGGATTCGATGAAGTAGACGTCGGCAATCGGCTTTCCAGGTACTTCAAGCACCTGTTCGCCGGAGAGCGGGACCTCGCAAAGGGAGGGGAGCAGTTGGCTCAGGTCAGACTTGTCCATTGCCGCAAGCAGACGATTCTTGATGCTATAACCCGGAGGCAGCATCGGTATGGCTCGTGGTCGCTAGGCGACTTAGTTGGATGATGTCGCGAACACAACCGCTGAACTCCGATTCATTTCCTTCCTCCCAGACGCGCCTGCGCCGGCTGTACCCTCTTATCGAAGGGACGCGCTGCAGCCCGTGAGCGTTCGGGCTGACCGAAGCGCGGCCGCATACCGCCAAAGGATAGACCATCGGCTTGTCAGGCAGTGTGATTATAACGTGATGCCCCGCGGTGCCGGCGCCTTCGTGTTGACTGTCTTTTCTTTTCTTTTATAGACTGATAGTACGTAGCGGGTCGGCGCAAACCTGCGACGCGGAGGAGCCATGGACAGTTTGTATGATCCGGCCATGGGCTATGATGCTTGCCATCTCTGCGCCGTTCAGGGCGTCCGCAAGCTCCGGGAGGGACGCTGCAAATCCCCAAAGGCTCGCGTCGGTCGCCGTCGCTTCCTGCTTGCGGTTCCCGCGGCAGGTCTGTTTTCCGTGCCGACTGGGCAGGGCGGCCGCGGCGGACCCCACGAACAGCAACTCTTGCCGAAGCCGCACGTCGCTCCCTACACGGAGGCGATCGAGTTCGCTTCCAAGGCCTCCGCCGGGGAGATCTCCGGCAACCTTATCGTGGACTTCACGAACGGGATTACGCTTTATGAACTTGGCGCTGACATCCGCGGAAACGTGTTCTCTAATACGCAAGGCAGCCGGGCCAGCGACAAGGTACTGAGGCTGCCTCCTGACCCGTCCCGACCCGCTCGCATGGCCTGGTGAGAGCGAAATGCATTCCTGGCTGCTCAAAGCACTTGTGCAGCGCGCCATAGGCGCGTTGCCGTATCGCTACTATTGGAACGAGCTGCTGCAGGAACGCGTGACACGCTCCTTGCAACTGACGACGGCCCGGTTTGAGGCAAGCTTGCACAATTGCCGAAACCACCTGGAGCAGCTCGCCTGCTTCGGCGGGCGCGGGAAGAGCGGCGACTTTTCGGTTTTTGAGCTGGGGACCGGCTGGTTCCCGACGGTCGCGATCGCACTCTATCTCTGCGGTGCCCGCGAGATCTGGACGTGGGACATAGCACCGCTCCTGAGGCGCGAACGCCTGAAGCACACCCTGCGCCGGTTCCTGGATCGGGAGCATGAGCAGATTTTGCAGGATCACGTGCAGGACACACCTGATCGGCTGACCCGGCTGCGCGAGGTGATGACGCTCTGCGAAGATCCGCGCGGGCCCGAGCCGGCCGCCCTGCTTGAGCGGTTGGGCATCCACTACCGAACCGGCGACGCAAGCCGGAGTGGCTTGCCGCCGCATTCTATTGACCTTGTCCTGTCCGATGTCGTCCTGGAATACCTCTCTCCGCAGCAGCTATCCGAAATTCTGCGGGAGTTCCGACGAATTGCGGCCCCCTGTGCAGTGATGAGCCATACCATCAGTCTCGACGATCAGTATGCGGCCTATGATCCTCGGATCACCAAGTTCAATTTCCTGCGCTTCTCTGATCGCACCTGGCGTTTGCTGAACAACCCAATCATTCCGCTGAACCGCCTTCGCGTCAGCGACTACCGAAGCGCTTTGAGCCAGAGCGGCTTCCGGATCGTTGAGGAGAACAGCCAGCGCGGGGATCCAGCGGAACTGGCACGAACCCCCGTCGCTAAGCGGTTTCGCGACTACGCCGTCGATGATTTGCTGGTGACCTATAGCTGGCTGGTAGCCGTCCCTCAGCAAACTGCCCGCATCGCCGATCGCGCGAGCTGAGGCGGCAGGCCAACGCGGGTGGTGGCGTTCACTGTGGAAGAATGGTGGACATTTGAGAGACGACTTGAAGAAGGCCCAAGTCAGCCGGCGTAGGCTGCTTCGCGGCGGTGCTACACTGCCCATCCTGTCCGTCGCGGATTGGGCTTTGCAGTTGCGTCAGGCCCAGGCGCAGCATCAGTCACCCACCATTTCCAAGGCCCCTGTAGCGGGCGCCACAGTCATGCTGGCGCCGACCGATAGCACGGCCGCAATCCAGACCAAGCTGCATTCGACACCGCCCGGCGGAACGTTGGTGTTTCCTGCAAACAGCAAATACGACTTCAACAATAGGACGGTCAAAGGCAGGTCAGGGATTACCATCCTCGCCAACGGTCCGGTGACCATCAATGGTGCGCCCGGCCCAGGCACGGCGGGGGCATTCGACTTCGGCGATATGTCGAACTGGACTCTCCGCGGCCGAACGCCAGGCCAAGGCTTCATCCTCAACAATACTCTTGTCAATGCGGACGGCGCATCTCGCTGCGCCGTGGGCAATTGTGTTTTCAACAGTCAAGCAAGCAACAATCTGAACGGTTCAGCCATCCGCATGACTGGCGTATCTTTCATGCTGGTGATCAACAATGACTTCAACTCGAGCCAGGGTGCCGTCCTTGGCACGTTCGATTGGGACAATGTGACGATAGACGGTAACCATTTCATGAACTGCTGGCAGCCGGTGTCGATCGACCAAGGAACGGATCGGAGGCGCGGTCGGAACATTCGATATGTACGCAACATCCAATCGGGTGCGCGCCGTGCTGGATTCGAGACGGGAGGCGACGTCAGTGATGGCGGTCCTGGCCAATACTTCCAGAACTTGCTGATCGACGACAACTGGTTCGTCGATCTTGGGAAGGTTGTGCCAGACGGGGCAGCGCCTGTGTCGATTGTCGCTCGCGCAAATGTGGGTACGAAGGTCACCAAGAACTTCTTTCGACTGGGGACGACCAACCCCGGAATGTACGCTGAGGCGATCGAAATCTATGGCGCAGTGGAAGTTTCCGGTAACCTGATCGAGGACTTTGCAGCGCCGTTCGCCGTCTACGGGAACGGGGCAAATATCCACGACAACCAAGTCTTCAACGGCGGTGAACTGCCGGCCCGGAACACCGTCTTACCCGCGCGTCTTCCAGAACCGCCGAAGCCGGTGCGCATGGCTTGGTAATCAGGCGCGATGCTGCCTGGCGGCACGAGCAAGTGCCCGAGTCCTGAAAAACAGGAAGCCGTTGGGGCATTCTTAGTAGATGCCGGCTACGTCCCTTGCAAGGAGTGCGGGCCAGTTTTGCCAGCACTCAGCGCGCAGCTGATAGGCGATGCGCAGGACGAAACCCCAGAGGACATAGTATGGGATTGCATTATAGGGCTTTTCCATTATGTCTTCGCCGAAGCAGCCGGCGAGGGTGAGAACGGCAAAGATGAGAACGAGGAGAATGAAGTTGGCGGCGTCGGTGCGGCCCATGCGTCGGCAATCACGATAGGCGCGGACGCCAGCCCTGAACAACTCGACCTGCATCCATATCCACGCAAGACCGCCCAGCAGGCCTAGTCTCGCAGTTACTGAAATGATGGAGTTGTGCGGCTCGCGAGTAATGACGCCAAGCATATCTCGGAAATCGGTGAGGGGGATGCCGTAGCCCAATCCAGTGATCAGCGTCACTTCATCAGCAGTCAATCTATCGTAAAGTCGACTCCACCAACGCAGACGCATATCGGCTCCTTCTGCTGCGGCAGCGACAGTCCGATCACCACCAAAGCCGAAGATCGATTGAAAGTGATCCCAATAGAAGGACAGAGAAACTTCCGACGTCAATCGACCGGATATGCGGAGATCCAAGGCCGCCGAAGCCACAAGAATGAACACAAGGACTGGAATTGCGAGTGTCAAAGGGCCGACCGCTCGCGGGCGAAGCAGCAGCAACACCGCGGCCAAGCTCAAGAGCTGCAGGTAGATCGTGCGTGTCTGCAGCACAAAAACGGCGAATGCGACCAGGAAGCCCGCCAGCAGAAAATAGGAAACTTGCATCGTGCGGTTTCGGGGCTGCTGGATGAGGCAGAAGCCTGCACCCCACAACAGCATTGTGCCGGTGGTTCCGAAGGCGGCGAAAATGGGGACATCTTGTTCCGATCCGCCAGGCAGCGTCGGCGACAGTTCGACGATTTCTTGCTGGTAAATGAAGAGCAGCCCGTAAAGACATGAAATCAGAATTATGGCGCGCAGCCAGCGCAAGAGCCGGTCCATCATGCGTGGCTGCCCGGCGAGAGCGAAGCAGGCTATGAGAAAGAAGGACTCGATGAGCTGCGTCGAATCGCGAAAAGTCCAGAAGCCCTGTTCTATAAAGTCAAAAATGAGCCGTGCTGATCCCCAACTCCACCAGAGCAGGAAAGGAAGCAGGAAGACCGCAGCGTTCATTCGCGACAGTACGTGCGGCACATGGACCGTGAGCAGAAGCATAGCCAGTAGCAGCTCGCCCATCGGAATCCCGAAACCAACGGGAGGAATCCGCAACTGCATGAATGGGTAGTTAAGGACGAGGTAACCGGCCAGGATCAGCAGAAACGCCGACGCTTTGAACTTGTCGAACGTCGCGCTCATGAGGCGAGCCCGTAGATTCGGTCTACTTTCTCCTGCCACGAGAAGTCGCGATATCGCATCCGGGCCGCCTGGCTAAGCGGATGTCGTGTCGATTCACGCACGAGGGCGATTAACGCGTCACCCATCGCGCGAACGACCTCTGCGACATCCCTGCCTGCCGGATCCACCGCATAGCCGCAACTTTCATTGACCAGCGTCGCCGGTCCGCCGAGCTTCAGACAGACCACCGGGAGGCCCTGATTCATGGCCTCCAGAATGACCATGCCTCCGGAGTCATGCATGGCGGGGCACAGCAGAACGTGGTGACCGCCATAAAGGCGCTCCATCGCTTCACGGTCCTGCCAGGGCAGCCATCGGATGCTGGCGCTGATTCCAAGCTTATCCGCGAGCTTTCGCCAGCGCTGCTCGGCTGACCCTTGGCCGACCATCGTTAGCTGTGCATCGGGATCGGCATCGATCAGGCGCGCGAAGGCCGGCAGGCCAATATGCATCCCTTTGCAGTCAATGAAGCGGCCTGCATAGAGCACGCGCAGTCCCGAGTTCTGCGTTGTCTGCGGCGGTAAGACTGCCTGACCGATTGGGGCAGGTTCTTCTGCGCCGATCGCCAGCTCAACTTGTGCCTTGTCGCGGTACCGGCGAGGCATGAGCAACAACGTCTGCGGCGACGTGACGTAAATGCGCTCGGCGCTCGCAAACGTGTCGACCATGAAAGGGATGAATTGGGTCAGGAGATTGGCGACGTCACGCGCGCCGTCGGAGAGCAAGCCCTTCAGGCTATAGCCGCGCCGCAATATCCATGGCGCTCGCTCGCCTCCCCCGACTGGTCCCAGGATGAACGGGATGCCGAGCTTTCCCATGAAGCTTGGAGCACGCAGGCCCGCGAAGGTGACGTGGTGCACGCAATCGAATTGCTCGCGCTGGTGCAAATGCTTGGCAAAGGCCGCGGCCTGCCATTGCCACAGGGCATTGTGCAGGTGAAGGGGCCCACGCGTCTCCCAGCGCAGCGGCCTGGCGACGTCAAAATACTCGAAACGCGGGGTAGGTTCCGGCAATGCGCTTTTCGCAACTTCCTCGATGGCGGCACGTGACCGGGAGCGCGTGAGCACAACGACCTGATGGCCGGCCCGGGCGAGAAATACGGCCCAGTTCCATCCCACGTTCGGCTCCGACCCCGCATTGGGCTCGCAGACAAAGGCGGAAAGCAGGATCTTCAAGCAATCGTCTCCTCGCGTAGCCAAGCACATATGATATCAATAATGAAAAGAAAAGAAAACATTTTCAGCGTCTGTCAAAACCGTGACCTTGACGTGAGTGGCCTCTTAAACGCTCGTTCGGAGTTGCGAGATCGCCTTTTCTCGACATAAATGCCAGCTGAGGCCATTATTGCATCGGGTGCTGATAGGCCATTTGTTATCGGCAGCGCTCAATCCCGTTCCCCCTGAAAGAATCGCGGATGTTGCACCAACCAGCAGTGTCAGTCGTCATACCGACATTGAGACGGCCCAACTTGCTATTGCGTGCCCTCGAAAGCGTGCTTGTCCAGACCTTCCGTCAGTTCGAAGTCATAGTGGTCGTAGACGGCCCGGATAAGGAAACCGAAGCTGCCCTTGCAGCGGTCCAGGACGAGCGCTTGCGTGTCATCGTGAACGCACGCTCCTTGACTGCGGCGGGTGCCAGAAACGCCGGCGCGGCGCAGGCCGTCGGGGAATGGATCGCCTTTCTTGACGATGACGACGAGTGGCTGCCCGACAAGCTGGAAAAGCAGGTTGCCTTCGCCCGCGATCGAGGCGGTATTCTCATAAGCTGCCTCAGCCGCGTAATCACGCCTAACGCCGAATTCGCTTGGCCGGAAAGAATTTACGGCAACGACATTCCCATCGACGACTACCTGTTTGATAGGCGATCGACGTTTGCCGGCTCGAGTTTCCTTCAAACCTCCAGCTACTTCCTGCCCCGTGCCGTATATGAGAACTCTCCCTTCCGGACCGGATGTGCAGACCACGACGACTGGGATTTCCTGCTGCGGCTGTCAAAGGGACTGGGCGTGCGGATCGAGACTATTCCTGAACCGTTGGTGAAGGTCTACCTGGAGGACGAGCGAGCGTCCGTCAGCCGCAGCGGGACATGGTTGGCATCGCTCGGATGGGTCGAGCGCGTCAGGCCCATACTTACCGATAGAGCTTACAGCGGCTTTTGCTTGATTGTGGCTGGTTCCCGCGCCGCAAGCGAGCGGGCCTATCCAGCGTTCTGGCGATTGCTGTCAATGGCGTTCAAGGGAGGCTCACCCCGCATCCGGCATGTTGTGACATTTCTTGCATTCTGGGTCATCCCTTCCAGTGTTCGGCGGCGCTTACGCGCAGTGTTCCGGGGAGGTTCACTACGATTGTCTGGCCCGTACCGCGATACCTTGGCAGGCGTCGGGGTGAATCAAAAGTGAAGATCCTCCTTGTGCACAACGCCTATCAGCAACGCGGCGGTGAAGACGCCGTTGTTGGTGCGGAGATGCGGTTGCTGCAGGCAAATGGTCACACAGCAATTCGCTACGAGAGGCACAACGACGAGCTGCGTAGGCGCGGTATGCTGGGCAGTGTCAGTGCTGGGATGGAGACAGTCTGGTCTTCGACGTCATTTCACCAAGTCAGGGAGCTTGTCCAGCGGGAAAGCCCGGACGTCGCGCATTTTCATAACACGTTTCCGCTGATCTCGCCTTCCGCCTACTACGCTTGCGCACAAATGGACGTGCCAGTAGTCCAAACACTGCACAACTATCGGCTATGGTGTCCCGCAGCGAAGTTTCTCCGTGATGGCACTGTCTGCGAAGCATGCTTTGGACGGAGCGCGTGGCCGGGCGTGGTGCACGGATGCTATCGAGGCAGCCGGGCGGCAACGGCAGCGGCTGCAATGATGCTCGCCGTGCACTGGAGGATGGGAAGCTGGAAGACCAAGGTGGACATGTACATCGCGCTCTCGGAGTTCGCACGGCTGAAATTCATCGAGGGCGGGCTGCCTGCTGACCGCGTCGTAGTAAAGCCGAACTTCGTGGCGCGTGATCCGGCGCCCAGAGCGCACATCGCAGATTACGCTCTTTTCGTGGGACGCTTGTCCGAAGAGAAGGGACCGCAACTACTTCCTGCAACATGGCGGCGCATGCATAAGAGGGTTCCACTTCGCGTTGCAGGAGAAGGGCCGCTGCTGGAGAAACTATCTCGCGACATCCAGGCTTCTTCGCTCGCGCAGATCGAGCTGCTCGGCTATCAAACGCCCGATGAAGTTCGAGCCCTCATGCGCGGCGCCCGGTTTCTGGTCTTTCCAAGCATATGGTACGAGGGTTTTCCAATGACCATCGTAGAGGCTTTTGCCGATGGAGTTCCTGTTGTCGCTTCCAGGCTGGGTTCGATGGCCGAGATTGTGCAGGATGGCGTGACCGGGCTGCACTTCGAACCGGGCAACGCCGTGGATTTCGCGGCCAAAGTGGAATGGGCCTGGAATCATCCCGAAGACCTGACGCGTATGGGCCGCGCCGCTTGTCGCGAATATCAAGCGAAGTACCAGCCATCGACGAACTACCAGATGCTGATGGAGATCTATCGTAGCGCAATGGCGAGGCGCGCCGAAGAAGGCGCAGCGTCGATAGCCCGCTTCACAAGCCCCAACGAATAGAATCTCAGGCGCCAGGCATTCATCATGTGATTGGCGCTGGCCGCGGATGGCTACCAACCACGTGTGGATGGGCGAGCGGTCCGTGGGGCCAGATGAACGCCGCGTTCGTCAGGACGCCTAATGCCGTTATGCCCAGCCAATCGATATCCGAAGCAAACCGGGCAGCAGCATCTGCAGGTCGATAGTCGACCCATTCGCGCGCGAGGGAGCCGGTGCGTGGCGCTGGCGCCGATGCGGCGTTCTACGCCCGCACCCGTGGCACCAGGTCCGCCGCTTGCAGCTTCGTCTTGACCCAGCTGTACTGCTCCAGCCAGCGCTTCAATAGCTCCTCGAACTTCTCCATCCGCCGGTCCTGCAGCAACGTTGTCCGGTTCATCGACCAGCTCTCCCTTGGAGCAGTTCTAAAACCGGACAACTCACGTGCTTACAACAGCTTCCCACAGGCAGCTGTCGTTGGCTTTTCTGTTGACTCCCTAGCGCAAAGTTGTGGCCTATCCCTGCCAACCTACCTTGAGAGGAGTTGGCATGCCTACGTCCATTCAGTGCATCACGTCCGGCAAAGCGACTGACTTCGCTGAGCAATCTCGTAACCTGCTCCTGCCGATCATCACCAGAGACACTACGCCGCCGAAAGCCCGGCCGACACTTTTCGAGGTGATCGGCAGCATGCGCTCTGACGGCCAACCGTTTCCAACGAGAATCTACGCCACGCGCGCCCAGCGCGTTTCGGCGCCCCGACCTTGCCCAGCGTGCCAACAACCCTTTCACGGGACCGGATGCGCAGGCAGGACCGGCTGTAAAGACGACACCGACAAGCATCGCGTCGGGACCGGCCATAAGGCTTGGCAATCGCATACGGATGAGGGTCGCCCAGCCGTCCAGCAGGCCCATCACTGAAGCGTCCGCTCGGCCCTCTAACCGGGCGAGTCCAAGCGTACGAAGTGAGCGCCCTCGCCGCCACCGGTCCTGGAGAGAGTCCATGAGCATCCGCGCGGGTCCTGCCAGCTGAACTCTTGGAGCGATCGAACGGCAACCATCGGAGGATCGAATGAACACGTGCGCCCTCACGAGCGCTGCGAACGAACACGCTTGGCCTTCAGGAACGGCGATAGGCCCGGCTGCTTGCAAAGGCCGCTCGACCTTGCGCTCGGCTTCTCACTGTGTGCCAGGGGAAATGTTAGTCATACCGGTGTCTAACGTTTTCTCCGGTATCACTGGGGACCGGGTTTCCGCATCGTCTCCGGTGGGCAACGTTTCTGCGAATGCCCTTCTGCAGGTACGGGAGCGAAACTCTGCAGGGGCGGAACGGCATCCGACGTTTCTCCATCCAACGTTTTGGTCAAGCTGCCGGCGGCAATGCTCTCCGGAGCCGCGGCGGCCGGACCGACGACGACGGCAGAGGGCCGGGACGGCGCTGCTACGCCGCCGCCGC
>WUUC01092785.1_pt1 | contig 13550 bp, 4 predicted proteins | sample 6278441 | NCBI WGS metagenome assembly WUUC01 (sample SAMN13675441, study PRJNA597444) | soil metagenome | isolation source: soil | place: USA: Washington | collected 2017-10
AACATATATATGTGGATGAATCCGGAGTTGTTTCCGGAGATCAGCCCGAGCTTTCTTGGCTGGCGGCTGGTTGCGCAGTTGGTGCTGATTGCGATCATCTGGTGGTCGACGCGGCCGCAGAGCGCTCAGATGTCAGCCGAGACTGCACTGGAGCCGCAATCGCCTGCCGCGTGAGCCCACTCGCCAGGATGGATGCCTGGCGCGAATGAGCCGCCCCTTCGATCTCTGACACGATCAGCCCAGACGTGCGGACGAGTCTTGCAGACTCGCCAGTGTCTGCAGCGTCTGCGCGCTGCTGCCGAAGCCGCCCGCCGCCAGAATTCCGAGTGCCGGAGTGAAGGAGATATCGGACAACGTGCCAAAGCGGGCGTACCGGTATGCCAGGTCGCCACCGATCGCCGCCGTGTCGCTGCCCGACAGATGCTGTGCCAGCAATGCGTTCGACAAAGCCCAGGTTGTCATGCCCGGAGTGGCGGCGCGAGCAGCCTCGAACGCAGCGAACAGACCTTCGAAGTTGAACGTCTCGACCTTGTTGTTGCGAGTAGCGTTCCCCGAGCCAGCGTCGTACTCGCTCGTGCCTTCGATGACGACCTGCAGATTGTTGACGCTGCGATTCGACGCGCTCGCGTAGTAGCCGGTAAATGTGATCTGGCTCGTCGCGCCGACGTGAAGCACGAGATCATTGCCGGTCTTCTGAAATAGCAGGTCGGCATAGACGGCGCCGCCGATCGACACAGTGTTGTCCCGCGTCGTACTCACGGCGACGGTATCCTGGCCGTCGCCAAGATTGAATACGATGACGTCCGCGCCGGTACCGGTGGTCAGCGCATCGTTGCCGGTGCCGCCGATGAGCATGTCGTTGGTCGCAGTGCCGGTCAGCGTGTCCGTGTCCGCCCCGCCGTTGAGCAACGACTTGTTGGTCGTATTGGACAACGTATCGTTGCCGGCGCCGCCTTCAAGAATGTCGATGCCAGCGCTCCCGGTCAGCGTGTTGTTGACGGAGTTGCCACGCAACAGATTGGATAGTCCGTTGCCCGTTGCGTTGATCGCGCTCGTGCCGGTCAGGAACAAGATCTCGATGTCGGCGCTCAGTGTGCGCGTGACCGAGGAGTTCACTATGTCGATTCCCTGCCCCGCGACTTCTGTCGTAACGTCCAGCGTCGCATTCACGAAGTAGATATCGTTGCCCTGGCCGCCGCTCATGTTGTCGTTGCCGGTGCCGCCGTCCAGGGTGTCGTTACCGTCGCCGCCAGTGAGGGCGTTCGCGCCGTTGTTGCCGATCAGTACGTTGTCGAGAGCGTTGCCGGTGCCGCCGAGGTTCGCAGAGCCGGATGCGAGCGTCAGATTTTCGACGTTGGCCGTCAACGTATAGGTGGTAAGAGATGACCGTACGAGATCCGTGCCCTCCCCCGCGAGTTCGGTCACGACGTCTGCGGCCTGCGCGACGACATACGTATCGTTGTCCTGACCTCCGAGCATCGTGTCCGCCCCTGAACCGCCATCGAGCGTGTCGTTGCCAGCAGCTCCAGTGAGCGTGTTGTCGACGCTGTTGCCGACGAGAATGTTGTCGAGCGCATTGCCCGTCCCGCTGATCAGCGAGGAGTTCGTCAGCGTGAGATTCTCGACATTGTCGCCCAGGGTATGACTGAGCGAAGACTGCACCAGATCCGTTCCCGCTGCGGCATCTTCGACCACGCTATCGCCGACGTTATCGACGACATAGGTGTCATTGCCCGCACCACCGATCAAAGTATCCGCATTGGTGCCACCGTTCAGCGTGTTGTTGCCTGCGTTGCCGGTGATCGTGTTCGCCAGAGCATTGCCGGTGCCGGTGATGTTTGCGGAGCCGAGCAGGATGAGATTCTCGACGTGGCCGCCGTTGTTGTTGAGCGACCAGTTCACCGTGCTGCGAACGACGTCCACTCCCTGGTTGGAGCTTTCGATCACGACGTCGGACGTGCTGTCGACGAAGTACGTGTCGTCACCGGCGTTACCGCGCATGGTGTCGTTGCCCGCTCCGCCGTCGAGCGTATCGTTGCCACCGTTGCCATTCAGCGTGTCGTTATCGCCCAGGCCGTAGATGAGATCGTCGCCGGAGCTGCCGTTCAAGGTATCGATGCCTGCCGTGCCCGTGATCGTGCTGGCCATGACCGTCAGAGTCGCTGCATTCCACACAGTGCCGTTGGCGAAATGCACTTCCTCGATGGTGTCCTGGCCAAAGAAACCCGCCACGCGCAGCGCGTCGGTCGTTCCCACAATCGACAGGACCAGGGAGCTGTTGTCGCGACTGACCACGACGTCCGCCGGCAGGATATCGGCAGCAAGCTCGATGACATCGAGTTCGCCTTCTTCGGCGGACGCTTCGAGCACGACGTCATTGCCGCCGCCGCGAGCAAACCGGTAGGTGTCACTCCCGAGTCGGCCATCCAAGGTGTCATTGGAACTGCCGCCGTCCAACGTGTCATTGCCGGCGCCACCGTCCAACGAATCCCCGTCATCGCCGCCGTACAGACTATCGTTGCCGTCATTGCCGTACAGCGTATCGAAGCCAGAGCCGCCTTCGAGCATGTCGCCGCCGGCATTTCCGAAGAGCGTGTCATTGCCGGCACCACCGAGCACATGATCGTCACCGGCGGCGCCGGACATATTGTCCGCGCCGTCCAGTCCGTCCAGCGTGTCGTTGCCGTTGGTCCCGACGAGCGTGTCGTAGTCTGCGCTCGCAACGCTGCCGGGATTCAGCAAGCGTTTGTAGATATCCAGTTCGGACCAGACGGTCCCGTCGGCGAACCGGATCGAGTCGATGCAGACGTTGTAGCTGATGGGCCCAACCAAGCGGCTGTAGAAATGATCGACGACTCTGATCTGCTCCGTCCCGCCCACCAGATTGAGCACGAGATCGGCTCCGCTGTTGCTGACCACGACGTCGGCCGCCGTGATGGTGCTGTCCGTCAGTTCGATCGAGTCCTGGAAACTATTGGTCCAGCCAATCAACGCGACGGTGTCCTGACCGTCGCCACGCGCGAAACGAATGGTGGAACGGTAGCCGCCGACTATGCTGTCATCACCTGCACCGCCGATGAACGTGTCGGTATTGCTGCCGAATACCGTAAAGTACTGGGAGTCCTGCGGACGAAAGGGAAGAAACACAACATCGAGATCATCGTTGCCCGCACCGCCGATCAGCGTATTGGCACTTCTGTTGCCGCTCAGAGAGTTGTCGGCGTCGTTGCCGATCAGGGTCGCTGCGCCGACGGCATCAGCGAGGACGAGCGACTCGACGTTCGCGTAGGTCGTGACCAGGCTGTACGTGGTCGCCGGACCAGAAATGATGCCCACCTGATCGATGCCGCCGTCCACGCCCTCGATCACGACGTCGCTTGCGTCGACGGAATACCAATCGTTGCCCGCGCCTCCGCTCAACGTGTTGGCTGCCGTGTTGGTATAGCTGTCGATACTGTTGTTCTGAGCGTTGCCGGTGGCGCTGATCGGATCGCTCCCCAGCAACGTGATGGTTTCCACCAAATCAGGCAGCGTGTACGACACATACGAGCTGACCCTGTCGGTGTGGCCACCCGTCTCGATGATCGTGTCGTTGACGTTGTCGATGACGTAGGTATCAGTGCCTTCGCCACCGATCAGCAGGTCGGCGCCGAGCCCACCGTCCAGTACGTTGTCCCGTGAATTGCCCGTGAGTGTGTTATCCGCTGCGTTGCCCGTGCCGTTGATGAAGGAGTTGCCCGTGAGAATCAGATTCTCGACGTTGGCGGCGAGCGTGTATGTCACGGCGGACTGAACTGTATCCGTGCCTTCGCCGGCGGCTTCCACAACCGTGCAGTTCGCGGCGTTCGTGCCCAATAAGTAGGTGTCATCACCGGCGGCGCCGATGAGCGTATCCTGTCCGCCATTGCCATTGAGCGAGTTGTTGCCGCTGTTGCCGGTGAGGGTGTTGTTCAGCGAGTTGCCGGTGGCATTGATGTTGGAGCTGCCGGTCAGCGTGAGATTCTCGACATTGGCCGGCAGGAAATACGTCACGTTCGACAGAACAGTGTCGATACCACCGCCGGCTGCTTCGGCGATCGTGTCGAAAGGACTGTCGACGGTGAACGTGTCGTTGCCGGAAGTGCCGGTAAAGGCATCGACATTGGTCTCGACCACGCGCGCCAGCACATCCGCCATCGTCCAGACGGTTCCATCAGAGAGCCTGATTTCGTCCAGGCCTGCTGTCGTGAAGTAGTCGTTGATGACGACGTAGTCGGTCTGGCTCTGCAGGTAGATGAACAATGCATTGCCGACCTTGAACAAGCCGATGTCGTTGAGTGCAATGTCCGCGCCCAACTGCAAGCGGTCGACTTTTCCGCCCGCAGTATCCGCGTTGTTGATCGTGTCGATGCCGAAGCCGCTGGCGTATATATAGGTATCGCTGCCGCTGCCGCCAGCCAGCGTGTCGTTGCCCTCTCTCCCGTCGATGACGTCGTCTCCGGCGCCGGCGCTGATCGTCTCGGCGGTCGTTCGACCGATGATCCGGTCGTTGAGGTTGGTGCCGCTGTAGACAGTGGTGCTGCCGGTATTCGTAATCTGGATTTCGCGCGTCGTGACCAATTGCTGCCACGTGGAGACACTGCCGTCGGCGAAGCGGATTTGATCGATCGAGCGACTGCCACCGAGCACGTCGGTCGGGGTGATCGACCCGATGCGCATGCCGCCGGATGAGCCGACATTCAGGGTCAGTTGCGTGCTACCCACGAGCATCGCAAGCGTCAGGTCCGATAGCGCAATACCCTCGCCGAACTGGATCGTGTTGATACTCTGTCCACCCGAAGAGCTGAACGTGCTCGCATCGATGATCGTATCCAGGCCATCGCCGAGCTCGTACAGATACGTCGTGCTGCCGCTGCCCCCCGTAAGAGAGTCGTGGCCGCGACCGCCGGAAATACGGGAATTGTTGCCGGTTGCTCCAATGATGTCGTCCAGCGTGCCGCCGAGCACATATGCGCCATCCGCGGTGAAGCCCAGGTTGGCGGTATTCGAATAGTGCTGGCCGATGAGGCGATGTGCCGCAATGAGCGAGCCGTCGCTGAATCTGAATTCCGATACCGAGCCGTGCAGCGCATCGCGCACGACCAGGCCGAAGCCCGCTTCGGGACGAATCTCGATCGACGCATACAAGGAGCCCGCGAGCAGCACCAGGTCATCTGCGGACACGCCGGTCTCGAACACGACCTGGTTGTTGCCCTCGAGATCGAAGATCGAGTCGGCAGTGTTGTTGACGACTTCGAGATCCTCCCGACTAAGGACGTAGATGTCGTCGCCTGCACCGCCTTGCATGTTGTCGCTGCCGCGGCCGCCTCGAATGACGTCGTTGCCGGCGTCGCCGAGGATGAAGTCGTCACCCTCGCCGCCGGAGAGCTGGTCGTCTCCGCTGCCGCCGGATAAGCTGTCGTTGCCGGCATCGCCGCGCAGGACGTCGTTTCCGCCACGACCGAGCAGATCGTCGCCGCCATCACCGCCGTCGAGAGTGTCATCGCCCTGCAGAGACGGATTGGAACCGTCGTCGCCGTCCAGAACGTCGTCCCCGAACCCGCCGAGCAGGCGGTCGTTCCCGCCCTGCCCCCATAGAATGTCGTTGCCGATGCCGCCGTCGATGTAGTCGTCGCCGTGGTACTGAACCGCGAGCGTCGACTCGTCGCCTACGAGTTGATCGGCACCGTCGCCGCCCAGGATGACGTCGCCGCCTCCCCAGCCGAGCACGATGTCATCGCCGGCACCGGCGTTGATGGTGTCGATGCCATGCATGGAGAACGGTGTACGCGCCTCGGCGTCATCGCCTTCAATGTGATCGGCTCCTTCCCCGCCGACGATCGTGTCATCGCCGCCGCCACCCAGGATCTCGTCGTCGCCCTCGCCGCCATCGAGGTGGTCATCTCCCTGGCCAGCCGTCATTCCCAGGTTGCCGTAGTCGCCATACAGGCGGTCGTTGCCGATGCCGCCGAACAGTCGGTCGATATTGCCGCCACCCGACATGACGTCGTCGCCGTCGCCGCCATTGAGATAGTCGACACCCTGATAGATCGCAGCGAGATCCGCAGTATCCGAATCGCCGAACATCAGGTCGTTGCCATCACCACCAAACAGGTCGTCCCAACCACCGCCTCCTTCGAGGCCATCATTGCCCGCGCCGCCGTGCAACAGGTCGTCGCCGTGGAATTCCCCGGCGAGATTGTCCGCATCGCCGCGCAGCGTATCGATGCCATCGCCGCCGAAGAGCTCGTCGTTGCCAGCGTCGCCGATGAGGAAGTCATTGCCGGCACCGCCATCGAGCAGATCATCGCCGTGATCGGTGACCGCAACCTCGAAGCCGTTTACTGAGTCGCCCCACAGCTGGTCGTCACCGTCGTCGCCATAAAGCCGATCGGTATTGCCGCCGCCCGCCAGCAAGTCATTGTCGTCGCCGCCGCTCAGTACATCCTGTCCCGGCGCGGTGATGTCCGAGTAGATCACGACGATGTTCGGGTTCACATCGTTGCGCTGACCATCGCCGATGATGATGTCGTTGCCAGCGCCGCCCTGCACATTGTCGTTACCGGCTTCGGCGATGATTTGATCGTCGCCGCTGCCGCCGCTGACGACATCGTCACCGTCGCCAGCGAGCACGTAGTCGTCGCCTTCACCGGCATCGATGATGTCGACGTCGCCTGGGAGATAGCCTGAGCCGACGCCGTGGAACAGGTAGCCCGTGATCGGACCTGCCGAGACCCCAGCAAACTCGACGCCCCATCCAAGCCCGTTGAACTCGACTGCTCCCGCCGGCACATAGACCTCTCCGGCAGTCGACCCGATGTAATAGCTGAGGGCGACGTTGTCGCGGTCGCCGATGATCAAGTCGCCGCCCTCGCCGCCGATCAGCTCATCCCTGCCAGCACCGCCGATGAGGAAGTCGCGATCGTCACCGCCATCGAGGCGATCGTCACCCTCGCGTCCGATGAGCATGTCATTGCCGGCGAGCCCGAATATGCGATCCGCAGAGAGACTGCCGACGAGATTGTCGAAGTTGAGATAGCTGGTGATGTTGCCGCTGCCGCTGATGACGGCAACGGGCGGCCAGTTGGTCGGACCCGTGGCCGGAGCCACGATGTCGCCGCCAGTATCGCCAGCTGTCGGATAGGAACCGAAATTCAGCGTCAGGCCCAGCTCGCCGTCGGCCCACGCGATCACATTGATGACAACCGACCGCGTGAGATCGCGGATGACCAGCGTCGAGCGGCCGGATCCGGGTGCGCCCAGCTGCCGATCGATGAGCAGCTGACCATCCGCGGATCGCCACGTGTTCTCGCCGATCCGCTGACCGATCGTTACCTGCACGCCTTCGACGTTGATCGTGCCTTGTCCATCGTCGTCCCGAACGATGTCGAAGCCGTCGCCGACGAAGAAATTGTAGTCATCGGACCCGGCACCGCCGTACAGACTGTCGAGACCAGTGCCACCGATGAGCACGTCGTTGCCGCTGCCGCCGCTGAGGTGGTCAGTGCCGGCTGCGCCATAGAGCAAGTCCGTGCCGCCGTTACCCACGAGCATGTCGTCGTCTGTGCCGCCATCCAGCGTGCTGTTCCCGGCGCCGTCTATGAGCAGGTCGTTGCCGCCGCCGCCGTGCATGTCGTTGCTGTGGTTCATGCCGCCGATCTGGACCTCGTTCTCGTCCCGGCCGGGCGTGAACAGCTGATTGGCTCCGGCTTGAACGGTCCACACGGTCGCATTTGCAGCGCGGGCTGCTGCTCGCGACTGATCGTCGACGTCGACGAGCCCCTGCAGGCTGTTTCTGAGCCGCACCTGGCCTTTGCCGTCGGAACCGTCGATAAGGCTGAGATCGAGGACCGCGCTGTTGCTGCCGACCGTTACGAAGGGGACAGTGCTTTCTGGATCCGCGTAGCGGTAGTACTCCATGATCGCAGCGATCAGCCCCTTCTGGACCTCGAGCATCGCTGTAGTGCCGGCCCCTGGCAGGTTCAAACGCAGCACGTCGTCGGCGAAGCGATCGAGCAGCGGAACGGGTGCGTGCGTGGCGTCTCCCAGCTGCGCGTTCAGCAGAAGGTCCAGAAAGTTCGTTCTGGTGGACGTTTCTGCAACTGTCTTGTACAGCGTCTCGTCGAACAGCATCTCGAGGGCGGTAACCGTGCTCTGTACCATGTCCTTGAACTTCGTCGACACGAGCATGGCCGTGAGCAGCGACATCGAGTGCACTTCGGACCGGCGCGCGAACTGCTCCAGCGGATTCAACGTCGCGAGATAGGTCTGCTCGCCGATATCGACTTGCGTGGTGCTGCCGATATAGGGCCACCCGAGGCGTGCACCCTCGAGAATCTCGCCCTCGAGATACGTGCCGGTCACGCGCGCTGCTCGCTCGTCGTACAGAAATGGGTCGTCCAGGAACGCGTCGAACGCGGCGCTCGTATATCCACGGCGCGCCAGTTCCTCCTGGTACACCCGCATCGTGAGTGGGCTGAGAGCGGTAAACTTGAACGGTGCGTGATCGAACACCGTGGCAGACTCGTCGAAGAATATCGCCATCAGCGAGGCCAGACCGCCGCCGAGCGAATGGCCGGTGAACGTGATATTGACGTCGTCCCCATATTGCTGCTTGACCTCCATGTACAGAATCATTGCCTCGACCACTTGCGGCGAGGCGAAACCGCCTCCCGCAAAAAAGTTGGCGAAGGCAAAGTCCTGCCACTTCGTTTCATTGGTGCCGGTGAACGAAATGACGATTTCGTTGCCGTTTTGATATACACCGGCCGAGAAACCGGAAATGGATTGGTCAGGTATGTATTGCAGCTCGGTCCAGCCGAGCGGAACCGGCGTTCGATTGCCTTCCGAACGACGAGAATAGACACGTGCTGCGAGCTGCGCGTAGATCTCTAGCGTTGGCGTAGTCATGAGTTCAGTCCTTGGATTGTTTTTCCACGCCGAGCGGGACACGGCTCAGCATCTGTTCTTCCAGGTTCCGTCGATCAATCGATATTTGGACGATATGGCGGGATCGGACATCCGCAGTCGTTTCGCCGCGAGCGCGACCAGTTGCGGCTCACCGTTTGAATTGATATCTGTCAGCACGTTCGCCGGCCGGCCCAGCCACTCTTCCGATAGGGCAGCGCCCTCCCACTGCGCGTTGCGCGCGCGAAATTCCGCGTAGGGCAGCTTCGGGCGGCCGATGGCCACCCAGACGTCACAGGTGTAGTACGTCGCCAGCAGCGTCCACTCGCCATTGTCCGCATCGCGATCGAACAGGATCGGCAGCAGGCCGATCGTCGATTCCCACTTCGGTGGATTGTCCGCGCGCTTCGGCTCGACGATCTCCAGGCTCATGTACTTCGGTTCCCAACCGCCCGGGCCGCCGACTTCGCCGGACGGCGCAGCCATGACGCGTCGATCGACCTTGATGACCTCGCCGCTCGCAAGCTCGACTTCTTCTGCAAAGTGGATCTCGCGATCGCCGCATGCACTCAATGCGCCTGCCGCGATCAGCGTCAGCACAACCGCTCTGACGAAGGCAGCAGGCGGAAACTTACGCGGCAGCGGCTGCACGCTCATCTCTCCGTCGCCGCTTCGCTGGTCACTCTCTGCACCGGCGAGAGCAGATACTCGAGCACGGTGCGTTTGCCCTGCACGATCTCGGCAGACAGCTGCATGCCCGCCGCAAGCGGAAGATTGAGCGCCCCGGTCGTGAGCCGCTGCGTTTTCAATTCGATGATTGCCTTGAACGCGAGTGGCGATTGCTGCTGTGACTGTGCATCGGCTTCGCTGCCCGATGACGAAGAATCCGCGCTGACGTTCTTGACCGTCCCCTCCAGCATTCCGTACTTCTGGAATTGGTACGCGGCCAGCTTCAAGCGCACCGGCTGGTTGATCGCGACGAACCCGATGTCCTTGTTCTCGATCAGAACTTCGGCGAGCAGCGGCTCGTCGTGGGGTACGAGGCTGACGAGCACCGTGCCGGGCTGAACCACCGCGCCGGTCGTGGTCGTCGCCAGATCCTTGACGATGCCGGCCTGCGGGGCGCGCAGCTCCAGCAGTCCTCCTTGAAAATTCAGGCGGCCCTGCTGCTGCTCCAGCCGCCCGACTTCGCTGAGGATCGCAAGCCGCTGTTGGTTGAGCTCCATCGTCTGCGTGCTCTGCAACTGCGCCATCCGTCTGTCGTGTTGCAGGATCGCGGCATGCAGCGCCTCCACCGTGGCGCGCTGCGCCTCGAGATCCCGTTCCTTCTCGATTGCTTCACGCCGGCGCTCCTCGGCTTGAATGGCGCCGACCAGGTTGTCCTGCGAGAGCTTCTCGAACGCGGCTGCCGTCTTTTGATAACTGGGCAGCGTCACTTCGAGCTTTCGCAGCAGCTCCTGCGCCGCACCGAGTTCCTTGAGTGCGCGATCACGCGCCGCAGATTCCTGAGCAAGCGAGTCGGCCAACGACTGATGATTGCTGGCGCGCTGCGCCTCGACTTGCGCAAAGAGCAGCGGATCGTCGTGGGCAAGTCGGACCATCGTCTTGCCCGCAAGCTCCGCCTCGATCCGGCGCAGCTGCAGCCGCTGCAAAGCCAGCTCGCGTTCCACCGCCTTGCTGTCGACGGCATTGACCGTCGGATCCAGGCGCACGAGAACCTGCCCATGCTCGACTGCATCGCCTTCGTCAACGAGGATCTCGCGCACGATGCCGGCTTCGGCCGGTTGCACGATCTTGACGTATGTCTGCGGCACGAGGCGGCCCTGCGCCACCGCCACGATGTCGAGCTTGGCGAGCATCGCCCACGCCAGCAGAATCAGAACCAGAACACTCACGAACCACAGTACGGACCGCGAGCGTCCGCCTGGCTCGTCTGCTTCGATCTCGAACAACGCCGATGCGAGGCGAATCGTGAACGGCGCTTGCGGGGCCTGCTCAGTGCTCATCGCCGATTCCTCCCGCCTGGGCGTCGCCGACGGCCCGCGCAGCGGATACGACCGAGAGCTTCTCGCCGATCCGTACGACGTGGTCCGGCTGCAGTGTTCTCGGCAGTGCGTGGGCAATGAAGAGGATCGTCGCCTTGCCCTTCAATGCATTGATCGTGCGACCGATCTGGTCGGCCGTCTGCGGGTCGAGGCTGCTGGTCGCCTCGTCGAAGATGAGAATCTTCGGCCCTTTGAGCAGCGCCCGCGCGATCGCCAGCCGTTGCCGTTGACCGCCCGACAAGCCCGCGCCGCGCTCGCCGATCGCGGTCTCGTATCCGTTCGGCAGCGCTTCGATGACGGTGTGAATCTCCGCCATCCGGCAGGCGGCGACAACCTGCTCGAACGACGCAAACGGATTGGCCAGCTGCAGGTTGTCGAGGATGGTGCCGGAAAACAGCGTAGTTTCCTGGGGCACGACGCCGAAATGCGCACGCAGCTCGTTCGCGCAGAAGTACCGGATATCGACATTGCCGACGCGGATTGCGCCGCGCGCCGGCTGATAGAAACCTTGCAGCAGCTTGGCGAGCGTGCTCTTCCCCGAGCCGGAGGGGCCCATGATCGCGACGAGCTGGCCGGGGGCGACGCTTGCCGCGAAGCCATCGTAGAGCAGCGGCAGATTCTCGCCGTAGCGAAAGGCGAGATCCTCGATCTGAATCGCGACTCGATCTTCGCGCAGTCGCGTTCGCGACAGCGAGTACGGCTCGGTCGGGGCGTTCATGACATCACCCAGACGGGCCACGGCAATACGTGACTGCTGGAACTGCTGCCACAAGCCCACCAATCTCAGCATCGGCTGGGAAAGGCGTGACGCAAACATCTGGAATGCGACCAGCATGCCGACCGTGAAGCTCGCTGTCGTCATCACCAGCCACGCACCGAACACGAGGATGAGCAGCGACATGACCTGCTCGAGTCCGCTCGACAGTGTCCCGTATGTGTTTCCCAGCTGACGTGTTCGGAACGACGCGGCGAGAAATGCCGCAAGCAGATCGCGGTAGCGGCGGTTCAGTTGCGGTTCGAGCTGCAGCGACTTGACCGTCTCCAGGCCCGCCACGTACTCGGTAACGAATGCCTGATTGGCGGCGCCGCGCAGGAACTGCTCGTTGAGCCGGCGTCGAAACAGCGGTGCAACCAGAGCGCTGGCGATCACGATGAGCGCCAGCACCGCGAGCACGATCAGCGTCAGCTTTACGCTGTACCAGAACATGACCGCGACGAAGATCAGCAGGAACGGCAGATCCAGTATCAGCGTCACCGCCGCCGAGCTGACGAACTCCCGGATGGTCTCGATACCCTGCAATCTCGCCGCGATCACACCGGTCGGGCGATGCTGGAAATACAGGGGCGGCAGCTTGAAGAGATGCTCGAACACCTCGCTGCCGAGCACCGCATCGACCCGGTTGCCGGTGTGGAGAATCAGGTACTGGCGAACCCAGCTCAGCGCTGCCGTGAACACGACGAACACGGCCATGCCGACGGCCAAAGCGATCAGCGTGCTTTCGGTCCGGTGTACGACCACCTTGTCGATAATCGCCTGCGTGAAGAGCGGGAACGCGAGCGCGATGAGCTGCAGCACAAGAGACGCCAGCAGCACTTCGCGCCAGATCCGTTTGTGCTTCAGCAGCTCCGGAACGAACCAGCGGAAGCCGAACTCGCGCCGAGTGGCAGCGGCAGAGTCCGGATCGATCGCAGCCTCAATCAAGGGCCGGACCGATATCATGACTGCGGTGAGCCGCGACATTAGTTGTGCCAACGGCACACGCTGCAACGTCGTCGAGCCAAACTGCGAAGTAATGACGTCATCGCCTTCGGCCTGGAGCAGAATCAACCAATCGCATTGCGCTTGCGCGCTGTCACCAGCGGACGGTTGCGTCTTGAGCTGCGCAATGAGCGGATAGTTCGTTTGCGCCCCGAGCCGGTCCTGCTGCGTAACCGTTACTTCCAGCCCCAATTGCGTCGCAATTCGTCCGAACTGCTCGATGGACAAGTACGGAGCGCATTCGCGCGCGCTTGCCTCCGCATCGAATGGCTTCTGATACAGACCGCAGAAAGTCGAGAGCAACCAGATTGCACGTGACGGCTGGATCAGTGCGGCACCGTCGCGATGACTGGCGCAGGCACTCGAATCATCCGTTGATAACCGTACGCCGCTCATGAGCAGTCGCGGATCTGCGAAGTGAAGTCGAAGTCAGTCGGCTAGCGCCGGGAAAGAAGCGGTGGACGGCTGAGCGGGTTCGACAGCGGTCGGGTGTCCATTTCCATTCCTCCCAAGAGCGGTCCGTTCGTTATTCCTTATTGGCTGCTTGCCTGCTCCACCGAGCAAAAGCAGGAGCGTTGTGCGCACTATGATTGTTGCAAGCCGATCAACATGTCAACGGCTCTGCGCTCGCTCCGTCGAAGTGCAACCACCAAAAAAATCGCCGATTCCTGTGAGGGTGAGCACGCGCAGTCAGGCGAGCGTCTGGCGTGCAAACTGGAAGAAGGCGTCCGCGAGCCCCTTGCGTCCCTTTTTCTTGATCAGCGCGAGCGTCTTGACGATCTGCGGCGAGCGCAACGGCCGGAACACGACACCCTCTTGCC
>WUUC01130126.1_pt1 | contig 13549 bp, 14 predicted proteins | sample 6278441 | NCBI WGS metagenome assembly WUUC01 (sample SAMN13675441, study PRJNA597444) | soil metagenome | isolation source: soil | place: USA: Washington | collected 2017-10
CGAGTGGCTCGAGCGTGTCTGGCGGCGCGAGGAGAAGGTCCCGGGCCTGACATTCGCCGAAGTCGATGAGATCAATATGGCGATGGAACTGGCGGTTCGCGACGTCGCGGGCGCGGAGCAGATACTCGCCACGCAGCACGAGCGGATTCAGAATCCCGATCGCAAGGCGCGTTTCGCGTTCGTCCGTCCCGCCTTGTCCGCCGATCCCTCCGTACGTGAGCGCTCGTTCGCCCGCTTCTCGGAGCTGGAGAATCGCCGGCGCGAGCCGTGGGTGCTCGAGGCGCAAGCCTATTTGAATCATCCCCTGCGCGAGGAACACGCCAAGAGATTCATCCGCCCGAGCCTCGAGCTGCTCCGCGAGATCCAGCGGTCCGGCGACATCTTTTTCCCCAAGCGCTGGATTGATGCGACGCTGAGCGGCCATCGAAGCGCAGACGCCGCTGCGATGGTGCATGATTTCCTGGCGAGCGAGCTGCAATATCCGCAGCGCCTGCGCTGGACCGTGTTGACGGCCGTTGACGAAGTCTCGCGGGCCGCGCAATGAAGCGCGCCGCGGACGTCGTCATCGTCGGCGGCGGGTGCATGGGGGCGAGCGTAGCGTTCCACCTCGCCCGGCGCGGCGTCACCGACGTCCTCCTTGTCGAGCGCGAGGCGATGCTCGGAACCGGTTCGACGGGGCGCAATGCCGGCGGCGTCCGTCACCAGTTCTCGAGCGAGGCAAACATTCGGCTGTCGGTTGAATCGATTCGCATGCTCGAGCGCTTCGGCGACGAAGTTGGCTACGAGATCGATTTTCACCAGGACGGCTATCTGTTCCTGCTGTCGTCGCCCGCGAACGTGGAGACATTCCGCCGCAACGTCGGCCTCCAGCGCGCGTGCGGCATCGACGTCCAGTGGCTCGACGCCGCCGATGCCGCGCATCTTGCGCCGGGGCTCGACGTCGAAGGTGTGCTTGGTGCGACGTTTTGTCAGAAGGATGGCATCGCCGATCCGAACGGCGTCACGATGGGCTTTGCACGAGCGGCGCAAAGCCTGGGCGTGGAGATCGTCCGCGACACTGAAGTGACCGGCATTACGTGCGCAGGTGGTGGTATCACCGGCGTGATGACGAGTCGCGGGAACGTCGCCACGGCGATCGTGGTCAATGCCGCGGGTCCGCACGCGCGCCACGTGGGGCGGCTCGCTGGCGTTGACGTGCCCGTCGATCCGTATCGACGCCACATCTTCATCGCGCAGGATTTTACGGCCGCGGTTCCGGCCTCACGCATCATGGTGATCGACTTCGACACCACGTTTTATTTCCACCGCGAAGGAGCCGGAATATTGTTCGGGATGGGCGATCCCGACGAGCCGTCCGGCTTCGACACGACCGTGCGGTGGGACTTTCTCCCCGCCGTCACCGAGGTTGCGGTGCGTCGCTTGCCGGCGCTCGCGGATGCTTCGATTTCGCACGCGTGGGCCGGCCTCTACGAAATGACGCCGGACGCGAACCCGATCATCGGCCCGACGCGTGAGCTGGACGGCTTCTATCTAATCAATGGGTTCAGCGGTCACGGATTCCAGCATTCCCCGGCCGCCGGCCGGATCCTGGCGGACGTGATTGCACAGCGAGATCCCGGCATTGATGTGTCCGCGTTTTCAGCGGACCGCTTCGCCGGCGGCATCGCCGGCCGCGAGCGCTACGTCGTGTAAGATGGCCCACTGCAAGGGAGGCATTTCATGTCCCGCACTGTTCTCACCCTGTTGGTCGTGGCGTATGCGAGCGTGGCGAGCGCACAGACGCGTTATTTCCCCGAACGTTTCGACTGGCAGAAGCGCACGCCGCAGCAGGCCGGCATGGATGCCGCCGCGATAGACGATGCCGTCAAGTTCGCGATCGCCAATGAGAGCGAGGCGCCGAAGGACCTGCGGATTGCCCACGCGCAACAATTCGGGGCGAATGAGCCGTTCGACACGCCGATCGGTCTCCATCAGGAGCGGGCGCCGGCGAACGGCGTGATCATCCGCAATGGATACGTCGTGGCGGAATGGGGCGATACGAAAGCCGTTGACATGACGTTCAGCGTGACGAAGACCTTTCTCTCCACGGTCACCGGACTGGCGTGGCAGAAAGGACTTATCCGCGACGTCACCGACAAGGCTCGGGACTACATGCCGCCCGACGTGGACCTCTTCGAAGATCCCCACAACCAGTCGATTACCTGGGAGCACCTGCTGCGCCAGACGAGTGACTGGAAAGGGACACTCTGGGGCAAACCGGACTGGGCCGACCGCCCCGAAGGCAAGCCGAACGAGTGGGCCAATCGCAAGCTCCACGAACCCGGGACGCATTACAAGTACAACGACGTGCGCGTGAATGTGCTCGCGCTTGCGCTCCTCCACGTGCTTCGTCGTCCATTGCCCGACGTGTTGCGCGAAGAGGTGATGGAACCGATCGGCGCGTCGAGCACGTGGCGCTGGTACGGCTACGACAACGCGTGGATCGAGCTCGACGGCCGGAAGGTCCAGTCGATGACGGGCGGCGGACACTGGGGCGGCGGCATGTTCATCAACGCGTGGGACATGGCCAGGTTCGGCTACTTGTTCCTGCGCAACGGTAAGTGGAAGGACAGGCAGATCGTCCAGGACAAATGGATCCAGATGGCGCGCACGCCGGGTCCCGCAAACGCCGAATACGGCTACATGAACTGGTTCCTGAACACGGCGAAGAAACCGCTGCCTTCGGTTCCTGAATCGACGGTGACTTTCCGCGGCAACGGCCAGAACATCATCTACGTCGACTGGCAGAACGATCTGGTCGTGGTCGTGCGCTGGATTGGCGGCGCCGGCGCGCTCGATCAGTTCCTGGGCAAGGTCGTCGGGTCGATCCGGCCCACATCGACACAACCCTGATACCACCGCCATCGGCCAAGTAGAGCGACGACTGAAGTCGTCGCCCTACACATGGACGCTCGTCGAGCCCGTAGAGCGACGACCGAAGTCGTCGCCCTACCTTGCGAATTGGCGGTTGGGAGTTGTCATCCGGATCACAGTTTTGTGACAGCGTTACGGTCTCCGGCGCTCCGTCGGAGCGCTACCCTCCTCCTGAATTCAACGACTTAGGCAGGCTCATCCGTTCGGCACCTCCTTTGCCCTCTCGGCGGGGATTAAGGGAGGCTCCATGCGTTTCACCACGATCGCGGCGATTGTCGTCTGCGCCATCAATACGAGCGTGCTCAGCGCCGGGGCCGAGAAGGCCAAGGCGAAACCGGCGGTCGCGAAGGCCGTCACTATCACGGGTTGCATCGAACGCAGTGAAGACGCGTTCCGCCTGACCGAACCGTCCGGTGCGCAGACGCCGAAATCGCGCAACTGGAAGTCCGGCTTCCTCAAGAAGCGCGCTTCGAATCTCACCGTCATCGACGGGTCGAGAAAGATCAAGCTGAAGGATCACGTCGGTCATCGCGACGCGCTGACCGGCATGCTCGAGAACGGCGAGTTCCGCGTGCAGTCGATGCGTCACCTCGCCGCGTCCTGCGGGAACTGACGTGCGCGCGATCTGGGCTGTCTGTGCCGCCGCGACGTGCATTGCTGCGCTCGCGGTGACGCAGTCGGCTGAATTTCCAACTGTAGTCGTCGTCGTGTCCGTACTGACGATGGTGGTGTCATGGCTATGAATCGTTCGCAACTGATGAAAATCACTCGTTTGTTCAACGGAGGGTTCGCGATGGGTCCGCACAAGTCCTGGCGCCTGCAGGGCGCCGTGCTCGTCGCGGGGATGGGAGTGCTGGCGCTTGGAATCCTCGTGGCGTCGCGGCAGCCTCACCCGGTGACGACCGCTGCCGCCATGGAACAGGAACTGGATCAGACCAGCGCCGGCGCCGCTCGCAGGGCCCGCGCCCGCCAGGCGGAGAACGCGGTGAACACCGCCGTGGCCACGTCCAGCGCCGCGGAAGCGCAGCCCGCGGCCAACACCGGGATCGTCACGATCACGGGATGCCTCGAGCACGATGACGACGTGTTCCGCCTCAAGAACACTGAGGGTGCGAACGCCCCGAAGGCCCGCAGCTGGAAGTCGGGTTTCCTGAAGAAGGGCTCCGCGAAGATCGAGATCGTCGACGCGTCGAACCGGCTGCGGTTGAAGAACCATGTCGGCAAGCGCGTGAGTGTGACCGGCCAGCTGCACGAAAAAGAAATGCTGGCGAACTCGGTGCGCCGCGTCGCCGCGTCCTGCGAATAGCCATCACCGAGAATACAGATCGAACGGTTCACAAGAGAGAAGCAGAGAAACGGAGATCCACGGACGTTTCAGGATCTCCACTGCCTCTCTCTCCCTCTGGAACCGTTTCTCCGCGCCCCCGTTCACTCTCCCGCGCAGGCCACCCGCGCCATCGGAAAATCGATCCCTCGCGACTTCCCCTTCTCCGTTCCTTCAATCCTTGCTGCCAGGTTGCCGTCGGAATTCAGGCGGTAGATGATCCGCTGCGGGAAATCGTGCGCGAGGTTCTCGAAGATCACTTCGCGAGCGCCGGCGCTCTTTGCGGTGAACGTTGCTTCGGGTTGGCCCGACGGCTTCGCGATGTAAACGAGGCGCCCGTCCTGCACGCGGATCTGCACGAACTCGTGTTCGACGATCCGCCCCTTGGCGACGGTTCGGCTCATACCGAGCATGCCGTCGCCGCGCGGCGCCATCCACATCTCCTCGACGATGCGTCCGGATGACTCCTGACGCCAGCAGCCCGCCATCCAGGAGAGCGCTGCTGCATCGGCTGCCTGGGCCAGCGTGGCAAGTATCAACAGTGTGTGCATGTCAGAAGTGGCGATACCGAATTGGTGATTCGCGATTCGTGATTCGTGATTGGCGATTGGTGACTCGTGATTCGCGATTCACCGATTCACGATCAACTATCGCGCGCGTTGCACCAGCTGCGTCTCCACGGCGACGACGATGAAGCGTACGAGCTGCGCGTCGGTCATCCACGCGATGTCCTGCCTCGACGGATTCAGGTCGAACGCGCTGATGATGTTCAGCAGGCGCGGCCGGTTCAGCGCTCGCAACTCCTGCGCGAGGATATCGAGATTGCGTCCGCCCACTTCAAACGGGTCGAGCACCGCTTCCGGCTTCATCTCGCGTGGGGGACCCGTGAGCATTCGTGGAGCCGGGTGATCCGATGAAGCTTCTTCGATGAGCCGCGTGCGCACGACGAGCGGGTGCTGCGCGCGGTGAAGGGCACCCTCGACAAAGATTGGTGTGAGGCCGCCGGCCCAGTAGGCCAGGTGTTCCCGCTCGGGCTGGCGCGATTCGACAGGGCCAACGATCGTTTTGCCGTCGCGGCCGATCGGTTCGAACTCCAGCCAGCCCTCCCACATCTTGTCTTCGGCGTACCGCCCTACGACACGCGCGTGATAGGTTCCAAGCTTATCCGTAACCGGATCGTCGAACGATCGAAGTACTTCGGCCATTCGCGTGCATTCCTCCCCGCCAGCCCGCCTGCAACGGAGTTGCCAGCGAGCGAAAACAGCTATCGCCCGCAGAATTCATCATTGCGAGGACCTGTGAGGCGGGTCGGGTGTGAGTTGCCAGCCGCTGTTCACCCACCCCGCGTGCTGCCGCACGAAGATCTCGATGGCGTTGCCGCGCTCGGAGGCCTTCTTCCCTTTGGTGTCCGTCTCGAAGAGGTACGCCGTGTAAAGAATTGCGGTCGCGCCATATTGCTGCACGTCGGTGCGCGGGAACTCCAGATTCACCAAGGTGCCGCCCGTGCGACTGAACTCCAGGGACGACTTGATGATCGCGTCGCGCGTGGACCAGCCATCCGGGCCCGCAGCCAGCGCAATCGTCTCCGGCGGCAGGAGCGTGCGCAACGCCGCTTCGTCGCCGCCGAACCAGGCGCGCCAGACCGCCTCGCGCGCTTTCATCAACTCGGCGCGCTGGCTGGGCAGCAGTTGACGATGCTCGCTGGCCTGCTCGAACGTGGACTGCGGGTGCATCGCGGTGTTCGACGCGATCTGCATCCATTCTCCGTGCTGTCGCTCGTAGACGTCGATGACGCGCAGCTTCCACCTGGAGCGTGCGCCTTCCGCCTCGCCCTCCAGCTCGGCGATGTAGGGCACGATTGCGAGGTCGCGCCCGCGAAACTGCACGTCGAAGTCCTCCATGGTGTAGCCGATGAGACGCTGCGGAGACTTCAGGGACGAATCGGCGCTCCGCATGTACTCGCCGATGCCGCGGATGATCCGTTGCGATCCGGTCAGGAAGCCGCGCCAGTCCCCATCGTGCGTGGCCTGCACCTCGCCGCGGTTTTTAGCGATGTAGGCCTTGAAGATGCGATCGATGTGCGCGCGAATCGCATCGCGATCCGCTGCGGCATCCTGCATCACCGCGGTCGGGCCAATGACTGCGAGGGACGCGAGGCAAAGCGTGGCCAGGGAATATCTCGTCATCGCTCCTCCTAACGAGACTTTTGCCGGATCCGGCCGACCGTTACCGCAATCGCGACGCCCGCCACCGTCAGCGCCAGCACGGCGCCGCCATGGGAGAGGACGACGTGTGTGGGGTTGGAGTAACTACAGTACAGGCGCCAGCCACCATCGACCGCTGTCCCCGCGCCCATGCCGGATAACGCGCCAGCGAGTCCCGGCCGCATCGGCAACCCGCGCGCGAGCAGGACGGCGATTAGCAGGACCAGCGGCGCGCCTGCGCGCACGGCGCCTTCCCAGCAGAACCACCACGCGAACCATGTTTCGCTTCGCGGCACGGGTTCGGGACTGACGGCGTTGGTCGCGAATGCGAGGAGGACCGTGGCGGCGAAACCGCACGCGAGCAATAGCGTGGCAAATGGACGCGGCAATTGCTCGCCCGGCACCGCCTCGCGGAGCGCTCCGGCAATGATCACCGCGGCGATCGCGAGCTGCACGAGCGATCCACCCCATGCGAGCACCGGTCCGATGGCGCCGAGATCACCGCGAATGCCGAAGACCGCCGGGGCGAGGGCCCACACCAACAGCGCCGCCGGCACGAGCAGGAGCGCTCGTTGCCACGGCGGCAGCAGCGGCCGCACGGGCCGCAGGTCGGTTGTGACCCGCGCGCGCAGGTCGTCGGGCAATTTCACTTGAGCAGTCCTCTCAATGCGCTCATGGCGCGGCTCGCGCGCACGCGCGCCGCGCCAGCCCTGATACCGAGCATTTTGCCGATCTCCTCGAAAGTGAATCCCCACACGTGGTGGAGCAGCAGCGCTTCGGCCCGATCGGGGGGCAGGCGCGCGATCACGCGGCGAAGCTCGTCGTCCCGCGCAAGGCCTTCGGCTTCGGCCGGAACGAGTAGCTCCGGCGCGGACTGGAGGTCCTGGTGCGGCGGCGCCTTGCGGCGCCGCGTGCGTTGCTCCATCAGCCACATGTGCCGCGCGACGGCGAACGCCCATGGCCGTACTGGACGCGACGGGTTGTAGGTGCGACGCGATCGGTGCAGCTGCAGAAAGGTGTCCTGGAGCAGATCGTCGGCACGTTGCGCGTCTCGCGCCAGCGCGATCAGATACCGCCGCAGCAGCGGCGCGAGCGCGACGTACAACTGTTCGAACGCCTCGGCGTCGCCCGCCTGGTAGCGCGCCATCAGCGTGCGCAGATGATCGTCCGGTGCGACGTCGGGCATCGAGTCGGCGATGATTGTAGGAGAGAAGGAGCGACGCGACGCGTGTGTAACATTTGCGGCGCGCTGGCAAACTGCCGGAGTTATCGGCGGATCGTGACTGGCCCAGGGACCTTGTCGCCCGAGGGCGCGAACCGCGGGATGTCCGCGAGCTCGCCGTCGATCAGCTCGCCGATCGGCTGCACCCGCATGTCGTCGCCGTCGATCGTGACGAGCAGAAAATGCGCGTTGTCGGACCAGGACAGCGTGTGCGCACGCTCGAAATCGTGCGGCGAGCCCTTGCGGACCTTGCTGCCGGCGCCCGTGATGAAATAGTCGATGCCGTCGTGCCGCGAGTGCTGGAAGTTGTGCTCGTGGCCGCTGAACACGACCCGCGCGCCGCCGCGCGCGAAGAGCGGCAGCACCTTCTCCATGCGATCCGTATTGGTGTGCTGCGGTCCGGCACAGAACGGCGGATGATGGCAGAAGGGAATCCGCCAGCGAACGCCAGCTGTATCCGCAAACGTCTGCTCGAGCCATTCCCAGTGCTTCGGGTACTCGTACAATCGCCCGCGGCGCCAGAAGCTTTCCTTCGACGTGTCGAGGCAGATGAACTCCACGTCGCGACCGTAACGGAAGCGATAAAACAGCCCCGGATCCACCGAGGCGCGGCCCGATGATTCGTCGCTGGCCACGCGCTCCTTCAAATAGAGGTTGTCGAGCAGTTGCTCGCGGTCGTCACGATCTTCGGTCTCGGCCGTGTCGTGGTTCCCGATGCACGGATATACCGGGATCCTGTTCACCATGTAGCGATACGGCTGGTAGAACGTGAAGAACCAGTCGTCGTCTTCGTCGCCGGTTTGCGAGCCGACCGGGATCCCGAGAATGCGGTTGCCCGCGTAGATGTTGTCGCCGGCGGTGATGATCAGCCGGATGTCGTGGGTGTCGAACGCCTTCTGCATCGCGAGGGCGACCTCGCGCTGACGCCGCTTGGGCGTACTCTTCCGGATACCGGTGCCGTAGTCGCCCAGCACGACGAACGTGAACGAGCCGCTCGGCTGCGCGTCGGGCGCAGGATGCGTGCGGAACTCGTTGACGTATCGGCCGCCGCCCTGCACGAGACCCTGGGTCTCGCCGGGCACCCAATCCCAGCGCTCGCCTTCGCCCCAGTGCTCGTCCTTGACGATCACTTCGTAGCGGTAGCGGGTATCCGGCGCGAGCCCCGCCACCCAGCAGTAGTTGCAGGTTTCGATGAAGCTCGTCGTGACGAGCGTGCCCTGCATGTCGTAGACATTCACGCGTGCCGGCCCGTACGGATCGGAGCGCGCGCCGATGCTTTCGCACCGGGGCGGGTGGACGTAGCGCAGGTCGCGATCTTCGACCAGTTTCCACCCGCCTTTCGTGCGGGTCTTGAAGTAGAACGCGCCCCAGGTTATCAGCGCTGACTTGTGAGACAGACCAGCGAGGTGGAGGTAGGGTTCAGCATGGAACTCCGGCACCTGGCCATTTTACCGGGACGGCATCGCCGCGGCGCCGCCATGACTGAAGTCATCGCTCTACAGCGTCAACGCAGACCGCACACGTCGCATCTCGGTAGACCTAAGCCGCGACGACTGAAGTCATCGCTCTACCCCGAATCTGGAGACCACACGTCGCATCTCGGTAGAGCGAAGCCGCGACGACTGAAGTCATCGCTCTACAGCGTCAAACGGAGACCTCAGCGTGGGCATCGACGACGCCGCCCCGCGTATTCGTACGCAACGGTCAGCATCCACGTGGGTCAGCATTCGCGTAGAGCGACGACTTCAGTCGTCGCATTCACACTACAAGCGCAGTAGCGCGACGACTTCAGTGGTCGCGTTGACGGTATTCGCGCGAACCCGCGCTGACTGAAGTCATCCCTCTACCGGCGTTATGGAGACGGCACGATCCCGCATCTCGTAGAGCGACGACTTTAGTCGTCGCGTTGACGGCGCCGCCGCTGCGCCACCTCATGTTTTCCTGCTATCGAGCCTGACGCCGCTCTCGGATACAATCCCCGCGGTGCCGTCCCCGATCGCATTTGGCGACTTCGTGTTTGACCCCGAATCGCGGCTGCTCGTGAAGCGGCGCACGCCGATTCACCTGACGCCGAAGGCAATGGAACTGCTGGGGTTGCTGTCCGAGCGTCGGCCGAAACCGGTCTCGAAGGAAGAGATCCACGAGCGGGTGTGGCCCGGGGTGTTCGTCTCCGATGCCAGCCTGACAGCGCTCGTGTTCGACCTGCGAGCGGCACTCGGCGAAACCGCGCGCGAGCCGCGATACATCCGCACGGTCCACGGCTTCGGCTACGCCTTCGTGCCTGATGAAGGCGTGTCGCTTGTCGCGCGCACCAACTGCCGGCTGATCTGTGAAGGCCGCGTCGTCGAGCTGATGAACGGCGAGAACGTGGTCGGGCGCTCGATCGATTGCAGCGTCCGCCTCGACTCCACCGACGTGTCACGCCGCCACGCGCGAATCATGATCAATGACGACGCGGCGACCATTGAAGATCTGGGGAGCACGAACGGCACGTTCGTGAATGGCGTCCGCGTCACGTCGCCCGTGCCGCTGACGGATGGCGTGACGGTCGGCTTCGGATCGATTACCGCGCAGTTCCACGCATCGATCGAAGAGCCGCGCACCGAAGTCAGGTAGCAACAAGTCCCAACTGCCAACTCCCGAAGCGCAGACTCTGAATCCGCAACTCCCAATCCGAATGCTCCCGACGCATCTTTTGGAGTTGGGAGTGGGGAGTTAGGCGTTGCGAGTTGACTCTCAGATCTCGAGCAAGTCCCGCCCCAGGATCACCTCGCCGGTAAAGTGCTTGCGCGCCGCAGCCAGCCAGACATCGTCGGGGACGGCGCCCGTAGGTTCACTCGGCACGAAATGCGTCAGCACGAGCGTTTTGACACCCGCCGCCGTGGCCAGCCGGCCGAGATCTTCGGCGTCGGTGTGGCTGGCGATGATGTGACGGCGGATCTCGGGTGTTTGCGGCGCGTCCGGCCGTTCCCAGAACGGACGGTGCACGACCTCGTGCACCAGCACGTCCGCGCCCTTCGCAAGCCGAACGACGTTGTCCGAATAGGTGGTGTCTCCGGAAATCACGATCGAGCGGTCATCGGTGTCGAAGCGGTAGGCGAACGAGTGTTCGATGGGCGGATGATGATTGAGCGCCGCGGTCACGCGCAGGCGGTCGTCCGCGAAGACCTCGCCGCCGCGCGTGATGTCATGTGGCCGGATCAGCGGCGCCAGCGGCGGACGTCCTTCGTCCTTCATGCGGAGCGTGATGTCGTATTCGTACGCCTGGAGCAGCAGCCGCGTCATCTTCTCGAGCGGCGGTGGCCCGAATGTGTCCACCGGCCGCTCGATACCGCCCGCCCATCCGAGCAGGAACAGCGGTCCATATCCGGCGTTGTGGTCCGAGTGCTGGTGCGTGATGAACACGCCGCGGAGGTTGCGCATGGGCAATCCCGCGAGCGCCAGTTGACGGGCGACCCCATCCCCGCAATCCACCAGGTACATGCGGTCGTCAACGACGATCGCCTGCGCCGGCGCGGACCGGCCCGACTTCGGCGTGGGACCACCTGCGGTCCCGAGAAGCACCAGCCGCGTCTTGCGGGCGCCTTGCGCCGTGCCGCGCACCGAAGCCGCGGCGGCGAACATCGACGCGCACGCGAGAAACGCGCGTCGCGAAATCATTTCACGCCCACGCTCACGAGCTCGAACGGCTCCGGATGGCGGCTCGAGACGGAATGCGGCACGTCGCGCGGCAGGAAGATGACGTCGCCGGGCGCGTAATCCTGCACGGTGGTTGCTGGTCCGAGGAGAAGTTCCATGCGGGCGGCGGTCAGCGGCACCACCACCAGGTCGTAGGGATGCATGTGGACCGGCTCGCGCGCGCCTGCCGAGAACGTCACGTGTGTGGCGGCGGCCTGCGGATTGTCGAGCAGCGGCTTGCGCGTGATGCCTTTCGGCGCCTCGGCGGGTGCCTGCGTGCGGCCCGGTTTCCGATCCGGCTTGAGCGCGATCGTAACCAGATCGAACGGCGCGGTCCCGGCGTTTGCCGCGGCGTGCGGCATTTCCGCGGCAATGAACTCAACATGGCCCCGATCCCGGCGCGCCGTCTCACGCCGCGTGCCGACCCGCATCTCCACGTCGCCTGCCTCGAGCTGTACCACGACCGCTGAAAAGGGATGCGTGTGAACGGTCTCGCGGGCGCCCGGCGCCATGCGGAGCCGCGCGATCATCACCGTCTGGTTGTCGAAGATTTGCGTCCGCGTGATGCCGGGCGGCGTCGTCTGAGCCGCAGCGGCAAGGACTGAAACGAGGAAGAACCCGGCGGCATGTCGGACCATGCCGCCGAGTATACGAGAAGCGTTACTGCTGCGGCACCACGGGCGCATCCGGCCGGCGCACGTAGACGTCTACGCGCAGCATCTGGCGGCGTCCGCGGGAGCGGTCAGCGTAGGCAAAGTCGAAGGTGTCGAGCAGGTCGTAGCCGAGCGGTGTCGGCGATCCCTCGGGGAGGAACAGCATCGAGCCGCCGACGAGGCCTTCGCCCTTGTCGCCCTTATCGCCACGGTCTCCGCGATCGCCCTTGTCGCCCTTGTCGCCCTTGTCGCCTTTATCGCCCTTGTCACCCTTCGCCCCATCCAGGCCAGGAATGCCAGGCTCGCCCAGGTCACCTTTGTCGCCTTTGTCACCCTTCTCGCCCTTGTCACCCTTCTCGCCTTTGTCACCCTTCTCGCCCGCGGGTCCCTGCTCTCCGCGTTCGCCGGCATCGCCCTTCGCGCCGTCGAGGCCAGGGAGACCGGGTTCACCCTGATCGCCCTTCGGACCGCGCGTACCGGGTACCGGGGCCGTCACGCCGCAATCAGCTGCAACGAAGAAGTTGTCGATGTCTACGGCCACTGAGTACCCAGGAGCGGCAATCAAGACCTTCCGACTCATATCCCAGTTCATGGCCGACGGCGCGCCAGTCAGCAGATCGGTCGACGTCAGCTGCGTGCGCACGGTGTCGGCGAGCTGCAGTTCAATGGTGGACGGATTGAGCCCGTGGCTCGCAACGTTGTTGAAGCTGCGCACCCACCAGTAATCGAACGCGAACCTGGGATGATCGTGAGCCACCTGAATTGCCAGGTCCGGCATTGCCGGGTGCGATTCGAACACGTGCGGTCCGATCTGCACGCGGATTCCGTAGGGTCCAGTTACATGTCGGTAGTCGGCTGACCACTCGTCAGGCCGCGTCGGCATGGTCCGCAGGTTGTAGGTGTACTGCCCCTGGACCGGATCACCACCGCCAATTCCGAACATGGTGCTCGGCTCCGACACGCGGCCGGCGAAACACACGGTCATGTCCTGTGCCGCCGCAGACGTTGTCGCAACCGCAATCAGAAGGAGCGCAGAGCCGCCTCGCACAAACCAGGATTTCATCCGTCCTCCAAATGAATGGGGATGTCGCTTCCAATCCCCGACCCGGTGTTGGGGTGCAACCGCTGAGCCGGTGCGAAGCCGTGCACCCAGGGCACTTCACCGCGCACACGGCGACAGCACGCACGCGCTCGCTTACAATTTCGGAGTAAACTCGCCTGAATTTGCTGTTCTTTCAGAGGTTATCCATGCGTAGTGCACGTGCGGTCCCGCCGCTCCTCGTTGGTGTTCTTGCCTGTCTGTTCTCCGGTGGCATCGGCCTGCAAACCCCTGCGCGGGCGCAGGCGGATCCGAATGTCATTGTCGAACCGTCGTTGTACCAGGACCTGAAATGGCGCAGTGTCGGGCCGCATCGCGGCGGACGCGTAACGGCGATTGCCGGCGTCCGCCAGCAGCCGTGCACGTTCTACATGGGCGCCACCGGCGGTGGGCTGTGGAAGACGGAAAACTGCGGCCACGTATGGACGCCAATCAGCGATGGGCAGATCGCGACCG
>WUUC01151044.1_pt1 | contig 13543 bp, 15 predicted proteins | sample 6278441 | NCBI WGS metagenome assembly WUUC01 (sample SAMN13675441, study PRJNA597444) | soil metagenome | isolation source: soil | place: USA: Washington | collected 2017-10
ACCACACCCGTGATGCCCAACGTCGAGCGCAACGAGGCGCTGACCAAGAACACCTCGGGCCAGAAGGTCACCAAGGTGGCGTCCGACGACAAGAAGCCGAGCTCGGGCACGGTGGGCGCGACGTTGGCAGGTCCTGCGGGCGCCTTCTTCACGGGCTCCAAGGAAAACCGCGGACGCCGCGCTTTGGGCACCTACGCAGGAGGCACGGCGGGCGGTTACGGCGGACTCGCCGCGGGACGCGCGCTCGCAGGCAAGCTCAAGGGCACGAGCCCAAATGCGCAGTTAGTCGGGGCGCTGGCCGGTAGCATGGTGGGCGGCATGGCGGGCAGCGGACTCGGCAACAAGGCCGTCGATAAGCTCACGCGCAAGCAGGCCGGTCTCGACAAGCTCGCGTTCGCGGGCGCGGCTCTGCAGAGCATCGGCAAGGGCACGATCGGTGCGCTGCGCGCAGGCGCACGCAGTGTCGGCGGGGGCGCCAAGGCGCTCGGCGCGTCGTCGCCCGGCCTTGCTGGTGCGACCAACGCAGTCCGCTCAGGTGCGGCCAAGGCGCGTGGCGCGCTCGGCGGCATCGGCGAGACCGGACAGAAGGTCCTCGGAGGCTCCGTACTGGGCGCCGCCGGACTAGGCACAGCAGGAGTCGCCCACAAGGCGCTCGGGGGAGATCGCCGATGAGCCAGGAGCTACAAAAGCTCGCGGGAGATCTGCAGGGCGTCCTGCGGACTTCAGCGCAGCACCTCACCAAGATGGCCAACGCGCACGCTGCGCTGATGGCCGACAACCAGCAGAAGGACCACGAGCTCAAGGCCTACAAGCTGGCTCGCCGCATGGAGCAGCGCGGCATCAGCCCCGAGCTCGACTTCGAGTCGAAGGTCGCCAAGCTGATCGAGACTCCGGTCGAGAAGCTCGCCACGTACGAGCAGGCCGTCGAGCTCGCAGCAACAGGTTTCCGACTGGGCTCGGTCTCAGCGGACGACAGGACGGTGTCGAGTGAACAGGGCTCAGGCCCTGACGTCCTCGACTCCTTCATTTCGAGCCAAGCCGCATACACCTGAGTCTAGGAGGGATTGCAAATGTCTGTTGATCGCAAGTTCGAGGTACTTCGTCCCACCCTGGACCGCTTGGTCCGGGCCAGCATCGAGGTCGGCAATCTCGGCCTCATCAATCCGGTCGGCGCCTCGCCGATCCCGCTCGTCGATGGCGAGCTCTTGCAGATGGTGGGCGGCAAGTGGGTGCGGGCGACCGACGCCGCACTGCCCTCCTTCTTCAATCTGGAAGACCGCGGCGACGCGGGCATCCAGGCCACGCGCAAGATGAGCGCCATCGTTGGCGGCGGCGCCTTCTGGATCAACACCGTGCTCTTCAACGCGGGGCTGACGACCGAAGGTGTCGCGGTGAAGCTCGGCTCGGTCACCATCGAAGGTGTCGCGCGCGCCGGTCTCGTCGCACACGGCGGCACGGGTCTCATCATCGGTTACGTGATGAAGCCCGCTGCTCTCAACCAGGGCCGACTTCAGGTCATGGTCACCAGGAACTGATCACTGGGTGCAGAACCCCTTTTACAGGAGCAAGTCTGATGTCGAATGAAAAGGAGCTGCTTCTCACCCAGCTGTCTGACCCGGGTGCGAAGGTAAAGGTCGCGAGTCGCTTCGGCGCGTACGTAAAGGATCGTTTGCGCGAAGCGTCGTTCTTCGAGCAAATCATCCCGAGCGAAACGGTCGATCGCTCGCAGTGCCAGGTCTCGGTCAACCACGACTCGCTCGTGAAGATCGAGTACCTCGCGCCGAAGTCGCGTGCGTCGGTCGTCACCTTCCGTGGTGAACCCAACGCCAACTTCATCCGGGGAACGAAGGTGGAGGTTCCCTTCATCACGATCATGTCGGACATGTTCCAGAAGCCAGAGCAGGAGTTTCTCGCCTACGACTTTCCGATCGGCAAAGTCATCGAGATGCAGGCTGTTCAAGACCTCTCCGAGGTCCAGGACCGCGAGGGACTTATCCACGCGGAAGCAGCTGTCCAAGCAATGCAGGCCGAAGCCAACGGTGGCGCGGTTACCTCGCTCAACCAAACCAACCTGCTTGCAGGAACGGTGGTCGAGTACTCGGTCGTCAAAGGCGAGCTTGCTCGCGTAGACGCCAGCAACAGCGCCATCGTTCACCCGGTGCAACGCAAAGACTTCGTTCGCCTGATGTCGGTCATCGATTCACGCCGGTTGGAGACCGCGTGCTTCCTGATCTCATCGGTCGATTGGAACAACATCCTGGCTTGGACAGTCGAGGAGTCTGGTTCTCCGAACCAGAGCGCGACGATGTACGAGGGTATCAAGTCGAACAAGCTGCTCGGCAAGCGCTTCGTTCGCTCGATCAAGACGGACATCCTGCGCCCCGGCAACATCTACAGCTTCACGTCGCCCGAGTTTCTCGGCCGCAACTACATCCTGAACAATGTGAAATTCTACATCGACAAGGTGATCAACCTTGTGAAGTTCGTGGCTTGGAAGGATGTCGCGATGTCGCTGATCAACATCGCGTCCATCGCCAAGCTCGAGCTCTACAGCGGTGACGCCACGTCGCTCAACGACGACTCGATCCTTCCGTCGGTGACCCCGGTCGCTGAGGAAGCCATGGGCGCGGAGAACAACCGTGCGGGCAACCGTCAGTTCTTCCCGAACATCGTGAGCTTCTGATCTCGCGCGCATCCTCCGGGTAGCGCCGGCAAGAGAAGGGTGCTGGCGCTCGTCAGCACCCTTTTCGTTTACCAGCCTCTTGATCCAAGGAGTTCACCATGCCGCCCTCTTCCGACATCATTTTGATCGGCGCCGGCCGAAGCTCACTCACCAAGCAACGGCGTATGCTCAACCGGTTTCCGCAGCGCAACTTCTACATCGGCAACATCCACATCCGGACCGGCATGCGCTTTCCGGTCAACGAGGCGTTCCTCAAGAAGCACTTCTCCGAGATCGAGAAGCGCGTCGAGGCAGGCACGCTGATCGTCGAGTACAAGCTCGACAAGTTCGTCGACATGGAGGAGCTCAAGACGCTGGCGTTTGGCTCCGAAGAGGCCCGCAAGGCCTACGAGGAAGAGGCCACGGCTGCGCTCGAGGAGCGTGCGGCCGCGTCCCAGGAGGCTTCCGACAAGCTGCGCGCCGAACAGGAAGAGGCAGCGCGTCTCAGCGTGCTCGGTGACCTGCCTGTCGCAAAGCCGGGCGAAGACCAGATCCCTGTCAGCGAGGTCGAGGGTGATGACACGCCCGGCACCACGCCCAATGACAACGCCACCCGCCTGACCGGTGGAACGTTCATGCAGGATCACGCGCGGCTCGAGGAGCAGAAGGCCAAGCGCCGTGAGCGAGATGCCGAGCGAGACACCGGCGACAACGCCGACACCAGCCTCGACACCTCGGTCTCGGACCAGCAGGACGACAACATGCAGGGCAGTCACGAGGAGACCTTCACGTCTCCGCGTGACCTGGCTCAGGCGGCACAAGAAGAGGTCACTGCGGAGCAGGCCCCCGAGGCAGCGCAAGGCTCGGATGACGTCGAGCCAGAGCCGGAGTACCGGCCCGATGCCGAGCTCGGGGCAAGCAGCAGTGAGCGCAGCGACGAGCAGGGCGGCGATGGGCAAGGCGGCGATGGGCAGCGGAGCGACGAGCAGCGCACCAGCGACAACCCCGACTTCAAGCCGCTGCCTGCTGGCTACCACAGTGCGGCCAAGCCCGAGCTGCTCGCCCTGTGCGAGGAGCGCGGCATCGACACGTCGGACATGCCCTCGAACAAGGAGCTGCGCCGCCGTCTCGATGAGTACGCCGAGAGGGGCTGATGGCACTCGAGGCTGTCGAAGGTCCCAGTCGGATCATGCGGGCGCACACGCAAGCCGTGCGCTTGTTCATGCGTGACTTCGAGGAGCTCAACTTGCTCGTCAAGGGCGTGGAGAGCTCCGACCGCATGATCCAGTGGGCCTCCTTGGACTTCGTCTCGGACTTCAACGGCAGCACGACTCCGTTCACCAACATCAGCCTCGAGGAGATGTACCTGCGCGGCTGGCAGAGCTTCTGCGTGCGCGGCACCACGGTCACGCTGCTGCAGAGCCTGATGATCCTGTACGCGCGTAACCACTTGCCGTTCAGCGATGGCGGCATCTCGATCAACATGAACGACAAGGCGCCCGTCATCATGCAGATGCTGTCGCTTCTGCTCAGCGCCTACGAGCAGAACAAGCGGTCGATGAAGACGGCGATCAACATCGAGCAGCTCCTTCAGCCGGACAGCACCGGCCTCTTCTCCGACTACTCGCGGTTGGCGAGTTCCTACGGCTACTGACCCCGCGCCTGGAGGCTCTCATGGGTGAGTTTGATGATCTCTTTGATCGCGGCATCCCGCGCGAGGCCGTGCACGACTTCTTCGGCGAGCTGCAGAAGCTGGCCGTCAGCATGGGGTGGGTGCACCGCGCCGTGACCAAGGGCTCCAAGGAAGCGCCCGTCGACCGCTTGCTCGAGACCGCCAGTCGCAACGCACGAGGAGCGAGCCAAGCCGCTCGAGCGGGCAACTCGGACCTCGTGAAGAAGCGGCTTCTGGTCAAGAACAAGACTCTCGACGAGGCGCTTCACCGCGGTGGGCAGAGCAAGGCCGCAGCCGACATCCTCAAGGAGGCCGTGTCGACCGAGTGGGTCGCCAACGCCGCGCGCAACGCCTCGCAGACGGTCTCGCGGGGACGCTTGAACGAGGTCGCCAACAAGTCGATGAAGGGCGTGCTCAACGCGGCCAAGGGCAAGGGTCCGCTGCGGCAGGCTCACATCGACAAGCGCCAGGCTCTTCGTAGCTCTGTTCTGGGCGGGCAAGCCACGCGCATCGACACCGTGCGGCCGCCGGCGTTCGCCAAGGCAGCGAGCGACTCCAAGGCTGCGCTGTTGAGCAAGATCAAGGCGCACCTCGCCGGCAGCAAGGCCAACCGCGTGGCAGGCATCGGCGCCGACAAGCTGCGCGAGACCGCGCGCAAGAACTACCCATCGGCGCCCAACGCCGGCTTGTTCGCCATGCCGTCCAAGATGGCGGCCGCGGCGGCCAAGACCCGCGCCGAGCTCACGGAGCCCAACGCTGAGCAGGTGATGCTCGCGGAGCAGAAGGGCCTGTTGCAGCAGACGGCGCAGGAGAACCTCGCGCTGCGCGGCGAGCTCGAGCAGAGCCAAGGCCTCATCCAGGAGCACGCCGCTGCGGCCGAGGAGGCTGGGATGATGGCGCAGCAGACGCAGGAAGACCTGCAGATGGCGCAGACCCAGGCCCAAGAGACCCAGATGCAGGCCGAGCAGGCCATGGCCGAAGCCCAAGAGGCGGCCGCCATGGCGCAGCAGGAGGCGCAGATGCAGGCCGCTGAGGCCGCCGCGCAGGCGGACGGCAAGATGCGCCTGTCGATCCGCATCCAGCAGATGCGCCAGCAGCTCGCCGACATGGCCAGCCAGGACCCGGTTACCGAAGAGGGCGAGCAGGCGCAGCCCATCATGACAGCAGGTCAGCAGGGCATGGGCGACCCGGCCATGGACCCGAACGCGGACCCCGCCATGGCTGGCCAGGACCCGGCTGCAGCGGCGGCGGGCGCACCTGCCGACCCAGCGGCTGCAGCTGCACCGGCAGGGCCGCCAGCGGGCGGGGAGGCGGCTCCTGCTGCCAAGCCCAAGCCCAAGGCCAAGCCCAAACCGAAGAAGGAAGAGTCCAAGAGCGAGTCCAAGGCGCCCAAGACCGAGATCAAGATCGGGATGCTGCTCGAGCGCGCACGGGCAAAGCTCGCCACCGAAGAGCAGGTGCGCAGCGATGCGCGCCGCGCTGCCGGTCGCGCCGGCATGATCCAGGGCAGCGCGGCCGGGACGGCGGTGGGCCACCTCGCCAAGAAGAACCGCATCATGGGCGCGCTCGCCGGCGCCATGGTGGGCCGCGAGCTCGGGCAGGCCTCGTTCAACAAGCGCGAGCTCGCCAACGACCTGCACATGGAGCGCGCGCTGACCAAGGCGCGACGTGACCGCCACGACAAGGAGCAGGAGAAGAAGGCGGCCTACGAGCTCAGCGATCGCGAGATCGACGCGATGTTCGGGCTCTGACCATGACGACTCGCCGCAAGATGGCCACGGGCCTCGCCAGCTTCCGAGCGCAGCTCGAGCCCGGCGACATCCTGCTGGCCACGCCGCAGCCCAGCAAGGCCACCACACCGGTGCGCCGCACGCTGGATGCTGCCTTTGCGGCCGCGAGCAAGTTCGTCCAGGGCTCGGCCAAGACGCACTCGATGCTCTATGCAGGCAACGGCAAGGTGGTCGAGACGCGCATCGGCACCGGCGTGCAGCACGTGCCGCTTCAGCGCGCGCTTGAAGGCCTCGACGCCGTGGCGCTTCGTCCAGCCGGCGTAGCGCTCAAGGACCGAAAGGCCGCGGCACAGCGCGCGCTCGAGCTCGTGAAGTCCAAACCGGCCTACGCCTTCAAGGGGATGATCAAAGCCATCCTCGAGGATGCGGAGCTGCCCATCCCGGTCGGCGTGGTCGAAGGTATCATCTGCAGCGACTTGATCACGCGTAGCTACCACGCGCCGCTCACGGACAAGCCGCGCGATGCCGTGCTGCCCGTGGACTTTCTTCGATCGACACGGCTTGCGCAGGTCGCCGAGCACAAGGGGATCAACCCATGACGACCGGGCAGCCCAAGGGCTTGATCATTCGCAACCTCGTCGTGCGTAGCCTCGACGTGGAGTCCAAGGAGCTCACGTGGGAGCTCGGCGAAGGCACGGACGACGGCCTCGACTACACCATCGAGGTTCTGCGCTCCGAGAGCCCAAGCGGGCCCTACGACGTGGTGAGTCCGCCTTTTGAGGACCGGTACATCTTCGTCGACCGACGCATGCCGATCGGCGCCAAGTACGTGCTGCTGCACTACAAGCTGCGCATCACCAACAAGCGCACGGGCGAGGTCGAGGAAGTCGGCCCCGCCACGCAGACGGCCAATGCAGACCTGATGGCCGACAACATGCGTCGGCTCGAGATGATCTACTTCACGCAGGTCGTCGGCCGCGCGTGCTGGTTGTTCAAGAAGCGCACGTTCGGGCCTCGCTGCCGCAACTGCTGGGACAGCACGCTGCAGAAGCGCACAGTGGATCGCTGCCTCGACTGCTTCGGCACCGGCGTGCTGCGCGGCTACCACAACCCCATCGAGGTCTGGGTCCAGATCGACCCCTCGACCAAGATGCAGCAGAACAACGCGCAGCAGATCGCCGAGTTCGTCAGCACGGCCGCGCGCCTGTCCTTCTATCCCAACGTCAACCCCGGCGACGTGCTGGTCGAGGCGGAAAACCGCCGCTGGCGCGTGCAGTCGGTGACGCTGAGCGAGCGCCTGCGCGCACCGATCAAGCAAGAGCTGGTCATGCGGCAGATCGAGGAGAAGGACATCGAGTTCCGCCTTCCGATCCGAATCGAAAAGGCACTGCGCGACATTCAGCCTTCGCCCGAGCGCATGTTCGAGAACGCGACCGACATCAATGCGTCGATCGACAACCGCATCGATCACGTGTTCGACGGCTACATGACCTACAAGCCAGAGGACTTCCCCGATGGATGACGGCGCCAAGCGAGATCCAAAGGCGATGCTGCGCCGTGCAGCGCGCGAGGTGCCCGTCGCGGTCGTGGCCTACGGCCTGGGGTACGGCATCGCGCGCACAGCACTCGAGACCTTCCTCGAGAAGAATCCCAGCGCTGTCGGCCCGATGCGCAAGAGCCTGCCGCTCGTGCTGGGCGGCATTGCCGCGTACGCCGGGCACCGCGCTGACAAAGAGCTGCAGCGCCGTGTGGTGGAGGGCAAATGAGCGCGCTGACACCGAGCTCGCCCGAGTACGGCATTCAGCAGAACCGCCCGGAGTTCTATCCGCCGACCGTTCGCGTCGTGCACCACCTGGTGAGCTTTCTGCAGTGGCGCTTCTCGCTCGCGCCTGTCGGCGCATACCATTGGGCGCCCGAAGATGCCGACTCGCCCGAGGGAATCCGCTCGGAGATCTACATCGCTGGGGACACGCCACTTCCGGCGCGCGCGGTCGGAGAGCGGCCTGCGATCACGATCCTTCGCAGTCAGCTCGCCTTCCAAGGTGTCGGCATGGGCGACCTGGTCGACCACAACCTTCGCACGGGCGGCAAGGCGTACATGGACCTTCTGCCGACGACGATCTGCATCAACGTACTGTCGCGCTTGGGCTTTGTGGCAGAGCGCCTTGCTTGGTTCGTACAGGATCAAATCTTCACGCTGCGCGACGAAATCGTTCGCACCGAGAAGTGCATCCTGAGCTTGGGTGCGCGCACCACGATGTCCCCGCCAAGCCCCGCCGGTGCACTCATCGACTCCGTGGAGTCTGACTGGATCGCCGTCTCACTGTTCCTACCAACCTATCTACAACACCGCACTTCGCACGTTCCGATCAACGTTCCCACGCTCAAGAAGCTTGGAACAGAGATTGAAGTATCAGAGCCGACTAAGAAGAGCTGAGTCTCGCCACCTTCCACAGCAACGGCATTCGGCGGCATACTCGTAGTGCCCGACTTGCCCAGAAAACGAGGTTTGTGATGGCCGAAGCACCGCAGATGGACCGACCTGGAGTCGAAGTCATTCAGCAGTTCGTGGCAACGACACCAACGATCCTTCGCCCGAGTCTTCAGGCGTGCATCGTGGGTCCGTGCAAGCAAGTCGTCGAAGCAGTGACCGATGAAGGAACGCTGTCTACGGATTCGCTTGTCACCGTGCCCGCACGGTTGACCACGCCGTTCGTGAGCGACCCGTACCAGTACGCGGGTCTTGGAGGGGACTCGCTCTACCTCGCCGTGAACAACGGCCCGGCTCGCCAGATCACGTTTCCAGCGGGTTCGGCGGCGACGCCTGCGCAGATCGTCGATGCGGTCCTCACGGAAGGTATCGCGGGCCTGACCGCTTGGGTGGAGACCGCGGGCGACCAGCAACGCGCCGTGATCCAGACGACCGCGAAGGGCGACAACGCTTCGCTGCAGGTCGGCGCGTCCACCACTGCGGATATCGCCACGACGTTCGGGTGGGCCCTCGGCTCCACGACGCCCGGCTTCGGCGGCTACAACAACCAGCTCAGCCTGCGGCTCGAAGCGATCGATCTGCCGGACCCGCGCACGAACATCAAGGACCTCAAGGTCGACTACGACTCGATCCGGGTGTTCATTTCACCCGGTGGGGGCTCGCCGATCGAGGTCTTGCGCACGGAAGCGCTCGTGCAGGGCGCAAGCTCCGACGTTGCCGTGGTCGATGACGGCGATGGAGATTCGCTCTCGCCCTATCTGGAGTTCACGGACGCGGACTTCAGCGCGACCCCGGAGGTGGCGGTGGCCGAAGGTGGCGTCGCGCTCTCAGGCGTCACCTACGGCGACATCGACGGCACGGTGCTGCGCATGTCGATCGACGGCGAGCCCTTCCAGACGCTGACCATCCCGGACTCGGTGACCAACTCGGCGACTTTGCTCGCGGCGATCAACGCGCGCTGGCCGGGCGTAGCGAGCGCGGGCGGGGGCGGCGAGCTCACCCTGACGTCGCCGAGCGAGTTCGGCGGCCTCGAGTCGTCCATCCGGATCGACAAGGTCACAAGCAGCGCCGCGTTGCTCACCGCGCTCGGCCTCACCGGCGCGAGCAACCCGTTCGAGAGCACCGATGCGGTCTACGGCGTGGGCTATCCGCCGGCGGTGGGCGACGAAGTGTGGGTCGATGGAAAGCTGGCCGGCACCATCGTCGAGCTGCCCTCGGGGGCGACGGATCGCCTTCGCATGAGCACCGAGCAGCTGCTCACGTTCGAGGGCTCGAGCTGGTACATCAAGGCCAAGACCCTCGACAACGCAGCCGGCTCCGCTGACCGCCCAGGTAGCAACCTCGTGGTCGACGAGACCTCGGGCTCGGTGAGCATCAAGGCGGGCCTCTTCCACAGCACGGACGGCACCCCGGTGAAGGCGAGCGGCCTGCTCGTCTATGTCGCGTACGACGCGCTGCGCCTGGACGTGACCCCGGCCAAAAAGTCGTCCGACTTCAACCTGCTTCGCGTCGGCTCGCTCAGCGCCCTCGAGGACGAGCTTGCCCCCATCGACACCCAGAACCCGCTCGCGCTAGGCATGTACTTCGCCATGCTGAACGCGCCGGGTCTGGAGGTCACGGGCTGCGGCGTCGATGAGACCAACGATGGCGCGCCGGAGGGCACCGCGGACAGCTACGCGCGCTCCTTCGAGTTCCTGGAGTCCAAGGAGATCTACTCGATCGTTCCGATGACCCACAGCGCAGACGTGGGCAGCATCGCGGCGGTCCACGCCAACGTGATGTCAGAGCCCGCCAACGGGCTCGAGCGCATCGTGCTGCTCAACCCCATGCGGCCGACGCGCAAGTCCAACACGCTGGTCGCCTCGGGCGCTCGAGCGAACGTGAGCGGCCCGCCCTCCAACGTGGTCGAGACGGGCCTGGCCAATCTGCAGGCGCTGCTCGCGGCCGCGGGCAAGCCGGGCCCCTCCTTCAGCGCTGATGACAACGTGTTCATCATGTTCGAGGGCGACGCCAACCACTACCTGCTCGCAAGCGTGAACGGCGGCGCGGTCACCGTGAACGACGGCCCGCTGACCACCAACGCAGACGGCTTCTACCTCGAGGGTGGCGGCAGTCCCGTGTTCGACGAGATGATCGTCGACCGCCCCTTCACCATTGCCATCCGCGGTGGCGCGCTGGCCAATCGCACCGACGAGGCTGCGGCGTACGGTGACCTTGGTCGCGGCTACCGCAGCAAGCGCGTGATCGTGGTGGCGCCGGACACGGTGAAGACCACGCTCGACGGCCTCGAGTCTGCCGTGCCGGGTTACTACGCGGCGGCCGCCGTGGCGGGCCGCAAGGCGAGCAAGAATCCTTCGCAGCCGCTCACCGAGGACACGCTGGCGGGCTTCACCGGTGTGGTGGGTACGCAGGAGCGCTACTCGGAGCCGCAGCTGCGTATGATGGCCGGTGGTGGTCTTTGGATCCTCTACCAAGAGGCCGAGGGGCAGCCGATCCGCACGCGCCACCAGCTGACCACGGACGTGAGCACGTTGCTCGCGCGCGAGTCCAGCATCACCGATGCGCTCGACTACGCGGCCAAGACCCTGCGCTCGACGTTCCGCAACTTCGTTGGCCGCTTCAATATCACGACGGGGTTGATCGAAGCCTTGAACTTGGTCTGCGACGGTGTGGGCGAGTTCTTCCTCGAGAACGGCTTGTTTGCCTCGTTCAACGTCGTCGAGCTCAAGCAAGACGTCGACAACCCCGATGAGCTGTCGATCGTGGCGGACATCGAGACGCTCAAGCCGCTCAACAAGATCCGCATCACCATGCGGGTGACGTGATGGAAGGGCAGTCGACGCGCGCTTGGCGCTACCACGACGACGCTCGTCTGTTCGACGAGTCTCTCGCGGAGATCAAGGTGGCCGAGCCTAAGCGCAAGGAGCCTGACGTTGGGGGCATGGACCGCATCGCCAAGGGCGAGACGGCGCTTGCCTCTATGCCGGCCGAGCGTGCGGCTGCTCTGGCCAGCGTCCCGAGCACGCTGCAGAAGCACGAGCTCAAGCAGAAGCTGCAGACCCTGCTGGCGAAGAAGCAGTCCAAGGTCGCCGAGTTCATCGAAGCATCCAAGCAGGCCAACCTCGGCTCGCCCGAGATCACACTCAACGCGATGTCCTCGGGCAACGGCAGCCCGATGGAAGGTCGCGTCGACGAGGCCAAGCTCACGCGTGCTGCGATGCACCAAGGACCCGCTGCCGATCTCCTCGCTGCAGGGCTCAAAGCGCTCAAAGGCGAGCAGCCCAAGATCGCCGCCGTTCTCCGTACTGCCAGGGCAATGATCAAGCGCTGAAGGCCCCAAGGAGCCAGTCGCGCTGGCCGAACACACTTCGAGATCAAGGAGCATCAGATGGCTAGTGCAGCAAACTGGAAGAGAAACTCATACATCCAGTCGGGTGGCGCTGGTAACGGCGTGCCTGGCGGGGCGATGGTCGATGGGCAGTTCGTCGCAGGTAACTTCATCGGCTTGTTCGCCGGTCCTCCGCGGCTTGCAACGGTGGGCGGCGCAGTGGCTGCGGGCGTTGCGGTGGCCAATCCGTCACGCGCTGCACAGCTGGTCTATCCGATCGGCATCACGCAGAACTTCAACCTGTCGCAGAACATGCAGCTCGCGCGCATCTTCGAGCTCGGCAGCGACCGCAGCTACTTCATCCCGGGGCGCGTCGTTGGTCAGATCGGGCTGGGCCGAGTGCTCTACCACGGACCGAGCCTGCTCCGCGTGCTCTACGCCTACTACCAGGACCTCGTGCCCTCTACCGTGGTCGAGTCCCTGTTCCCCAATGTCGGCGCTGCGACCATGCCCAACCCGCACGACGTCGTCGTTCCCGCCGGCTACGAGAACTTCTACATCAACCTCGCGTCCGACCTCTTCAGTCAGCCGTTCGGCTTGCTGGCGGTCATGCGCGACAGCAACCAAGACACCTACGGCGCCGTCTACGCAGAGGCTTGCTACGTACCGAGCCACTCGTTCTCGGTAGACAGCCAAGGCGTGGTGATTCAGGAGCAGGTGGGCATCCAGTACGAGCTGCTCGTTCCGATCGCAACACGCCAGCTGCGCCTCATCCGCTGAACTAGGCAAAAGAACGATCGAGGAGCCCGCTCGCGCGGGCTTTCGTCGTTTAGTGCCTCTCCTTCAGCTGGCGCCTGAGCTCTTCCAGCTCGGAGCGAAGCGACTTGAGCTCGACGCCTGCCTCCGCGCGGAACTCGACGAACTCAAGGCGCGTCTTCTGTAGATCGTCGCGCAGGGTGTCGCCCGCCTCCTGGCACGCCTCTGCTTCAACGGGTTGAGAGCGCAGCCCGTTGGCCAGCAGAATGATTGCGCCCGCGGCCAAAGCTCCGTAGATGGCGTTCATGTGCTCGGCCTCCTGACGCGGATCTTCTTCTCCGTGGCAACCACGAAGCAGCCGGCCCAGCTCTCCACGACAGCACGATCAGCGAACCAGCTCAGCACGTAGTCCGGCGTGTTCCGCTGCTCCGCCTGCGGAAGTCGAACGATGAAGATGCCGGGATGGGTACCGGGGACGTAGGCGCGCGCATCCGAGAAGTCGAGGTCGACCGTGATCAGCATGCGCTGCTCGTAAAAGGCGGCAGCCCAGATAATCGAATCGGGACGTCCCTCGAGGTTCTCGTCTCGAACCGAGTCGGCGTCATAGCCGACGGCGCGGAGGCGGACTGCGATCGAGTGGTGGAGGCATTCATCCACCTTGATCTTCACGCTACTTTACCCGCTAGTGCAGGCGGCAGCTGCGGTGCGAGCAGGTCTTCGCCAGCGGATGATGCAGCGAACGCGATGGCTGCGCGCACGTCTTCGAGCGAGAGGCTCGGGAACTGCTGCAGGATGGCCTCCATAGAGTCCTCGGCCGCGAGATGACTAAGCACCACGCTGAGCGGCACGCGGGTGCCCTTGAACACGGGCCTTCCCCCGCAGATTAGCTTGTCTTGGATGATGC
>WUUC01238907.1_pt1 | contig 13541 bp, 13 predicted proteins | sample 6278441 | NCBI WGS metagenome assembly WUUC01 (sample SAMN13675441, study PRJNA597444) | soil metagenome | isolation source: soil | place: USA: Washington | collected 2017-10
ACCGGAACACCAGAACCCGAACCACGACCCATCGACATCCCGCAATTCCAGCACCGAGACGCTCCCCCCGCAGCGACGCGCCCAAACGATCAACCAGCCAAGATCACCAACAGCATCCGAAATGTGGGCCAGATCCGGTTCTGGCAGACACGACCTCCGCCCGTTGCGCGGGTGGTGTCTGCTGACACGGAGAAACTCGGTCACAAGTCACGAGCAGAACCACATGGGCCGGGGACGCCGACACGACATGTCGGCGGCTGCACTGCACATCACCTTGAAGACCTTGCTCACCCTGCTCCGCGAGCGAACTCCGCGCTACACGGCCAGCCCTACCGGCAGCCGGCCGCTGCCTACTGCGCCGAAGGACACGCACGCGACGCCCGTGCTGTCCTCATCGCCCAACAACAAGACCTGCGCGCCCGCGGCCGGCTCGGCGGACCACTAACCACCATGTGGCATCGAATCAGCGGCCTGATCATCGGATGCGGCTACCGACCAGGCCGCGCCCTGGCTGGCCTACTCCTCACCGTTCTCGCCGCCACCGGTGTCGTGTTCATCGCCGCCGCGAGCGGACACACCTCCCACACGAAGGACCGTCCACCCGGAGCCTGCACCCCACATCGAACACGTGGCCTGGTCGCAGATCTCGCCGCTCCTTGATGCCGGCGTAACCGGACTCGTCCGAAACAATAGACAAGTCCGTTTGGGATGAGCGGTGGTTGCCTGCTCGACCTCAATTCACCCAATGCGATTTCGGTTGCGGTTTTGCAACGCGCACGCCCACGAGCGCTATCCAGTAGTTAGGCCGGTCCGCTCGTAGTCCGGGAAGTACAGGTCAAGGTCGGCACGCGAAACAATGCCCTTCTGCAGCACGGCAACGCAGATGGCGTCCTTGTCCGCGGGGTTGACGCCCAGTATCGGACCCAGCCTTCGAGATAGTGCCTGCATCTGGTTGCGCGTCGTCATAGGCGACCGGTCGAGCAACCTTGCGACCTCCGCATGGGACGCCGAGCTCGCCTCCGGATCAACGATAATGGGAGCACAATAGGCAAGCAGGAGCTTGTACTGCACCGGCGTGAGTTCAATATCGTGACCTGGCTGCGGTCGCGTTACGTCACCTTTCAAATCCGATATCCGCAGACTTGGCAGAAGACCGAGACCGGCGCGAACCCTGATCTTGTACCGCCGCTCAATGGTGACAATGGATTCCCTCGCGGCGACGGCATAGGCGGACCCGGGCGAGAGGAACGCCTCCTCGAGCGCACCGTCGATCGGCGTGACCTGAACAATGTTGCGCGAGCGCGAGATATTGCTGATGTAAAGCTGGTTCTTCAGCACGAAGAACTCAACCGCGGCTCGTGAGATGGACAGGTCAGCCACCCCCACCGGTAGCTCGTCACTGGACCTACCGGCGAAGGCCCGAGGATTCTCCGGCGACAGCGTAACGAGATGATCCTCATACGAGAGCAACGCCTCGTAGGCGCCAGGGACCGGACCCGAATCCCATGGCGGCAACTCATCAAGGCTCTGCTCGATCCGCTTGAGCCAGTTGGTCACTTCCGTGAGACTGGGCCGCTCGCCAGGATCTGCCGACATCATTAGCTCGGTCAGCTCAAATGCCTGGCCCCACCATTTCACATCAGCTGATGTGGTGCCGGCCGGCGGAGTTACCAACCAGTCACGCTCCCGCGCAACGGGATCCGGGTTATGCCCGGTCAGCAGATAGAACAAGACCGCTCCGAGCGAGTATACATCCGACTGCGGGCTCACCTGGCTCGTCACAGTCTCCGGCGCCGCGAACGGCGGAGTCGCGCCGGTCCGTGCGTCCTGTGAAAGAGCCGTTGCGCTGGACGATGACCCAAAATCAATCAGAATTGGAGTATGGTCCTCGCGGACAACGACATTTGACGGCTTCAGGTCGCCATGCACGACCCCCCGGGCATGAATTTCGGTTAGCGCCTTGGCGAGTTCCGAAACATATTTGGAAGCGATCGGAGCGGGCAGCCGCCCTTGCTGGTCGACGACTTGGCGCAGCGACCCAATGGGCTGATACGGCGTGACCAGTGCGACTAGCCCGCTCAGCCCCCCCGGAAGCTCCACGATCTCGTCGGGCGTCAGGAGTCCTTGGGCACTCGCCAGTTCCGTGGCCGCGCGCGCCTCGGCGGTCGCCTTCGGGACCACCTTGACGAACACCGGGCGTAGGTCATCGGTCGTCCTGCCCACAAACAACGTGGTCCCGCTCAGCCCGCTCGCCATGAGCTTTAGATCTTGGAATCCGGCGCGACCGAGCGAACGCATGATCGCGTCGGTGGACGGCGGCGCCTCGGGCCGCCGGGTCGGAGACCGCTTCTTTCGCTTTAGCCGCGCCACCCCCTACCCCATTACCTTACGTCCGAAGGTCAGCAAGTCCGAGATCAGCTCGCGCACCGGCTTCAGCACCACAAACGCAGCGTCACCGGCGAAAACCGACACCAATGCCAGCAGACCGTACACACCAACCAGGAAGATCACCGGCAGCAGCACGACCACGACCACGGCCGCCGGCCTGATGACGTTGTGCACTACGGAGTGCGCCGCGGAACTCACCAGAGGTAGGAACTGCACCCGCCCTCCTCACCTCGCCGAGCGCGGTAGGAGGTTATGGTTACCCCTAACCAACCCATTGTCAAGATGTGACGCCTTCGCTGAGGGGTCAGCCACCGGTCACTGACGGAATGATCTGCACCTCGGCGGCGCCGCGGAGCTTGGTGTTGACGCCGCCGAGGTGCGGCATTCCTCAAGTCCACGTAAAGGTTGACGTACCGGCGCAGCGTCACGCAGCCACCCCAGTGCACGGGCTGCTCCTGCACAGGCCACACCCGTATGCCGTGACCCCACCGCAACTTCGTCGTGCCGCTGACCAACGAGGCCTAGCAGAAGGAGGGGACGCGGTCCGGCATGTTCCAGCGAGCCTGGGGGTCACTCGCCTGGAACCGGGACCACGCCCCTCAGTTCCTGAGTCGTATTCACCCAGAGGTGCGTTTCTGGACGCCGCGGTGGCTCCACGATCCACGCTCTCTCCGGCAGAGACGCGTGCCGATTGCTGGCCGTCGATTTCGATGTCTGCCGCTACGGTCGAGCCTCTCGACGACCCCTGAGAAAGACGGCCCGATGTCCGCAGGCGTGCGCCAAAGACCGTGCCGAGAAGAACCGCCGCTACTTGCCCGACGAGCACAGCTACGTCCCTTGTGAGGACTACCGGCGGTGGCAGGTTGATCCCGAGTGCACCACGGCGGACTTCCGCGAATTCGGCCGGGCGGAAGACCACATCATGCGGACCGCTGCGTACCGCCTGATCGCGCTGCGCGAGGCAACGGTTGTCGGAGAGCGGGACTGGCTGCCCGATCCCAGGCTGGTCAACCCCGAGGTACGCGCCAGGACCACCCGCGACGCGATGGACATCCTCGCCCGGCTTCTCACCAGGTTTGTCTGCCAGGCACGAGGCGCCGGATGGTCATGGGGTGAGCTGGCCCTGCTCGGTCAGCCCCCACGACCAGTATCCGAACCCAGCTGGGAGCGGAGACCAGTCAACCCCACGCGAATAAGGAAAGGTTGGATGAGCAACGAATTCGACAGAACTCTGGTCAGATCAACCTGGGCATAAGGCTCGGGTTTCCGCCGCTCGATTAACGTGAGCAGATCGCCGCGTTGATTCAATGATCGGGCCTCGGTCGCTACCTCGCCGGCGAGCTGGTCTCCGCCGGAGCCCCCGGGTCGTCGTGCATGGCCGCTCCGCCGAACGCCTCGCCCAGACCCGGACCGAGCTCGGCGGGGTCGACACGGTGCGCGCCGACCTCGCCTGCCTGGCCGAGGTCGACCGGCTCGGCGACTAGCTCGCCCCCGCTACGACCGCGTCGACGTTCTGGTCAACCACGCCGGCATCGGCTTCGGCGCCCCTGGCTCCGGCCGCGCGGTGCGCGCCGACGGCTTGGAACTTCGCTTCGCCGTCAACTATCTCGCCGGCTATCACCTCACCCGCCGGCTGCTGCCAGCGATCACCGGCCGCATCGTCAACATGTCCTCGATCGGCCAGTTCCCGATCGACTTCGACGACCCGATGCTCGAGCACGACTACAGCGGCATCAACCCCTACCGCCAATCCAAGCTCGCCCAGATCATGTTCACCATCGACCTCGCCGCCGAGCTGACGTCCACGGGCGTCACCGTCAACGGCCTGCACCCCGCCACCTAATGGACACCCCCATGGTCCGCGAGGCCCAGTACGACACGCTGTCCACAGTGGAGGAAGGCGGCGCCGCCACCCTGCGCCTGATCGCCGACCCCGAGCTGGACGGCGTCACCGGCACCTACTCCAACGGCCTGCGGGAAGACAAGGCCAACCCCCAAGCCTACGACCCCGCCGCCCGCGCCCGCCTCCGCGAGCTGTCCGAAGACCTAATCCGCCACGCCCTTGGCCGCTAGCCGGTAGCGCCGCCGCTCGGACTCCGTCAGCTCGCGAGCCAGCCGGGCCCGCGCCTCCGCCACCAACGGAGCCGTATCCACGGACGACACCCGAAGGCTGCGGTCATCCATGGTCAGCAGCAGCTGCCCGGCCCGGTCAAGGAAGCTGGCCCGGGTGATCCGCGAACGCTCATGGTCGACGACACACAGGGTCTGACCGCTTTCCAGCTCGATCACCGATGCCGCGCCGTCGCTTTCAATGGCGAGCCGGCGGCCGTCCGGCGAGAAGCTGAGACCGGGAAAAGCCGCGGATTCATAGGTCGCGAGCCGAGCGCCGGTGCGTGCGTCGAACAGCGTGGTCGGCCCGGGACCCCCGGCGACAGCCAGCAGTGCTCCCGTTGGATCGACCGCGATCGCGCGCGGTTGCGCGTCGAACTCGGCCGTCCACACGCGAGTTCCGTCGGAGGTTCGCAGCACGGTCACCGCACGCTCGGACAGTGCCGCCAGCCAATCGCCCTCGGGGCTGAACCGCGCGCTTTGGTCTGTCCCGGCGTGGAACCGGCACACCTCGGTGCCATCGTGCGTCCGCACCAGCGCGAGCAGGTCGTCTTCCAGGGCGCCGGTGGTGATGATCGGTTTTCCGACCCGAATGACGCAGAGGGTCCCATCCTCGCTCAGCGAGTGGAGCTCGCCGCCCAGATCCGTTGCGGACATCGTGGCTCCATCACGCAGAGACGTGATGCGGACGTTCGCGAGCGCCATGTCTCGCCGGTATGGGCTGGGAAGTCGGGCCACGCTCACGACGCGTTCGTCCGATGGAATGCGGGCGTGGCCGACCTCCCGGTATCCGTCGTGGCGGATCACGAGTGGCGGTGTTCCAGCAACCACGTCGTGCAGGTGGACCTCGCCGCCGGCGCGGAACGCCAACCAACGAGCGTCGGAGCTGGTGGCGAGGAGGCGGACCGCTGTTGGATGGCTGGTCTCGTGGTGCACTGTGCCGGTCATGGGATCGACGACCTTCGTCACGTCGACCCGCTGATCGTAGGGGACGTATCCCCTTGACCAGTCGTTGAACGTCACGCACACCCGGCTGCCATCCGCGCTGACGATGGCGCGTTCACGCCAGTCGTCCCAATCGATCCTCCAGATTTCCACGCTGCGGGACCGAAACAGGCGGGTCGGGCCGTGATAATCCTGCGTCGCGGTCACCAGCATGCGGTCGTCCGGACCGAACTCCACACCGGCGAGATTCTGTTCGTGGTCGACCCGCAGCAGTTCCTCCCCGCGAGCGACCTCGAAGACCCGCGCCGATCGCACCCCGCCGAACACCACGCGCGACCCGCTCGGGTTGAACCCCACGCTCTCGACGCGGTAATCGTGGTGCAGGCGGTGGAGCTCGCGGCCGGTGCGGGCCTCGAGCAGCAAACCCGCGCCGGGAGTCTGGCGGTGCCGTGGGTCGCCGATGGCCACCGCCAGCCGCTTTCCCTCCGGGTCGAAGGTCAACGCCTGCACCGGCAGGTACTGATACATCCGGAACAGGAGTGCGCCCTGTGCGGCGAGATCGAAGACCTCCACGTTCCCGGTGTGCGCGTCACCGCAGCTGTCGACGGAGTTGGAGCCGGCCGCGAGCAGCGACCCGTCCGGGCTGAACACCATCTTGTTCCACGCCTCACCGTCATGCCGCAGCTCGGCGATCGTGTCCCCGGCCACGAGGTCGTGAACGGTCGTGGTCCCCATCCATTTGTGGTGCGTGTCCTCGTCGTAGTACTGGGTCATTGTCGCGAGCAACGAGCAGTCCGCGTTGAAGGTGCGATATCCCCGCAGCGTGCCGAAACGCATGCGGTGGCAGGCCGATCCGGTGGCCACGTCGATGACGTCGATGGTGGCCTGATGAACCACGGGGCCAACGCTTTCCTCTTTGGCGCTCTGTCCCCTGACCACCGCGACCCGGGTGCCGTCCGAACTCAGGACGGCCGAGGCCACCGGCGACCGGCCGCGGTCGTCGATCATGGTGGCGCCCGATTGGCAGTCGATCACGGTCACCCAGTGGGAATCGACGCGCAGCGCCAGCCGAGCGTCGTGGCTGAATTGGACGGTGTCCTCGGCTTGATAGACCTCGTGATAACTGCCTTCGTCGACGTCCACTTTGAAGAGCTGGGTCTGCCCGCGCGAGCTTTGCCTGAACGTCACGGTCTCGCGGGCAATATGCGTTCCGGATCCCATGAGGCTCGCCGACGTCTTGTCACTCGGGGGGCAAGGAATCTCCGCGATCGGGACCGGCGCGGTCCGCAGCGCGTGCCGCAGCGCCGAGTCACCCTCCAGCGTCCAACACGTTTTGACCGACTCGGCGGCGAGGACCAACGGAACGGCGCCGGCCCCCGAGGTCGCCGTCGCCAGTTCGGCCGCGGCCGCCAACCGGCGGGCCTCCGCCTCGGCCGCCGCCTCGACCGCCGCCGCCCGGGCCGCCTCCAGCTCGGCGATCCGCTGCCGCAGCACCGTGCGGCTGCGGTGCACGAGCTGGACAACATCCTCCGGGATGTCCGGGCCGCGCTCGGCCAGCCACTGCTCGGCAGTGGCGACGTGCGAGTCGGCGAGCAGCTCGTCGTCAGCGACGCGTTCTTCCATGGTTGCCAGCCAGCGCTGGAAATCCGCGTCCTCGTCCACCCACCGGGCGAACCGCGGCCAGGCCCGGACCAACGACTCGTGGGCGAGGCGGACCAGCGGTTCGCCGTCGCCGGACCCGGTGTCCACCACCAGCAGCCGTTCCCGGCACAGATCATCGATCAGCGGGCGCATGCCGTCGAACCGCGGAAGGGGAACGGCCCGGCTGCTCGCCTCGGCGGCCCCACCTCGGCTGCGAACCAGCGCCAGCATGATCGCTTTGACCCGATCGGCCAGGCCTTCGGCGTGCAGCCGGCCATAAACCCGCTCGGCGTACCGGTTGATCGCGCCGGCCACCCCGCCGAACTCCCGGTAGTCGGCGAAGGTGAGGCGCCGGCCGCGCTGGGTCTGCCACAGCTGGGACAGGGTGAACGCCATCAGCGGCAGACCCCCGGCGCCGCCGCTGGCGTCGGCGGCGATCTGCCCGGCCAGGCCGCGCTCGTACGCCACGCCGACCGTGCGAGCGGGCTCGGTGACCGCGCGTTCGAGGGCCGCGACGCTCATCGGCGAGAGCAGCAGCACCCGGTGGCCGAGCCGCTGCCCCTGGCCGGGCAGCTCGAGCAACGACGGCAGGAAGTCCGCCCGCATGGTGGCCACCACCCGGCAGGGAAGCGACGCGTCCCGCCCGGGCAGCAACGCCTCCACAAGCTCCCGGCGATCGTCCGGCGGCGTACCGATGAGCAGTTCCTCGAACTGATCGAAGGAGATCAGCACGGACAGCTCCAGCGCGGCCGCCCGCCGGGACACCGCGGCGGCCAGACCGTCCTTGACGTCCTCGATGCTGAACGACCACGCGTCCTGACCGGTCGCCGCGCGCAACGCGGCACCGAGGTCGGCCAGGACGCGGCCCAGCGGATTCGACGCTCCCGCGCCGGGCCGGACGATCGCCGCCACCCCGCCGGCGGCCCGCCACCGGGGAATCAGGCCGGCGCCGACGAGTGACGACTTGCCGATGCCCGAAGGCCCGACGACCAGGGCGAGGGTGTCGTGCTCGACCATGCTCCACAGTCGCTCGACGTCGTCCTCGCGGCCGAAGAACACCCCTTCATCGGCCGAGGTGAACGGGCGCAGGCCGCGGTACGGGGAGGGCGGCACACCGGCCAGCACGTCGGGCCAGGCCCGGATCAGGCGCTCGACGGGCACCCCGTAGGCGTCGCGACGGTCGTCGCGGGTGCTGGCGACCGACAGCATCCCGACCACCGCGTCGCCATCCGCCCCGGCGACCACCAGCGGCGAACCGCTGTAGCCCGGCTGCAGCCGGACGGCCGAGGCCAGATCCGAGTCGACCTGCAACATGCCGCCGCCGACCCGGCCCCGGATCCGAGCCGTCGCCCACGAGCCGCCGTGCCGGAAGGCGGCGGGGTGACCGAAGACGTGCACCTCGCTGCCGACCGGAACGCTCGGATCCTCGGGCAGCCGGGCCGGGCCGGCCGCACCCGGCGCGCCCTCACCGACGATCATCAGGCCGGCGATGTCGTCGCCGGTCGTGCCGGCTGGCGGCGGTGGCAGCCAGCACGCGATCCGGCAGAGCCGAACCGGGGCACCGTCGGCGTCGCCGAGAATCGGAAAGTCAATGGGCACCCGCACATCCGGGTCGGGTTCGTCCTGCCCGTGGACGGGCCTGTCGAGCGCGGCATTGATCACGTGCGCGCAGGTGACGAGGTGGCACTCGTCGACCAGGAACCCGACCCCGACCGGTCGATGCGAACCGACGGCGAGGATTCGCACGACGAAGCCCGCTCGATCGACACTTCGGCGCATGATGATCAGCTCGCGGTCCATTTCAACGTCAACTTGAAGTTGGCTTCCGCGGTCCCCTTGGCCACGATGACGCCGGTTTCACCGCCCATTTTCAAGCCGAATTCGAGCTTAGTCTCGGCCGGCGCCAGATCGTGCACCAGCGCCGCGACTTTCTGCAGCGACGGCTTCAGCTGATTCAGCACGCTTTCCAGCGTGGCTCGTGCCCGCACGGCGACGCCGGCCCCATCGCGCGACGCCAGCACCAGGTCCTCGGACAGTTCCTCGGCGTCGACTTCGAATGTCACGACGGCCGCCGTGCCGTCGCCGACCGGGAACTCCACCAGGTTCGTCATCGTGCCTCCGCGGTTTCGCCGTAGACAACCCTTATACCCTGCCCTTCCGCGGCGAACTCAAGCAGGCGAGTGGCCTCCTTCTCCAGAGCGCTTTTGTCCTTTTTGGACAGTGCGGCGAAAGGTCGGAGGGTGAGGGTGGAGGAGGTGCGGGTGCGGTCGAGTTTCCAGGTGCCGCGGACGAAGCCGTCGATGAGGAAGGCGGGCATGGGCGTCGTTCTTGGCGACGAACAGCAGCGCGCGGTTGGCGTCGGACATGGCGCGGCGGCGGTCGGTGTGGGAGCGCAGGCAATTGTCGTACTCGGGCTGCAGGCGAACCGGAGCGGGCGTGTCGGGGTCGGGCAGCGGACCGTCCGGCACGTCGTAGAGGACAACGCCGGCCGGGTCGTGGAAGGTGCGCAGTGCCAGCCGGTCGACGACTTGACGCAAACCGGTGAGGCCGCACCAGGTCTGCATGTCTTTCACGCTGGCGGGGCCGAAGGCGGTGAGATAGCGCAGGATCACGTCGTCAATGGGGCAGGCGTCGACGTCGGCGCCGAGCCAGGCGCGGACGGTGGTGAGGCGGGCCTGGCCGGACTGTCCCCAGAGGCCGCGCGGCGGAACGTGCACGAGCGGCAGGAGATAGCGGGCGGCGCGGGCCGCTCCTCGGAGCCGAGGAGCATCCGAAGCTCGGCGAGGGTGCGGGGCGACTCCTCGAGCAGCTTGATGGCCGCGCGCAGCACGTCTTTGTCGGGTGGGGCGGGCACCGCCCTGGCGAAGATCGGCAGCATCAGGGGGCCACAGCGCCCGGCAGTCGCTGGCGCTGATCAGGTGGATGGTGCCGCGCATGAGGCTGGTGCGGACCAGCCGGCGATCCGTGATCGCGTCGGCCAGGTCGGCGAGCGCGAACCCCGACAGCCGGGACCACAACCCCGAGATAGGGCGCGTTCGGGGATTGGGCCTGCATGCCGACGAGGTGCTCGACCGCGTCGACCACGGGCAGGTCGACTCGGTCGAGCAGCAGCTGGCGGGCCAGCAGCGCCCGGTTGAACTGGCGCTCGGTGAGGATTTTGGTCGGCATGACCCGAAGGCTAGTGCGACAAAGTTCGAGCTTATCGGCCCAACTGACGAACCTCCGCTGACCGCACCGCGCCTGAGTGGCCCGTCTACTCAGGCGGCGCTGCGCGGCTCGGCGGGACGCTTGGCGGCCGTCCACGACTCTCACACCATTTTCTGCTGGAGCAAATCTGGAGAGTCTATATGTCCTCAACTGCGCTATACTGCACTCAACGACGCCGAACGGAATAGCCTGACCTGGCATTCCGTAATCGCCGCAGGTTAGAGTTGTGCCCTGGCAGTGTGGGGGTCAGGGGTTCGAGCCCCCTCAGCTCCACTCCCGATGAAGCCCTTTCAGCGCAGGTGTTATGCCTGTTGAGAGGGCTGTTTTGTGCACACGTTGATCGTTTCCGCCGTGTGTCGTTGATCGTGTTCGTGTGCCGAGGTGGAGGGAATCAGGAGGAATTATGCCTCCTGATATCGGCTTCGTGCGAGGCGCTGGAGCGGTCGTAACGAGCGGTTGTATTGGTTGCGTGTTTTGTGGGGGTGTCGTGCGCCGCGCGGGATGCGTGTGGTGTGCATGGCGTGGCGGTTTGGGGCGGTTGTCGGGCGGTCGAGTTCGGTGGTTGGCGTGTTGCCAGCGGTGTTCGAGTCGGCGGATGAGGCGGTGTTCTATTTCGGGGGCGACGTGGCTGTAGGTCTCGACGAGTTGGTTGGAGAGGTGGTGGCCGAGGCGTCGGGCTTGGGCGATTTCGGGGATACCGTCGGCGATGAGCCAGGTTTTGTGGCTGTGCCGTAGCCCGTGGAAGGTGAGTCCGGACCGGATGGCCACGGTGCCTTTGTGCGGGTTGCCGTCGACGGCGGGCCGGAACACGCGGCGGTCGAAGTCGCTGCGCCGCAGTGGATGTCCCAGTGGACTGGTGAACACGAAGTCGCTGGTTGTGGCCGCGATATGCATCTGGAGGAGGCCGGCGAGGAAGCGGGGCAGGGTGATGGTGCGGGCGGAGGCGGGTGTCTTGGGCGGGCCGAGCCAGAGTTGATGCTGGGATTCGTGCAGGGCGCCGGTGTTGGGGTCGATGCTAATGGTGCGGCGGCGGAGGTCGACGTGGTCGCGTTGCAGGCCGGCCAGTTCACCCCAGCGGCAGCCGGTCCACGCTGCGGTGATCACCAACAGCGCGGCGGACGGGCCACCGAGGGTGCGAGCCTGGTCGGCGATGCGTAGCACGTGTTCGGGCATGGCCCAGACCCGTTCGTTGCGGGTGGGGGCGTGGTCGCGGAGCCGGCTGCGGCGGCGATGCCGATGTACGGGACTTGCCGGGATGAGGTGTTCGTCGACGGCGTCGTCAAGCATCATCGAGAACACCGTCACGATCCCGGCCACGGTCGAGGCCGCGTAGTGCTGGCGCAGTGACTTGATCCACGCGGTGACCGCGAGCGCGGTAATCGCGCCCAAGGGCGTGATGCCCCAGCGGGGGAGGATGTGGTTACGGAGGTAGGCGCGATAGTTCTCCTCGGTGCGGGTCTCCACGTCCAAGGTCTCCACCCACTGGCCTGCCCATGCGGTTACGGTGGTCTTGGCGCCGTCGGGATCCAGCCACAGGCCGCGCCGGCGGTCGGAGTCCAGATCCTCGGCGTAGTCCCGCGCCGACTTCCGTGAGTCGAACCCGGATACCGAGCCGTAGCCGCCGGTGGGCCGGGGGTAACGGACCCGCCAAGAGCACTTACCGGTCTGCTCGATCCACGCCATGACTACCTCCCGATGCCCCGATCCGATGAGGACATCGGTATGCGCCGACACGAGAACAAACGCAAGTCGATCTTCTTGTGCTACCCACAACAAGATGATCAGCTTCCCAGAACGTCCTGTCATGCCGAGAAGAGTGCGTAGTCAGGCGCGGGTCGACCGTCCGATCGCACCGCAGAAGTTGCGTCCGTAACTGCCAGCGCGCGCGGTGCCGATCTTAGGCGTCGACTGCCAACAAAGAGCCCGACCGGCTAGATGGTGTGGAGCATTGTGATAATCAGAGGATGGCTGAAGCATCGCTGAGCGAAGCAGTGATCCGCGATGAGATTGCGGCGCGACCTGAGATGATCGAGCATGACCTACGGACAATTGCTACGAACTATCACCTCCCGAACAGCGAGGGCACGCGCGGCTTCGTTGACGTTCTGACTCAAGATCGAAGAGGGTTGTACGTCGTGATCGAGGTGAAGCGAGCGGACAACACTGCCCGCGAGGCGTTGCACGAAGTGCTCAAATACTGCGAACTCCTAAGGAGAGAGAGCGAGGGCTTCGATCCGATCAAGTGCGGGCAATAATCGCGAGTACGACTTGGCGTGAACTCCTTTTCCCTTTCAGTGAAATTACTCGAATAGGTAACTATCCAATCGAGGGTGTCGAGCTCTCGCTGGGCTCGTCGCCTCCCGACTGGATAACGGCCAAGCCGGTCGAGCCGCTACCGATGCCACCTGAGCGCGACCTCTCGACCCTGGCGATCCGGGCGGATCTGGATAGTCCTGATAGCGCCGAGGAGGTCTGGCGGGCTATCATCTCTGTCCTCAATCAGGTTGGAGTCGACGATGCACTTGGCATCGTAGCTGGAAACAGCGAGCGGACGATCCTACACGTAGCGATCGGGACGATCGTCGAGGGCGATCCGCGGATCCCGACAAGGGACGATCTGGTCGAGATACCCGCTGACGAAGGGGTCGAATACCTCGCCGCAACTCGCGCAATCGATCAGTTCCCCCGGTTCGAACTGGTAAGTCAGGACCGTTTACGGCGAATTATCGATACTAATAAACTCGACGTGATGCAGGTATTTCGTGCGGGAAGATTTGAAGATCAACTCAGTCTCGTTCCCCGTGGCGAACACCCGCACCTGCGCCGAGAGCTTCGCCGGCACGTCCAGCACGGTCTCCCCATCATGGACCAGGCGGTGCGCGATATGCTGACCGACGCCGTTACAGCCTTCCACCGCCCATATCCGCTCGGTCAACCGACGCCCGGCCGCCAGCATTTCGGCATAGCCGAACCGGTCGGTGCCGAATTTTCCGGTCTCGACTGTGGCCCCGAGTTCGTTGATCACCTCGATCGTGGCCGAACGCTTATGCGGGTCCATCCCGATAATGACCGCCACTCAGATCCTCCTTGCCTGATACCGACCTTGTCAGCAAGGAGGGCACCGCTACTTCGAGCAGAACAGGCCCCTTTCCAGCCACTCCCAGCGCGGTGCTCGGTGAGCCCGCATGCCATGAGAGAGCCACACCAATGACACCGGCAGGCAGCCGCAATGTGGGAGCGACTCACCGAGC
>WUUC01034350.1_pt1 | contig 13537 bp, 9 predicted proteins | sample 6278441 | NCBI WGS metagenome assembly WUUC01 (sample SAMN13675441, study PRJNA597444) | soil metagenome | isolation source: soil | place: USA: Washington | collected 2017-10
GCAGCAGCGCGGAGTGGTGCCCGTCCATCGGCAGCAGCACCAGGTCCTCGCTCCGCACCGGCAGGCCCCGCGCGACGAGGTTGAGCGACGCGGTCGCGTTGGCGGTGAAGACCACCTCGTTGCTGCGGAACCCGGTCATTTCGGCGACCGCCATCCGGGCCTCCTCGACGTCGTCGGACGCCGTCTCGGACAGGAAGTGCTTGCCCCGGTGGACGTTGGCGCTGATCTCCAGGTAGTACCGCATCATCTCGTCGGCCACGGCGCGCGGGGTGAGACTGGTGGCCGCACTGTCGAGATACACCAGTGGATGCCCGTCGACCTCGGTGTCCAGCAACGGGAAGTCCGATCGAACCTTCGCCGCCAGGCCATCGATGGAATCAAGTGTGTCAGTGTTCATCGGTGTCTCCTTGATCCCGTGGCCCGAACGGCACATCGCAGACGCACGAGGCGAACTTCCCGGACCGCTGGGACGGGATGTAGCCGACCGCCTCGACGCTCACCGGGATGCCGTCACCGAGCAGGTGGACGAGCCGGTCCCGCAGCTGCGGCCCCGGGTCCGGTGCCGGCGACCGGGGCACGTAGGACAGCAGGCAGGACAGGTCCGGCCGCTGATGCAGCCGGTAGACGTCGATCGGCAGGTCCGCGCCCACCGCGAGGTCGACGTCGCGCGGGCTGACCCCCTCCCGGGCCGGCCGACCGGAGCGACGGATCATCGTCTGCGGGCGTCCCTCGTGCCGGGCCACCGGAAGTTCGCTGCCGCAGACGCACGCGGCGTCGTCCAGCCGGTACAGGTCCCCGGTGCGGTACCGCAGGTGCGGCAGCAACCGGTCGCCGATGCTCGTGACGACGAGTTCTGCGGTCTCGCCGGACCGTGCCGGCCGGTCCCCGACCAGAAACTCCGTGCAGAACTTCCGGTTGTTGACATGCATCCGCCCGGCCGGGCACTCGATGGTGACCCAGCCGAGTTCGGACATCGACACGATCTCCGCCATCGGGATCCCGGTGCCGAACGCCTCCCGGATCTGCCGGCGGGCGATTCCGGTGGCCAGGGTGTAGGTGAGGGCGATGGCGCTGACGTTGGGCGGCGTGCCGCGCCCGCGCATGCCGCGCAGCAGGAACGCCAGGTGCGTCGGGTCCACGTACAGCCAGTGCGGATCGAACAGGAATATCTCCTTCGCCGCCTGCTCGACCATCGCGTCGGGCGTCGCGAACAGGTCGTGCGCGACCGGGAGCACCAGGGTCCCGTCCGGCAGCGTCCGGTCCTTCATCGTCGTGTACGGCGTCGCGCACTCCACGTCCGAACAGTTGGGCGCGGCGTACCGGGCGGGTCGGTGGTGCCGCGCGGCGGCGAGCGCGTCACGCAGCGGCGGATTGGCGCTCAGCGTGGTGCGCATCCGGTCGGCCAGGGCGTACGTGTGCGCGATGGTGGCCAACCGGTCCCCGCCCGTACCGGAGCTCTGGCTTATCAGGGTGCGCGGCTCGTGCAGGGTCTTGCCGCGGACGAGCACTCCGTGCGGGAAGTCGCGCCGGTAGTGCACCTTCTCGGTGGTCGGCACCCGGCGCAGGTCCGCCGGGTTCTCGATGTCGTCGGGGCGCACGCCCGCGGCGTCCAGATGGGCCCGGTAGAACGGCACCTGCCGGTACGCAAAATCGATCTCCGCGACCGCGCCCTCGAAGCTCTCCCGGCACATTCCGAGCGCGACGGCGACCATCACACCGCGCCCTGGTCCGTGACCCTCTGGGTGAGAAGCGAACGCGGCCGCATGTCGACCCAGTTCTTCTCGACGTAGGAAAGACACTCGTCGCGGGCGGTCGGCCCGAGCACCCGATGCCACCCGGACGGAACGTCGGCGAAGTCCGGCCACAGCGCGTGCTGCCCTTCGTCATTGACCACGACCAGGAAGACGCCATCCGGATCGTCGAACGGGTTGCTCATCTCCACCTCGCACTCGTCACGGTCGTCCGCCGACGGTAGGGGGGCCGGGTTAGACACCGGTTACGCCGCCACCCGCTCTCCGACGCTGCCTTACCGGCCGCTTATCGGACGCTGACCGTTGCGGCTCCGGACGCAGCGGGATCGGCGATCGTCTACCTACCATGGCCGCACGTCGACGATGTGGAGGCAGCGGGTGTGCGGTGTGGCCGGCGTTTTCGGGCTGCGTGACGGCGTTCGTCCCGACCCGGGCACGATCACGGCGATGCTGCACCGGATCGCCCACCGCGGCCCCGACGACTCCGGCACGTTCTTCGACACCGGGGTGGGTCTGGGATTCCGCCGGCTCAGCATCATCGATCTCGTCACCGGCGGCCAGCCGATCGGCAACGAGGACGGATCCGTCGTCCTGGTCTGCAACGGCGAGATCCTCAACTACCGGCAGTTGCGGACCGAACTGGCCGCCCGCGGGCATCGTTTCCGAAGCGTCGGCGACGCCGAGGTGATCGTGCACCTCTACGAGGAGCACGGCGTCGACCTGTTACGGCGGCTGCGCGGCCAGTTCGCCTTCGCGCTCTACGACCTGCGGGCCCGCCGCCTGGTGCTGGCCCGCGACCACTTCGGTGTCCTGCCGATGTTCTTCGCCCGTACCCCGGACCAGCTCGTCTTCGGCTCCGAGGTCAAGGCGGTCCTGGCACATCCGGCCGTACCCCGGCGGGTCGACCTGACCGCGCTGGACCAGATGCTCACGTTCCCCGCGGTGGTGAGCCCGCGGACCATGTTCGCCGGGGTGTCCAGCCTGCCACCGGGTCACTACCTGACCGTCGAGCACGGACAGATACAGATGGATGCGTATTGGGACATCGACCATCCGCCACGCGACGAACAGCGGCCGGTGCCGCCGGGCGCCGCCGACGAGCTGCGGGCCCTGCTCACCGAGAGCGTGCGCCAGCGGCTCCAGGCCGACGTGCCGGTCGGCGTGTACCTTAGCGGCGGCCTGGACTCCGCCGTGGTGGCGGCGCTCGCCCACGAACTGAACCCCGACCACCGGCGGCACATGTTCTCGGTCACCTTCACCGAGCCCGCGCTGGACGAATCCCCGTACCAGCGCATGATGGTCGAGAAGATCAACGCGGTGCACCACCAGGTGCCGATCAGCCCGCAACAGATAACCGATCTGTTCACCTCGATGATCTGGCACGCCGAGACGCCGGTACGGGAGACGTACAACACCTGCTCGATGGCGCTTGCCCGGTCGGCCCGGCACGCCGGGGTCAAGGTGGTCCTCGCGGGCGAGGGGGCCGACGAACTTTTCGGGGGTTATCCCGGCTACCGGTTCGACTCGGCGGGGCTCACCGGGCGGCGCCCTGCCGACGGTCTCGCCGCAGCCCTTGAGGACGACTCGAGAGCTCGGCTCTGGGGCGACGCGAACCTGTTTTACGAGCGCGACTACCACGCCTGGAGCGCAACCAAACGGGAGTTGTACGCCCCGGCTCTCGCCGAGTCGTCCGCCGAGTTCGACTGCCGAAACGAACCTCCGGTGGATCCGGCCAAGCTGCGCGGCCGGCACCCGCTGCACCAGCGCTCGTACCTGGATCTCAAGCTGCGGCTGGCCGATCACCTGCTGGCCGGTCACGGCGACCGGATGTCGATGGCGCACTCGGTGGAGGCGCGCTATCCGTTCCTCGACGTCGACGTGGCCGAGTTCGCCGCCCGCCTCCCGCCGGCCGCGCTGGTCGCCTCGGGCGAGGAGAAGTACCTGCTGCGTCGGGCCGCGGAGGGCTTGGTACCGGCGGAGATCGCGCAGCGGCAGAAATTCGGTTTCCGCGCACCCGGCAGTCCGGCGATCCTGCGGCATGCACCGGAGTGGGTCCGCGATCTGCTGGCGCCCGACCGGATCCGGCGCCAGGGCTACTTCAACGCCGACGTGGTCCAGCATCTCGTCGACCGCCACCTCACGGCGGACGACGTCCACCCTCACCTCGACGACGACCTGCTGCTCGTCGTGTTGAGTTTCGCCGTCCTCCTCGACCTCTTCGACCTGCCCGACAACACCTGACCAGGACCGAGGTGCTGGCATGAGCTTCGAGCCGATCCACCATGCGGTCGCGCGGATGGCCGCGCGGCACGGCGACCGGATCGCCATGCGGACGCCGGACGGCGATCTCAGCTACGCCGACCTGATGGCACGGGCGCGCGGGGTCACCGCGGACCTGCTCGCGGCCGGTACCGGGCCCGGTGATCTGATCCCGATCCTGGCCCAGGACCGGCGTGAGGTGATCGCCGCGATCCTGGGCGTCCTGGATGCCGGGGCGGTGTTCGTCCCGCTCGACCCGGCCGGCCCCCGGGAACGACTGGCGTCCGTGCTCGTCGACGTCTGCCCCGCACACCTGGTGCTGGGCAGCAGGATGCCGGTGCCCGTCGGGCTTCCCCCGGACACGACCACCAGCACGGTCCGGGAGGCGCCGGCCGATCGGGAGGCGCCGGCCCACCGGGAGGCGCCGGCCCGGGAGCGGCGGCCGTGGAAGCCGGACGACCCGTGCTACGTCTACTACACCTCCGGCTCGACCGGCGCCCCGAAGGGGATCGTCGGCCGGATCAGCGGCATCGACCACTTCATCCGCTGGGAGGCCGGCCTGCTCGCCGACTGCGCGCCGTGGCGGGTCAGCCAGCTCACCTCGCCGGCGTTCGACGCGTCGCTGCGGGATCTGTTCCTGCCGCTCGTCATGGGCGGCACCGGCTGCGTCCCGCCCGCGGGTCTGACCGGTGACCCGGTCCGGCTGCTGCGCTGGCTCGCCGAATCGCGGATCACGGTGCTGCACTGCGTGCCGTCGGTGTTCCGGGGCCTGGCCGAGGCGGCCGCCGTCGCCGACGTGCCGCTGCCGGACCTGCGGGCCGTCCTCACCGCCGGCGAGGCCCTGACCACCGACCCGCTCCGGGCCTGGCGCGATCGCTACGGCGACGCCGCCACGGTGGTGAATCTCTACGGCCCGTCGGAGACGACGATGACGAAGCTGTTCCATGTCGTCGGCGCGGCCGATCTGGACCGCGCGTCGGCCCCGGTCCCGATCGGCCGGCCCATGCCGGGGGCCGAGGTCCTGCTGCTCGACGCCCGGCGCCGCCAGTGCCGGCCGGGCGCCGTGGGCGAGATCTACCTGCGTACGCCGTACCGCAGCCACGGCTACCTGCGCCGGCCGGAGCTGACCGCCGCCGCGTTCGTCCCGAACCCGCTCACCGGTGACCCGGACGACGTCGTCTACCGGACCGGGGACCTGGGCCGCCAGCGGTCGGACGGCGTCCTTTCCTACCTCGGCCGAGAGGACGACCAGGTGAAGGTCGCCGGGGTCCGGGTCGAACTCGGTGAGGTCGAGGCCGCGCTGCGCCGGATCGACCCGGTCCGGGATGTCGCGGTCCGCGCCCTGGACGGACCCGACAGGCGGCCGTACCTGTGCGCGTACCTGGTCCTGTCCGCCCCGGCCGAGGACGACGAACTGCGCCGGAGGCTGCGCGAGATGGTCACCGGGGAAATGATTCCCGCCGTGTTCCTGCGCCTCGAACGGCTGCCCCGCACGATCAGCGGCAAGGTGGACCGGCCGGCTCTGCCGGTTCCCGGGCCGAGTGGACCGGACGTGTCCCCGGACCGGCCGCGCACCCCCACCGAGGCGGCGCTGACCGCGTTGTGGCTGCGGATGCTGCCGGTCCCGCGGGTCGGCACCGGTCAGCGGTTCTTCGACGCCGGCGGCGATTCACTGCAGGTGATGCGGATGCTGCTGGAGGTCGAACGCGAATTCGGGGCGCAGGTGCCGCTCCGCGACTTCCTGTCGGACCCCACGATCGGGGCACTCGCCGAACGCCTGGAAGCGGGCGCTGGCCGGTGACTCCGCTCGCCGCGATCCGCCCGGCCTGCACGCTCGGGGTGCTGGGCGGCATGGGACCGGCCGCCACCGCCGACTTCCTGCGCCTGCTGGCCGTGGAGTCACCGGCCCGCAGCGACCAGGAGCATCCGCGGGTGGTGGTGCTGTCCGAGCCGGCCGTCCCGGACCGGACCCGGGCCATCCTGACCGCCGACGACGAACCGTCGCGCTGGCTGGAGGAGGGTATGCGGCAACTGGTGGGGTGGGGCGCCGATCTCCTGGCCGTGCCCTGCAACGCCGCCCACGCGTTCCTGGACGGCATGCGGGTACCGCCGGCGGTACCGGTGGTGCACATCGTCGACGTCACGGTGCGGCAGGCGAGACGCCGGCATCCGTACGGCGTATGGCTCCTGGCGAGCACCGGCACGGTGGTCTCCGGGATGTACCAGCGCCGCGCCGCCACGGCCGGCCTCCCGCTGCACCTGCCGCCGCCCGGAATCCAGACGGAGATCGACGCGTGCGTGACGCTGGTCAAGGCCAATCGTCTGGCCGCGGCGGCGGCCCGGCTGCGCGTCGCCCTCAACGTCCTGCGCCGTGACCGGCCGTTGCCCCTGGTGGCCGCGTGCACCGAGCTGCCGATGGCACTCGCCTCGGCGGATGTCCCGGCCGCGGCGGTGGTCTCCAGCCTGCAGGCGCTGGCGGCCGAGTGCCTCCGCCGCCTCTACGAGCCCGCCCTGCCGGCCGCGCTCAGGGGCACGGCATGACCGTCGCGCACCGCCAGTGTCGCCGCCCGCCGCGCGGGTGCCCGGGTCAGGACGAGCGACCGCAGTGCCTGCAGCGCCGGGCTGGGCTCGATGCCGACCTTGTCGCGCAGGGCCTGCCGGATCCGTGCGTACACCTGGAGCGCGTCGGCGGGCCGGCCAAGCCGGTGCAGCGCGATCATCAGGTACTCGTGCAGCCGCTCATGCATCGGATGCTCAGCGACGAGCGAGTACAGCTCGCTCACCAGCACGCCGTCGCGGCCGCGCCGCAGCTCGATGCCGATCCGCTCCTCCAGCACCACGTTGCGCAGCTCGCTGAGCCGCCGGGCCTCGGCCGCCAGGGCCGGCGTGCGGCGCACGTCGGACAACACCGGACCGCGCCACCAGCCCAGTGCCTGCTCCAGCAGCCGCACCGTGGTGTCCAGGTCACCGGCGGACCGGGCGGCGAAGGCCTGCCGGGCATCCGACTCCAACCGGACGGCGTCGAACGCGCACCCGTCCAGGCGCAGCAGATACCCGGTGGAGCGGGTCTCGATGGTCGCCGGTACGCCGGCTCCCCGCAACCGGCCGCGAAGCTGGCACACCGACACCTGCAGGGAGTTGCGGGCCGTCCGGGGCGGGTCGCCCAGCCACAGGTCGTGGACCAGGCGATCGGTCGGCACCTCACGGCCGTGCCCGACAAGCAGCGTGGCCAGCAGGGTACGCCGCAGGACGCCACCCACCCGGCACGGTGCGCCGGCGGAATCGGTCAGCAGCAGGGGTCCGAGAACCCCGATCCTCGTCCCGTTCACGGCTCCCCCGAACTCCCGGACACCCGCCGCTCCACGCCGGCGCGACCCCGTCAGGTCCGAGAATCCGCTGCGGCAGTTAGCCGCCGGTTACGAGCGCCACGATGTCCCGTCCCCGTCAGGAGCAACGCTGTCATGGTTCCCTTTACCAGCGAACAGGCCGACGCCTGGCTGCGCCGGTACCCCGGCTGCGGCGCGCGGCCGCGACTCCAGGTGCTCTGCTTCCCGCCGGCCGGCGGAGGTGCGGCCTCGTTCTCCGAGCTGTACGCGGCCGCCGGTGAGGATGTGGCGTGCCTGGCCCTCGAACTCCCCGGTCACCTGACCCGCATCCAGGAGCCGGCTGCGGCCGATCTGGCCGAGGTGACCCGCGGCGCGATCGCGGCCACCGCACACGTGGTGGCCGCCACCGACCTGCCGTACGTGCTGCTCGGGCAGTGCTTCGGCGCGATCGTGGCATTCGAGGTCGCGGCCGGGCTCGCCCGGTCGGGGGTACGCCCGCCGGCCGCTGTCGTGGTGGCCGGATCGAGCGCGCCGGACGTGGTCCGCGCGGCGCGGATCGCGGATCCGGTGGCGTTCCTGCGCGACATGGGCGGTTGCGACGAACTCCTGGAGATGCCGGCGCTGCTTCAGATCACCATCGAGGTACTCGACCGGGACGTCGCGCTGCTGCGCGGCTACCGGTACGACGGGAGCGTCATCGACGCGCCCATCCTGGCGCTGCGCGGCCGGGAGGACGCCTCGGTGCCGCACGCCGACCTCGCCCGGTGGGCGTCCTGCACCCGCGGCGAGACCCGGCTCCGCGAGCTGCCCGGCGGGCACACCTTCCTGGCCGCACACATCGGCGAACTCCTGGCCGACCTGCGGCGGATGGCCGGCGGGCGCTGAGCCCGGTGCCTCCGCCGCCGGCCCGGGTGGGTCAGGGCAGCGGCGCCCGCCGCCCGGCCGCCCAGTCCGCGATCGCCCGCGCGTTGGTGCCGGCCGTGGCGGACTGGCTGCCCGGGATGCTCACGGTGGCGGCCGTCGTCCGTCCGAGCCGGATCACCAGCCGGACCGAAGGGCCGAAGCCCTCCTGCGTCACGCAGACGCTCTCCCGGCAGCCGCCCAGTTCGAGATCCGGGCCGGGATCGGAGTCCGGCGCCCCGGCGGGAATGAGCCGCAACCGGTTGACCTGCCCCCACCGGACCGGCTGGGCCGACCCGGTCCGGTGCGTGATCAACGCGTCCGCCATGAACAGCTGACCGCGGACGAACTCCGGCACGGTGGCCCAGGGTGCCGGCGGCGGAAGCGCGCCGTCGTCCATCGCCGTGAGCATGACCCGCAGCGGCCCGTCGGGATTGTGGTAGCAGTACGCGAACTGCGGATCGTACCGCTGGCAGGGCCGGGTGACCGCGGCGATGACCCGTTCCCGCAGCAGGTCCCGGAACGCGACCAGCAGAGCCAGGCCGTACTCGGTCGATTCCGACGTACCCCGCCAGGCCAGGATCTGTTCCCGGAGCCGGGCCACCACCCGCCGGCCGCTCGCCGGTAGGTGACGCACGGCCAGGTCGCGGAAGAACCGGAAGGACTCCGCCCGCAGATCGCCCTGCCGCTCGGACTCCGTCGTCTCGTCGGCGGCCGGCCGGTCGCGGATCGACGCGGCGACCCTCCGTGCCCGGTCGCCCGGGAAGAAGTTCCAGCCCAGTCCGCCCGCCCGGCTCTGGTCATTGCCGTTGTTGCAGCTAACCACCAGACCTGACGGTGGGTCGAGCAGGCTCGGTCGCCGCAGCCCGTCCCGATGGTGCGGAAACCGCCCGGCCGGCGCCCAGGCCGTACCTCCCCGGTCGTCGGCCAGGATCACGTTGAGCGGCGGCGCCCCGGCGGCGGCGACGACGTCGACCGCCGATGCCACGTCGGTCGCCCGGTACAGGCGGGCGAGGCCGAAGTCGAGCGCCCGCGGGTCGAGCAGCGTGGACTCGAACGCCAGCCGGGTCCCGGCGAGCTCGCCGACGACCGGGCCGCACGCGGTCTCGTCGATGTCCACGACGTGATCGGGCCCACCGCGTACGGCGATCGTCTCGGTGCGGCGCTCGTACGCCCCCTCGACGTCGCCGATGCGGTAGTGCCCCGGCCGGTTCCCGGGATGCACCTCGTGCAGCCGCACGGTGTCGCCGGGCAGCCGGGTCATCCCCCAGGCGATCCGGCCGTTGGTGCCGGCGACCACGTACGGCAGTCCCGGCACGGTGACACCGCTGACCCTGGTGCCCCCGACAGACAGCGATGCCACGTACCACAGCGACGGGTGCGTGAGGTCCATGTGCATGTCGTTGGCGAGCAGCGCGCCGTCGGCCAGCCGCACCGCCCAGGCGTTGCTGCCCACGGGTCGCTGGCTGGACACCACGAGCCGGCCGGCGTCCTCACCCGCCGGCATCGTCAGCAGCTCAGCCAGTGATTCGTACGGGATCGGCGGTGGCGACGGTTGCGCCGGCGACCCGTCCAGCCCGGTCTCGTCCGGGTCGTAGGGCCCGAGCAGGAAATCCGTCACCGCGGGCGGGAGGGTCCGGCCCATCGCCGTCGCCATGCGGACGTCGGCGCCATCCGAGCTGAGCGACTGGAACAGCACCTGGGCGACCGCGATGGTGTCGGCCGTCCGCCAGGGCCGGCCGTCAGGCCCCGGGCCGACCGTATTCACCCCGGCGACGAACGCGTCCACCAGGCGGCGCTGATCCGGCGGGAGCAGGGCCGCGCAGCGGTCGGCGACGCGGGCCAGGCCCAGCAGACGCTGCCGGATGTCCGCCGGTAGCTCCCCGGCGCCGAGCAACTCGGCGAGCCGTCCCTGACCGCGCCGGCGTAACACGTCCATCTGGGTACGCCGGTGCCGAGCTACGGCCGCGCCCAGCCCATACGCCGCGCCGGTCCAGGTGGTGGCTTCGATCGACGGCCGGTCCAGCCGGTCGTACGTGATCGCGACCGGACCATCCGGCCCGGCGAGCTCGATGCGCTCCGTCATCCGGCTCTCCCCGCTGTCCACGGGGCGGCAACGGGCCGGTCGGGGTACCGCGTGAACCGGGCCAGGCCCGCCTCGATCTCACCGAGCAGGCCGGACACCCACTCGCTCTCCGCCGGGTCGTCGGCGTACTCGGCGACCAGCTCAAGCTCACCGCCGCGCAGCGGTCGGACCACGAGATTGCGCAGCCGGCCCGGTACACCCGGCAGAAGCGTCCGCGCCCGGTCCGCGATCTGCCTCATCGGCAGGCCGGTGCCGGCCGGTGCGGCCTCGTGCTCGATGGTGATGACCAGATCCACCAGATCGGACGGGGTCACGTCGAGGTCGGCGGCGTGGGCCTCCACCAGCAGTTCCAGCGGTAGGTCGGCCCACTGCCGCAGGGTGTCCACCTGTGCGGCGACCGCCGTCACGAGGTCGCCCGGCGTCGTGGTGTCGCCGATCGCGACGGCGAACAGGCTGCTCGTGGCGAACGCTCCGACCGATCGACGGAACGCCGGGTCCGACCGGTTCTCCAGCAGCGTGCCGAGTCCGACGGTGCGGGCCCCGGTGTGCCGGTGCACCGCCGCGGCGGCCGCCGCGACCGCGACCGCGAAGTCCGTGGCGCCGTGGCCGCGGGCCCAGCCCCGCAGCGCGGCGGCCTCGTCCGCGCCGAGGCGCACCGCCCCACGCACGAACCGCGCGCTCAGCGGAGACAGTGGCACCAGGGCCCGGGCCGGGTCGGTGACCAGGTCGCGGACGACCGTGCGCCAGTACCCCGCCGACGCCCGACGGAGCTCCGTCTCCCGGGCCGCCTGCCGGACGGCGTAATCCAGGTAGCTGCCCGCGCCGGCACCGGGTCCGGCCGGCGGCGCGCCGTACGCCGCGGCGAGATCGGCCGACACGATCGCGACCGAGGTGCCGTCGGCGATCAGGTGGTGCAGGTGCAGAACCAGGATCGGGGCGTCGGTTCCGCGCAGCAGCAGCCGGCCACGCACCAGCGGCCCGGTGACGAGGTCGAACGGCACCAGGTGCCCCCGGATCACCTCGCGCCGCACGTCCCGTCCGGACACGTCGGCGATCTCCACGGCGACCCGCAGGTCCCCGGGCGGCCGCACGGTCTGCCGGTCGGCAGCCGCGCCGCCGGGGAACACGGTACGCAGCGCCGGGTGCCGATCGACCACCGACTGCAGCGCGGCGGTCAGGACCGCAGGATCCGGCCGCAGGCCGAGTTCCACCGCGACCGTGACGGTGTTCGCCGGCGATGTCCCGAAGAGTTGCTCGACCGCCATCAGCGCCCGCTGCTGAGCGGTCAGCGGGGCCTCGGTCGCGCCGGTGGCCGTCGCGTGCCCGTCGGCGCCGGCCGTCCGGTCCTGGAGCAGGTCCCGGACCCGGGCCACGAACCGGCCGAACACCGGCTCGCGGAAGATCAGCTCCAGCGGGAGGTCCGCGTCGAACTCCACGCACACCCGGGCCATCAGCCGGGCGCCGTTCATCGAGTGCCCGCCCAACCGGAAAAAGTCGCTGTCCGCCCGGATCTCACCCGGTTCGTCGAGGACACCCTGCCACAGCGCGCGCAGCCGCTCCTGGATGTCGTGGTCCCCCCGCATGCCCCACCTCAGTCGTTGTAGGCCCGGCTCTGCCTCTCGTAGAGCCCGTGGTACATCCCGCCGGTGTCGGCCATGAGCTGATCGTGCGTACCGGTCTGCATCACCGAGCCGTCGTGGACCACCACGATCAGGTCGGCCACGCGCATCGTGGACAGTCGGTGCGAGGCGAAGACGGTCACGCCGTTCGTCTCGCGGGTGGTGCGCCGCGCGGCGGCCACGTAGCCGCTGAGGATCGCGTCCTCGGCCAGCGGATCGATGGCGGCGGTGGGCTCGTCCAGCACCAGCAGCACGGGTGAGCGCCGCATGCGGGAGCGGGCCAGCGCGATCCGCTGCCACTGGCCGCCGGACAGCTCCGCCCCGTCGTCGAACGACCGCCCGAGCGGCGTATGGAGTCCACGCGGCAGCGCGGCCACCAGCTCCGTGGCCGTCCCTTCGCTGACCGCCCGGGCGACGACAGCGAGATCCTCGCGCCGGGCCAGGTCGCCGGCTCCGACGCTGTCGCTCACCGCGAACTCCAGCTTGGAGAAGTCCTGGAAGCACGCGCTCGACGCGGCGTGCCAGGACAGCGGTTCGAGGTCCGACAGGTCGGTGCCGTCGACCATGATCGACCCCGAGGTGGGCCGGTAGATCGCGGACAACAGCTTGATCAGGGTGGATTTCCCGGAGCCGTTCTCGCCCACCACCGCGACCACCGCTCCGGCCGGCAGGGCCAGATCGACGTCGCGGACCGCGTCCCGCGAAGCGCCGGGATACCGGTACGTCACCCCGTGCAGCCGGATTCCGTCGGTCAACCGGTCCGCCGGGACCGCGTGCCCGCCCGGAACGGCCGCCGAAGCGACCCACTCCTCGAGCCAGATCAGCCGGCGCACCGAGGTGAGCGTGCGCTGCTGGAAGGTCAGCAGCCGGATCATCTGCCCGAGCAGCAGGTTCATCAGGGTGACCAGGCTGAAGGTGAGGACAACCTGGCCGACGCTCACCCGGCCGTGCGCATAGTCGTTGAGCACCAGCAGGAGGCTCCCGACGTAGCCGACGGCGAACAGCAGGCCGGCCCCGGCCTGGGCCGCCAATCCGCGGTACCCGGCCCGCGCGACCGGCACGTCGGCCGCACCGGCGGTCTCGCCGACCCGCTGGCGCACGTGGTCCGCCGCACCGAACAGCCGCAGCTCCCGGGCCCCGGCCGGGGAGGTACCGAGGGTGTAGAGGTGCCGGGCCAGCCGGGCCGGCTGCGCCGAGCCCTCGACGGCCCGTCCCCGGATCCGTTCGGCCCGCCGGGAGGCGAGCAGCGGAGGTATCGCCAACACGACGGTCAGCAGCATGAGCGGATTGACCACCGCCAGGAAGACGAGGGCGACCGCCGCGCGCACCGAGGCCCCGAGCAGCAACGTGAAGGCGTCGGTGCCCTCGGACAGCAGGACCCGCTCCTGGCGCAGCAGCTCGACCCGGTCCAGGATCTGCGCATCCTCCAACTCGGCGAGCGACGGAACGTTGCCGAGCAACGTCATCACCCGCTGGTCGGTCAGCGCCGTGGTCGCTTCGATCATCCTGGTCGACTGCTCGACGGCCACCGAGGTCACACCGGTGGCCAGGCCCGCAATCACGGCGATGGCCCCGGCCACCACGAATAACGTGGTG
>WUUC01043613.1_pt1 | contig 13537 bp, 10 predicted proteins | sample 6278441 | NCBI WGS metagenome assembly WUUC01 (sample SAMN13675441, study PRJNA597444) | soil metagenome | isolation source: soil | place: USA: Washington | collected 2017-10
GACTTGGCACCATGATTGGCTGGAAACGGATCGTGAAAACGATCGGTGAAAAGATCGGAAAGCAACACCTCACGTACGCCCAGGGCGCCAGTGCAGAAATGGTTGCCACGATCACGATCGGTCTGTCGAGTCAATATGGTCTGCCGGTAAGTACTACCCATGTACTTTCATCCGGAATTGCGGGAAGCATGGTGGCCAGCAAGGGCATCAAGAATCTTCAGGCCGAGACAGTGCGTAACATCCTGCTCGCCTGGTTACTGACGTTGCCCGTAGTCATGATACTCTCAGGATCGCTCTTCCTTTTATTTAGAAATATTTTCTAGTTCTGCGAGCTTCTTCGCCGACTCTTCACTCTTTGGATTGATCTTCAATGCCTTTTTGTAATTGGCTATAGCTTCTTTGTTGTTGCCGACCTTCTTGCACGCGTCTGCGTAGCTGTCGTAAACATTGAAACTCTTCGGGTACAGCGCAATGTTTATTTTGAAAACATCCTGGGCAAGCTTGTCCTTTCCATTTTGCAGTAATTGATATCCCTGGCTGTTGATCTCATCTTCACTGGCGGCGTTGTCCTTCGCCTTCAACAGATCCTTATATCCTTTAAGCGCTTTGTCGAAATCTCCTGCAAGAACATATTCGTACGGGACCTTTTCTTTGTCTTCTAATTTTTTGTGGGTGAACTCACCGTCTCCGTAACGGATCATATCGACTTTACCATCTGACTTGGTTTTGAACTGTATCGGGGTATGTTCATGCACGGTCAGGTAAGTACTATCGGTGACGCGGAACATTTCGGTACGATTGTCGACACGCAGATTCTTAAAATATAACCTGTCGCCTTCGTTGGTGATCTCAATAACCCCATCGGTCCCATTGCTGTATCGCCCGGTGATCGAGCTGAACAATGAGGGCTCCATGGGAAGTTTCTTATAACTCGCGGTGTGGTTGTCCCAGTTGTAAACTTTCGCTACGGCACGGATCACTTCGCCGATGAAAGCCGGGTGATTGGAGTTGGTCAGCACCACGACGCCATATCCTTTGTCCTTATGAGCTTTCAGCTCACTGGAAAATCCTTCGTCCCATCCGCCATGTCCGAAATAAACGTCACCTTTCCGGTCGTCGACAAATATTCCCAGACCGATAAAATCTTCAATAAAAGGTGTGACCATTCGCGTCGCCATCTCTTTGGAAAGAACTTTGTTACTCTCGCCTTTCACGGCCAGTTGAATGTCGATTGCAAACTTTGCAAGGTCTTCAGCCGTGGTCCACAATCCGGCTGCGGCCATTTCGGGATATGTATGTCTTTTTCCTTTGGTCGGTGAATGGTCGGGCAGGTAACCTGTAGCGGCCATCTTGATCATTTCCGCATTCAAGGGCTGATCATAAGTGCTGTTATTCATTTCGAGTGGTCCCAACACCAGGTCCTTTTCGATTTCAGAAAATGATTTCCCATGTACATCGATGAGCATCTGTTGCATGACGGTATAACCTCCTCCGGAATATCTGAAGCCTAAGCCAGGCTCTTTGTCAACACGAACAGGATCCGAGTTTGCCGGGGGAGCACCGTCGAGTACCTGCACTGCCGTGGGCACGGGTAGGTCGGGGCTGTAACCGAGGAATCCGTGTACCGTCAGTCCACCCGTATGGCTCACAAGGTGTTGGAGTGCAACCTTCTTGTTTTTTGTGAATTCGTTTTCGGGGATCTTCCAACTGGTGAGATAGGTATTCACATCTTCGGTGAGACTGATCTTTCCCATCTCGACGGTCTTCAATGCTCCGTAAGCTGCTACGGGTTTGCTGATCGATCCGGCCTGGAACAATGTCTTGGTGGTCACGGGTTCGTTCGTCTCTTTGTCCATGATCCCATACGCCTTCGACCATGCGATCTTGTTGTCCATGATGACTGCGATGCTCACGCCAGGCACGCCGTAATGCTTCATGCGGGCTTCGATGCTCCAAAGGCTGTCGCCTTCGATGTACACGGGCCGAATAAGGCCGTTTTCGACGGCGGTGATCTCGTTGGTTGGAGAGGCATCTTCATTGGTCTTTGGTGCACAGGCTGCAACGACGATCAGGAGGAAAATGGCAAGGGTTTTCATGGCTTGAAGGGGTTAGTTAAAGATAAAGAAGTTTAGGGAAACGTTGTGAAGTCGTTGTGCGGGACCATCCAGGGTCACCCGATCAAGTCGGGTAATGACAGCTCGATCAGATAGAAATGCGTTGCTATGAAATGCAATTTGCGAGTGATCGGGCAGGAACGCCCTTCTATGAAATGTCATCACCCGACTTGATCGGGTGACCCCGTGGGGGGGTGCCCGGTCTTCGCCGTGCAACCCCCTTATTTCGCTTTTACATGCGCTCAACTCTCTTCCCAATCCAGCATCATCCTCTTGATCCTGTCGGCGAGTTTCTCCGAGCTCAATTTCTCCCTTGTCCTGTCGACCATGATCGGGAACGCAAATGGTGTCGGCTTGTTGGGCTCTTTAACGATGATCTTCTGTTTACTGATTCGATCCAACGCCTTTCGCAAGCGTCCTTCCTCCAACTGAAAATCCATCACCTCCTCATAGGCCTGTAGCAACAGCAGGTTATTCGATTCGTATTCATGAAAGACATTGAAGAACAGTTGTGACGATGACTGCAGGTGTTTGTCTTTGATCTGCTTACCCGGAAAGCCCTTGAACACCAGTCCTGATATCGCTGCGATGTCGCGGAACTTCCGACGGGCCATTTCAGTGGAGTTAATACTCGCCTGTATGTCTTTCAAAAGATCATGTTCTCCCAACACATCCGTCTCGATGGCTTCGTAGATCGGTATCTCCTGGTCCGACAACAGTTCGAAACCGTAGTCGTTCATTGCTATTGAAAAAGTGATCGGTTGTATCTGCGCGATCCGGTATGCAACCAGAGCCGCCATGCCTTCATGCACATTCCTTCCTTCGAAAGGATACATGAGGACGTGATAACCCTCGGTAGTATGAAAGTATTCAACCAGGAACTCATCCTTCGCAGGCAGGTGAGATCTCGTTCTCTGGAATTCCATCAGTGGCTTGATGAACTTCATCTCAGCGTCACTTTCCTGGTTCCTGGCAGCTTCATCGATCTTGAAACGGATCATTTCACTGAGCTGCGACGACAGCGGCATCCTCCCACCCTGCCACGAGGGCACACGGCCCGACTTGCGTTTGGTTCGTCGCACGTGAGCTTCATTCTCTTTCACCCGAACCAGCTCCAATGCACGTCCGGCAAACCAAAACACATCACCGGGATTCAATGCAGCAATGAAATACTCTTCAATCATCCCGAGGTACTTGCCACTCACATATTTCACCAGGAGTGAATTATCGCCTACGATCGTTCCGATCGACAGCCGGTGACGCATCGCTATCATCCTGTTATCAACAAAGTAACGGCCGTTCTCAAAAACAACTTTTCGATATTCATTGTAGGCCGTCAGCGACGCACCGCCCGTGGTCACAAAACGCAATAGCCAGTGAAACTCATCGTCGGTGACTGTCGAGTAACTGAATGTGCCTCGTATCTCTTCCAGGATCTCATTGGCTACGAAGCCATCCGACACAGCAAGTGTGATCAGGTACTGGATCAACACATCGAACGACCTCACATACGGCAATCTTTCTTCTATGATCCCCCTGTTCATTGCCTCTCTCAGTGCCGCTCCTTCCGTAAGTTCAAGCGAGTTGGTTGGGAGGAAATAGATCCTACTGGTGGCGCCAGGCTGGTGACCGCTTCGTCCGCCCCGCTGAAGGAATCTTGCGACACCTTTGGGGCTTCCCACCTGGATCACCGTCTCCACCGGGCGAAAGTCGACCCCAAGATCGAGACTCGATGTGCACACAACTGCCTTCAGTTTTCCTTGATGAAGCTGATCCTCCACCCAATGTCGAAGCTGCTGGCTGATCGATCCGTGGTGCATGGCGATCTGTCCACTGAGTTCGGGCGCAATGTCGAGCATCTTCTGGTACCAGATCTCCGCGAACGACCGCGTGTTGGTGAAGATCAACGTACTGGTGCTGGCCTTTACGATCGGTATCACTTTTTCGAGCAAGCGTATTCCAAGGTGTCCAGACCAGGGCATCTTCTCCACCTCGTCGGGGAATATCGAAATGATCTCTGTTTTCTTTTTGATGTTCGACCGGATGATGGTGGTGTTCTTCTTTTTGTAATAATCACCCAGCAGCACTTCCATCGCCTGTTCCATATTGCCGATGGTTGCCGAGATGCCCCACACCTTCAAACCGGGGGCAACACGTTTGAGACGGGAGAGGGCGAGTTCCACCTGCACACCCCGCTTGGAGCCCATGAGCTCATGCCACTCGTCGATGACGACAGCATTCAGGTTACTGAAATATTCTGCATAGCCCTTCGACGCAATGAGAAGATGAAGACTCTCGGGCGTTGTGATCAAAAACTCCGGTGGCTTTTCGCGTTGACGGGCTCTTTTTGCCACAGAAGTGTCGCCAGAGCGCACACCAACTTTCCAGGGAAGACCAAGACCTTCGATAGCACGGGTCGCAGCAAACTCGATCTCCTTCGACAATGCGCGGATCGGTGTGATCCAGATCGCGCGAAGCCCTGAACCCGCCGGCGATTTCGCGGCACGCTTTGGCTTGTAGGGATGATCGCGAAGGAATTCAAGCAGAATAGGAACAAGCAGCGAATAGGTTTTCCCACTGCCCGTCGGTGCATTCACTAATCCGCTTTTGCCATCGAGGTAAGCGTCCCATGCTTCCAACTGGAACTCGAATGGTGTCCAACCGTTACTCTTGAACCAACTGATGCCCGCTTCCTTCATAAATGATGTCCTTCGGATGAGGGGACGATTGACGATTGACGAGTGACGAGAGGACGAGGTGACGAAGCGCGCACGTTGTAGTACGCTTCCTCACTACCTCACCTTCTCACCTCCTTACCTCTTCACCTCCTCACCTCCTCGCCTCGTCATTCGTCCTTCGTCCCCTCGTCCCCTCGTCAGAAATCCTAAAAATACAACCATTAACTTACAGCCCATGATAAAAGTCGCTGTTATCGGTTCCGGGTTCGCGGGGTTATCTTCAGCATCCTGTCTTGCGAAGGCCGGATTCGACGTCACTGTATTTGAAAAGAACTCAACCCCCGGTGGCCGCGCGCGTCAACTCAAAGCGGAAGGGTTTACATTCGACATGGGCCCGAGTTTTTACTGGATGCCCGATGTGTTCGATAAATACTTTGCCCTGTTCGGCAGAAAAGTTTCAGACTATTATCAACTCGAACGCCTCGATCCGTCATACAGGATCTGTTTCGGAGTAGACGATTTCATGGATGTTCCCGCCGGTGCTGACAAACTTGCGGACCTGTTCGAAAAGCTCGAGCCCGGAAGTTCCAAACAACTCAAGACATTCCTGGAGGAAGGCAAACTGAAGTACGACATCGGGATCAACGACCTTGTGTACAAACCCGGGTTGTCATTCACAGAGTTTGCCGACATGAACCTCATTCGAAACACTTTCAAACTTCACGTCTTCTCTTCGATCTCCACTTACGTGCGAAAATTCTTCAAACACCCGAAGATCATTCAGCTCCTGGAGTTTCCTGTCTTGTTCCTCGGGGCTACCCCGCAAGATACCCCGGCGTTGTACAGCTTAATGAACTACGCCGACATCACGCTGGGTACATGGTATCCGAAAGGGGGGATGTACTCGGTTGTGGAGGGAATGGTAAAGGTGGCGGAAGAACTTGGCGTGAAATTCAGGTACAATGCTGAAGTCACGGCACTTACTGTCGAAAGTAACAAGATCGCTTCGATAAGGATCGGTAATGAAAGCCTCGTATTTGATCACATCGTGGCGGCTGCGGATTATCATCATGTGGAACAATATTTACTTCCGCCGCAAGCCCGACAATATTCAACCAGCTATTGGGACAAACGCGTGATGGCTCCGTCGTCCTTGTTGTTCTATGTGGGCATAAACAAAAAGCTGAGGAACATGGCACATCACACCCTGTTCTTCGACGAAGATTTCGGCAGGCATGCGATAGATATCTACAAAAAGCCCAGGTGGCCCCTGGCACCGCAATTCTACACTTCGTGTACATCGGTGGCCGACGCTACCACCGCACCGCCGGGTAATGAGAACCTCGTAATGCTTATCCCGGTGGCTCCTGGCTTGAAAGATGACCCGGAAACGAGGGAAAAATACTTCGACATGGTTATGGCCCGGCTGGAAAAAAATACCGGTCAGTCAATCCGCGACCATATAGTTTTCCGTAAGTCTTATGCACACAACGATTTTATAGCGGATTATCATGCATATCGGGGAAATGCTTATGGTCTTGCAAATACGCTTAAACAGACTGCAAATTTCCGTCCCTCGATTCTGAACAATAAGGTCCGCAATTTGTTTTTTGCAGGACAGCTCACCGTTCCTGGTCCTGGGGTGCCCCCCTCGATCATTTCCGGGCAGGTTGTTGCCGGTGTGCTGGAGGCAAGTGCCCGCAAATTGTAGTATCTTATATAACGATTATGACACATAAGGATGTGTTTGACAAGGTGTCGATCCAAACGTCCAGGCTGACAACACAAGCCTACAGCACTTCATTCTCCATCGGCATCCGTTGCCTTGGAAAAGACCTCCGCAACCCCATCTATTCTATTTACGGATTCGTCCGGTTCGCCGATGAGATCGTGGATTCATTTCATAACTACAACAAAGAAGAACTCCTTTTCCGTTTTCGCAACGATACCATGACAGCTGTCGAAGAAAAGATCAGCCTCAACCCGATACTCAACAGCTTCCAGGCCACGGTACACCAGTTCGATATCGACATCAGCCTGGTCGACACGTTCCTGAAGAGCATGGAAATGGATCTAACACAGAAATCATACGACCAGAATACGTTCGAAGAATACGTGCTCGGTTCGGCCGAGGTGGTGGGTCTCATGTGTCTTCATGTCTTCTGTCAGCGCGACAAAAACATGTTCGGGCGCCTGAAGCCTCACGCGATGAAACTTGGATCCGCATTCCAGAAGATCAACTTCCTGAGAGATCTCAATGCGGACTACAACGGGTTGGGCCGGATATATTTTCCCGGTCTCGACATCACGCACTTCGACGAAGCTTCGAAAAAGCAGATCGAACAAAGCATAAAAGAAGATTTCGAAAGTGGCTTCGAGGGAATCCGCAGGCTCCCCCGGTCCTCGAAGTTCGGAGTGTACGTGGCGTATGTTTACTACCTTGCGTTGTTCCGGAAGATACAAAACACGCCGCCGGGCTTTGTAATGAAGAAAAGGATCAGCATCCGTAAGCGCGAAAAGTTGTCGATACTCTGTGCATCGTACATTAAACATCAACTTAACCTCATCTAGTGGAAGAAGTAATCCTGGTTGATGAAAACGACAACGCAACAGGCACCATGGAAAAGATGGAGGCTCATCGACGTGGTATGCTTCACCGCGCCTTCTCAATATTGATATTCAATTCAAAAGGACAGCTTCTTTTGCAAAAACGTTCGTGGAAAAAATACCACAGCGGTGGCCTTTGGACCAACACCTGCTGTAGTCATCCGCAGCCTGGTGAGGACATAGAAACTGCCTTGAGCCGCAAGCTGATGCAGGAGATGGGAATTGACGTAAAAACAGAGTTCTCTCATAAGTTCATTTATAGAACAAAACTTGAAAGTGATCTCACGGAATATGAATACGACCATGTTTACATTGGCTGGTATGACGGCGAGCCGGAGATCAATCACGACGAAGTGGACGAATGGCGCTTCGCAGACCTGGACCGTTTACGCTCCGAAGTCGGAAAAAGCCCCCAGGAATTCACTTATTGGTTTCGGTTGATACTGGATCATCCTGAACTAAAACGAGGTGAGGAGGTTAAGAGGTGAGGAAATTGACTAAAATGTGCGCACTGCGTCACCATCGTCACCTCCTCCGCTCTTCACCTCGTTATGGTCTGAATTTTGTGCTTGCCGGCGCAGCATGTTAACGAAACAAATGAAGTTCTCCCACCTTCGTTCCCTTGGTATCCTTTTGCTTGTATTGATTGCATTTAGTTGCGACAAGGAAGAAGAATCTCCATACATAGTCAACAATTCCGTTTTACCCGGTGATTTTCTGTCGAGTGGTAAATACACCGAACTCGTGATCGAGGCCGTGTATGTCGAAGGCTATCAACCTACGCCGTCGGCGCTCAACAACGTCGTAGCCTTCCTGGCACAAAGACTAAATAAACCAGCCGGGATCACGGTAGTTCAGAGAAGTGTAGCAAGTCCTGGTCGTACTACGGTGGACGTGGACTTTATACGCCAGGTAGAAAAAGCCAACCGCCAGCGCGTGACTGGTGGAAAGACCCTAACAGCGTGGCTGTACTTTTCCGATGCGGAATATTCAAATAGCACGAGCGCGTCGAAAGTACTTGGTGTGGCTTATGGATATTCGTCCATCGCCATCTTTGAAAAGTCTGTACTTGAATTCACAGGCGGTCTCAATCAACCGACCGCGGCAGCCTTGGAGACCACGATCCTCAGTCACGAATTCGGTCATGTACTGGGCCTGGTAAATAACGGTACATCAATGGTATCTCCGCACCAGGATACTGGCCACTCCGCTCACTGTTCCGACACTGAATGTTTGATGTATTACAAAGCAGAAACAAATGTGATAGCGGGTGATGTTCTTGGAGGAGGTGTTCCCGAGCTTGATGTGAATTGCATCGCGGATCTGAAAGCGGCAGGGGGTAAATAGTCTTTGCTTTAAACCAGTTCACGCAAAGACGCTAAGGAAATGCACGCAAAGTTCGCAAAGAATGCTTTGTATTCCTTTCCTGCTTTGCGTGTATTCTCTTTGTGCCTTTGCGTGAGCTGCATTCTAATCCGTAAAATCAAAATTATACCCTACCATCACCTGCACCCCCAGATTATTCTCCTGCATGGCACCATTTGCTTTGACCAGCACCTGGTAAAGAAAGCCTGAAGTAATCTGGACATCCTTTGTAAACTGGTAGCCTACGCCGGCAAACACCCTGTTCTGATCGGGCCTATGGTATGTTACCTTCGGTCCCCAACTGATGAATGTTTCGTTGTAGAAACTCGCGAATACCGTCTTTGCCTCCATCTCTTTTTTATTGAAGGGTACATTCAGCATGAACCGGTACCGCACCCTGTTGGCATGAAACATGAACCCCTCGCGTACAATCTCTCCATTGGTAAGCGTGTGAACCTCGATGTGACGCTGTTCCAGCCTTCCCCGGTGACTAAGATGAAGGCGCCCAACCTTGTGCTTATACGATACCTGTTCCCAAAACCGGTGTTCATCGTTTACAAATTTTGCCGGCTGCTTGCCGTATTGGGGATTCCATGTGTACACGTAACCGAAAGGGACGATTGAAAGATCTTTTGTGATGTGAACTTCGGCTGCGGTCCGAAACTGGAACTGCATGGGATCAAGCGCCTGGGCAAACCTGAATTGACCTTCCAGTTGAAAACTCAGGTATTTATGGACTTTGATGCTGGATGTGACCGATGTCCATTCTATAGACTGCGAAACGACCTCCCGGGGGCCAGGTTGCGAAAATGCTACTTCGGAAAACAGGATGCCTACTACAAAGGCCAGGGCTACATGTCTTATCATCTCTAAAAACGTCGTTTCTAGCTAGTTTTCGAGGCAAAAGTAGTGCCGATAGTGTTACTGCAAGGTTATATCTATAACGTGGGCGTAACATTGGGGTAACATTGAAATAGTAGCAAGTAGTAAGGAGTAGGGTTTCGAGGCTTGACGGGTTTCCAAAGTTGGTCCGGACTACTTACTACTTGCTACTGGCTACTGGCTCCCTTTTTTACAGACGGCTAAACCCTCTCCCGCCACACCCGTTCACACAAAAAATCCCCAGTTTATGAATCTCCAATTCTGGAAAACGGCCGCTCCCAGGAAACCAATCTCTAAAACAAAAGAGTGGTTCAACTCGCTGACGTTCGCTATCATCGCTGCCACACTGATCCGCTGGACGACGGTCGAAGCATTTGTAATCCCTACTCCTTCCATGGAAGACTCCGCGCTCGTAGGCGACTTTCTACTCGTGAGCAAGTTCCACTACGGCACACGCACCACGGGCACACCGCTGCAGATCCCACTCACCCACCAGAAGATCTGGGGAACAGATATTCCTTCGTATGTTGAATGGATTGATCTGCCGGTATACAGGTTCCCCGGTATCAGTGAGGTCAAGAAAGGCGACGTGGTGGTATTCAACGTCCCCGCTATCGAACTCAACGAAGGTGTCGGGCATCCCATATCGTTGAAGAACAATTACGTGAAGCGTTGCGTAGCCGTGGGCGGCGACAGGATCGAGCTACGCGACAGACAGGTGTACGTAAACGGTGAGCTTCTTGCCAACCCGAAAAATATGAAGTGGAGTTATATCGTCGTTGCCTCCGAACAGATCAGTAGTAAAAATATAAAGAGACTTGACCTCGACTCCGATGATTATTTCTATCTCGGGCTCGATAGCAAGAAGAAAGCTCTCTACCGCATGTTGTTGACCACCGAACAACTCGCTGCCATCAAAGAAGTCAGTTACATCGAATCGGCAACCCTCGATCGCATGCAAGACGACACACCCGAGAGCGATATCTTTCCCACTTCTAAATACAGCAAGTGGAACGGCAACAACTACGGACCACTAACAATACCAAAAGGAGGAATGACCATTCGTGTGAACGACAGCACCATGAGCATGTACGGCGAAACCATCCGCCTTTACGAACATCATGAGAGCGTTGTTGCCGATAATGGACAACTGGTGATCGATGGAGAGGACTTCAACGAATACACTTTCAAACAAGACTACTACTTCATGATGGGCGACAACCGGAACAACTCTCTCGACTCTCGTTACTGGGGATTTGTGCCCTATGACCACATCGTCGGCAAGGCATTGTTCGTCTGGATGTCGATCGACCAGGAGGCAGATTTCCTTCACAAGGTGAGGTGGCGCAGATTGTTTTCAAGGATTAAGTAAAAACTTCCAAAAAAAATAAAAGCTCTATGCAACAATTCCAGTTGCATGGGCATGACTTTCATATTTTTGATTACACTAAATCCTAAATATGAAGTCGTTACGCCTGATCGCCTTTATTCTCTCGGTTTCTACCGCGACCACATTCGCCCAAACAGAACCTGTTGGTATTTTTGAAAACCACCAGGACATCGGCAACCCAAAGATCAAAGGGTCGGTTGTTTACAACAAGGAAGACCAAACCTACACGATAGCCGCCGGCGGCATTAACATGTGGGACAAGACCGACCAGTTCCACTTCGCCTGGAAAAAGATCAAGGGGGACTTCATCATGCGTGCTACCGTTCAATTCATTGGTAAAGGAACGAACGAACATCGCAAGGTCGGGATCATTGCAAGAGACCAGCTTACTCCCGATTCAAGGTATGTTGACGGTGCAGTTCACGGCGACGTATTGACCTCACTCCAGTTTCGTCCTTCCGACGGAGCTGAGACAGAACATATCGTGTTGAATTCATTTCATCCCACTGAGATCGAGCTGGAGCGCATCGGGAACACCTTTACGTTCTCTGCTGCACCCTACGGTGAAAACTATAAGTCTGTTTCAAAAGAGATCCAACTCAACGAAGAAGTCTTCCTTGGGCTCTTCACCTGTTCGCATGAAGATAATGTGATGGAGAAAGCGGTCTTCAGCAACGTTCAGATCATCATTCCGGCAGCGAAAGACTTCCGGCCATACAGGGATTACATCGGTAGTCACATCGAGATCATGGAAGTGGCAACGGGAAAACGCAAGATCATCCACAGTGCTCCGAATTCATTACAGGCACCCAACTGGACACCCGATAACAAATATCTCATCTACAACGCCGAAGGTTTACTTTACCGTTATGACCTGAAGGACGGCGCGATCACTAAACTCAATACCGGTTTCGCTACTGCCAACAATAACGATCACGTGCTTTCATTCGATGGCAAGATGCTCGGCATCAGTCACCACGTAGGCGAGAAACGGACTTCTACCCTGTTCACGCTACCTGTCACCGGCTCCGACAATCCAACGAAGATCACAGACGAGGCTAATGGTCACTCATACCTCCACAGTTGGACACCCGATGGAAAACAACTGATCTTCACCGGTCAGCGCAATGGCAACTTCGATATCTATGCGATTGACGTTGCCACCAAAAAAGAAACCAGGCTTACGGAAGATGTTTCGCTAGACGACGGCCCCGAGTTCACCCCTGATGGGAAATCCATCTGGTTCAACTCGGTCCGAACCGGCACGATGAAGATCTGGAAAATGAAAGCAGACGGAAGTGACGAACAGCAAGTGACTTTCGATGAATACAACGACTGGTTCCCTCACTTCTCTCCCGATGGCAAATCTGTGTTGTATCTCTCCTTCCCGAAAGACATCGACCCGAACTCTCACCCGTTCTATAAGAAAGTCTATTTAAGGCTGATGCCAACGTCCGGCGGAGTACCGAAAACCATAGCCTACATCTACGGAGGACAAGGGACTATCAATGTACCGAGCTGGTCCCCGGATGGGAAGTTTATTGCGTTTGTGAGTAATTCGAAACAGTAGTAAGTAGTAACGAGGTTAGTAGTAAGGAGTCCGGACTAAATTAGGACACACGTCAAACCTCGACATCAGTACTCCTTACTACTGGCTACTTACTACTGTTCTGGATCGCCTTCCACATCTCACTTGCCACAAACTCGTTCCCTTTCTCATTGAGGTGCACCCGATCAGTGGTCAATATGCCTGACTCTTTGTTCTCCGGATTATTCTGCTTGCTGTAGTCCAGGAATGATTTGCGAAGGTCAACCAACGGTAGTCCATTCTTCTCAGCAATCGAGCGGATGAGCGCACTGTAACGATTCAGGTCGCCATCTAACTGGTTGGAGTTATCGTGACGCTCGCCGACCACCGCAGGAGTAGCAAGTATCACTTTGATATTCTTTGCCTGGAATTTCTTCAGCAGGGCGTTGTAAAATCTTTCAAACTTGTCGTAGTCGGTGCCTGTGCCTGATGATTGCTTGTGCCATACATCATTGACACCGATGTAGATCACAACGATATCCGGATTCTTTGCGAGTACGTCGTCTTCAACGCGGAGATAGAGATCATAAACTTTATTACCACCAATACCGGCACCAATGAATTCATACTGGTCGCCCTTCTTATCCTTATTGGCCATCTCACCTACTTTGGTGATGTAGCCCATGGGCTGCACGCCCGCTTGCGTGATGGAATCACCGAAGAAGACTACTTTTTTCTTGGCGGTTTGAAAAAAGGGCATGGTCAAAAAGATCAGGGAGAATGCGAGGAGTTTCATTAGTAATGTTTTTTTATAAATTCAATTTAGTAAACGCCGGTGTTTTTTCCGTGTTTTCTTTGTTTTCAATGAGAAATCATTTGGACTTAACTGCCTGCCCATTCCTCAATTCTTCATTTGCATGACGAACGATCTGGTCGCCTTCATGAACCTGCCCGAACACTTCGATCAGTGAAT
>WUUC01196381.1_pt1 | contig 13537 bp, 11 predicted proteins | sample 6278441 | NCBI WGS metagenome assembly WUUC01 (sample SAMN13675441, study PRJNA597444) | soil metagenome | isolation source: soil | place: USA: Washington | collected 2017-10
GTCAGATTCGACTGCATGTGATAGCGGATTTATACCACTTTCAAAACCAAGCTGGCCAAGGGAAAATGCAGCATCATGTCTCACAAGAGCATCAGGATCCCGTTCAAGTATATGGCCCAGAGATTCTACTGAATCATATCCAGCCATATTTGCAAGGACTCAGACAGCTCTTGTTCTGATGATATGGCTGGGGTGGCTTAGCAAATCTTTAAAATATTCCTTATTATTTTCATCGTAGTATCTTTCCATTTCTGCCAACGATTTCACTAGGGTCTCTGATATTCTTGGAAGTGGATCATTCTTAATTTGAGTGCGATTCACAACATATGACTAGGATTCTACTTCTTTTTATTTTTTTTCATAGATGAGGAAGGATAACAACACATTCTTATACGAGGAAGAAACTTTGATTTCCAAATAGCTATGCGGCTGAGATATTGGAGACTAGCAGCCGAAGATGTTCTAGGGGCAACATATCCTCCTGAAAAGGCCAATCATTGGGACATCAAGTGTGTGCAAGGAGAGTATCAACATTTTGGTGTTTTCTGGTACCGGTATGGCACACCATTTGACAAGGAACCCGTTCATGGAATCTGTTTTTACTACAATGAAATTTCCGAGGAATCCATCAAAACTCTCAAAGAGTTTTTGGGCAGCAAGTATGGGGGAAATCCGATCGGCAGAAAGTCTAGGGTATTCCTCCAAGGATCTCAGGAATTTTCAGACCCCCAATCAATAGGCACTCTCGCAAAAGAAATAAGTATGAAATTTAATGCTCCTACCGAAATTACTATCGAATTTGAAAAGGTAACACAGCAAGAGCAAGAACAGAATGAGTTTAAGTTGCCACCCAAGAAAGCTCTCCCTATCACTGGGATTGACTAACTCGTTTATTAGTTCAGGCTGCAATCTCTTTTATGAATGGGTGTATGGACATCACTCGGGAGACATGGGGGAGGAATTCGTGTGTTATTTGGTTTGGAAAAATATTTGGTCTCGATTCTTCTTTTCCAGAGAAGTTCATATTCATCAGGAACTGTAATCGTAGAGGCAAATTGTAAATAGATGAAGATCCTAGAAAATTTGGAGCATATGGATATTCGTGCTAATGATAAGCTAATACATGGTGAAGGAAAAACGCTTTTGCAAGAAATGAAAATCCAAGATTACAATCGATGGAGGATGGAAAATTTGACAATAAGACCTGATTTTAGTGGTGAGATCTTTTCAGGTCTGGACTTATCAGGTGCCTATCTTAATGGGGTAAAACTCAACAAGACGAATTTATCACACTGCAATCTAACCAAAACTAATTTGGTTCAAGCAGATCTTGTAGGGGCAGACCTAGAAGGCGCGAATTTGAGTAATGCACTTTTAATGTATTGTGATATGAGAGAATGCAGCCTTATAAATGCGGACCTAACGAGAACAAATTTAATGTGGGCAAATCTTCAGAACTCTGATCTGACTAACTCTAAAATTTCGAGAACTAATTTCGTTGAAGCAAATTTGACAAATGCAAAGGTACCAAATATAGACAAGACATCAGCATTTCTAAAGTTTGCGAAACTAGACGGAACAGTTTGGGGATGAAGTAAGGTAATTTACTGTAAAGAAAATAATTTAACTGATCTGTGTGTGTGAATGTGCAAATATTGATGTCATAACTGTGTGTCTTGTGCTATACGAGTATGTAAGCTGGAAGTAAAAGTAAAATTCCACAATAGGATCTTATGGTCTCCCTTCTTTCAGAGTATAAATGTTTAATATTCTGGGAATGGGTGATTATGGCATTGGTTGTAGATAAGATCCGAACAATAAAAATGCTTGGAAAATGGTCAGCCAACAGACTTGTGGGGCGCAGGCTTCCACTAGTTGGAGTATTTAGCTTAACACACTATTGCAATTTCTATTGTCCTATGTGTCCATTTGGAGATCCAGATAAAAACAGTCAAGTAAACTTGGCCAAGAAAAATGACCTTTCATCCGATCAATGGAAACTAATTTTTGATAAGGTATCACAGCACTGTATTTGGGCTATTGTTGAGGGGGGAGAACCTACCAGCCGTCACGATTTTATGGAGCTTGTTGAGTATTTATATCAACTGCGGATACCTATTACTCTGATTTCTAATTGTTCGTTGCTTCATACAATAGATCTTCATGAATTAAAGAAATACATTCAGTTTGTTACCTGCAGTATAGATTCCGTATTTGAAGAATCCTATTGTAAAGTCCGCGGAGTTTCCCCGCAAACCTTTCGAAGGGTGATGGAAAACCTAAATCTTTTGACCGAGTACGAAGTTCCACACTATTTCAATAGTGTTATTACAAAATTCAATACTGAAGAATTTATTGACCAGTCATATTTCGATAGGGCTCTCGATCTCGGATCTAAAGCTGTTTCTTTAACATTCGTTGAAGACAGATCAGACGTTATTTATTCCCTCCTTCCAGATCGGCAAAAAATGGTTGAAGTATGTAACAGCATACTGGACTACCAAAAAAAACATACCTTTCCCCAAATAATGATTCCCTCCCAATATTTTGAACAAATAATAGAGTTCGGACGAGGTATGTTTGATGAATGCGGAGTATGGAAAAGCGTATTTGTTAATGGTAATGGCACTGTAATGGTTCCCTGTTGGAAATTCAACGATAAAGAGAATACCTATAGCCTTTTGGACCATAGTATAGAGGAAATATGGAGTCTCCCCCAGTGGGAAATAGCCAAGACTTGCCATGAATGCAAGGTTCTAGGCTGTATATGGTACTCCTCACAACCTACTACTACTTTTGCCCGAAATTATATGAAGGGCTTGTCAAAGATAATTAGTCAGCGCATATCCAATGAGGATGAAGTATTAGCAATATCTTAGTGCGCATCATTATATACTCTTTGGATGAATAAGGCAAGAACTTCAATTGAATTATTTGTTTGAACCATAACAGAAACGTTTCTTCAATATTTCAACATGCACGCAAATCTATACTCATAGTTGGCTAAAGTGAATATTTTCGAGCTGCGATGAATTTATTTGACAAAAAAATGGTAAAACTTGTGGCGTTCACCTGGGTAAATTTGAGGGTCATTGTTGCGGTGTAGAAAAGTGATGATGGCAGAACTCCAAGTAAGATAGTCGCATCCCAGCGATTATCGCACCGGTATGCTTATTCAAAGGGCCAGACCCAATAAAAAAACCTCTTAGTTTTGGACGCGAGCTATTCTGAAAGTGATAAGTGCTTAGTGGTAGCATGCATTTTTCAGACATCACTTACGTCATTATGAATTTCTAGTTGCTTTTTGTTTTTCTCAATTTTTGGGCGTCCCTCTATCCCCCGGATCATTCGAGCCGCGTTTAAATGAGACCTTTTTTTCAGGTTCAACCTGGAGAGTAGTATGAGTTATTCCATATTTTTCTAACAACATTCGGTTTATAGCCTGTATTGCTTTATCGGCTTCACTGAGGATCTGATCAGGTACAACAATATGCCCGCTTAAGGCATTCATGCCACTGGCGATAGTCCACACGTGCAGGTCGTGTATTTCTAACACTTTTTCTATTTTCAATATCGAAGCCCGTATCTCTTCAATATCAACATGGGAAGGCGCTCCTTCGAGTAATATATGAGCACTGTCTTTAGCGATTTTAAACCCGCTACGAGCAATAAATACAGCTATTAACAAAGCTACCAGTGGGTCTAGCCTAGGAACCCCAGTAAAAAATGTGAACACCCCCACACATATTACAGCGATTGAAGATATAGTATCGTATAGTACATGGGAGAAGGCACTTTTGACATTTAGATTTTTTTCCTGATCTTGTCTTAGGACCTTCATTATTACTAAATTGCCCGCTAGTCCGATAGAGGCCAAGGCCATTACCAATACGGCGTCAATGGGTTTAGGGCTGTATAACTTCTGGTACGCTTCCACTGCAATCCAGACAGATATAGCACATAGTAGTATGCCATTGGCCATTGAGGCTAAGACTTCTGCTCTGTGATATCCATAAGTCATTGACCCTTTATGCTGTCTTGTAGCAAGCGATACTGCAAAGAGGCTCATAAAAATTGCAAGTATATCACCAAAGACATGAACTGCATCGCTGACTAGGGATAAACTATTACTCAGAATCCCGCCGACAAGCTCAATGAGCGCAATCGCTATCGCTACGAAAATAGATACCTTGAGATGTCGTTGAATTAGCCTTAGATTGGCTTGCATTTTCTCCTCCTTTTCTAACCCTTTCTTATACTCCTCGCTATAGTGTATCTATAGTGCTTATAGTATTACTTAGTACTTTACAAATATATCACGCTGATAGTCTCAAGATACTTGGTCCTGGTTGTACATTACGAAACCACTGATTTTAAAATTTCCTGATTGTTTGTTGCATCAAGATCATAAGGTATAGTTAGCTTTACCGAGTAAGACATTCTAATTAAATGTCGCTTTTCTACAAGGATTATATTGCTATGGTAAGTAAATTCAACAATAATTTTTGGATAAAAATAATTCTAATATCATTCTGGAACTTGTCAACATAAAGAAGTACTTCCCTGTTAAACGAAGTATTAGCCAAATTTTGCGGTTTCAGCATCCTTCTTACTTAAAGGCGGTTGATGGAGTTAGCCTTCAGATTGAAAGAGGCAAGGTACTAGTTCTTGCTGGTGAATCTGGTTCGGGAAAGAGTACTATAGCGAGAATAATTTTAAGGGCTCTGAAGCCTGACTGTGGTTCAATCATACTCAACGGTGAGGACGTCACCGGCCAAAACGACAAAAAAATGATGAAAAGGTTTCATGAAAATATTCAAATGATTCAACAAGATCCATACTCCGCGCTGAACCCTAGAATGAAAGTAATGGATATAATTATGGAACCACTTAATATTCACGAGAAACACAAAAGCTCAAAAAACGCGCGTGAGGAAAAGGTCCTTAAAGCGTTACAGGATGTTCACCTTAATCCAGTAGACTATATCGCGAATCTGTTTCCCCACATGCTTTCTGGCGGTCAACGCCAGAGAGTGGCATTGGCTAGAGCCCTGGTCCTTAGACCGAAATTAATAATTGCGGATGAACCTGTTTCAATGCTTGATGTATCTGTAAGGGGCGAAATCTTACATCTTATGAAGACGTTAAAAGATCATCTTCATATTTCCTATCTGTACATTACACACGACCTTTCCACCTCTAGATATATTGGAGATACCATAGCTATAATGTATGCTGGCAAGATAGTTGAGGTAGGTTCAGTAGATGATGTTTTGTTAAAACCGAGACATCCATACACCCAGGCCCTTATTGATGCAATTACTCAACCTGATCCAGAAAATTTGCGAAAGGAAAAACAAATCCATTTGAAACAGGGTAAAATGGCCGCGGAGACAGGTTGTAAATTATATTTCAGATGTCCATATTCTATGAATATCTGTCTTAAAGACCCAGAATTCTACGAAACAGAAAAATCGCATAAAGTATCTTGCTTTATCTATTCTCCCACTTACCGGCAACATGAGCAATCCCAGAATCGGCAAGAGACAAGGAATAATTAGGAGTTACTGTTAACGGCCTCAGCAAGTGCGCGTTGGTTGTCATGCTTGTACCTTATAATATGCGACACGCCCTCTTTGGGATATACTCCGTATATCAATCCTGCCTTGGATACTGTGGAATCCTTTAGAGTAACCATGATTATCTGGTTACTATCTAATGATCTGGCCAACAAAACCTTAGATAATCTTTCTGTGTTTTGCGGGTCCAGATGAGCATCGACTTCATCTAACAGATAGAAGGGAGACGGCTTAAGAGACTGTAGTGCTAACAAAAATATTGTGCCAGCCATAGTTTTTTCACCTCCTGATAGAGCTGTCGATTCTCGTGCAGGCTTCCCGGGGAATTGTACCATTAACATTATGCCATTAGAAAATACATCATCAAAATTTTCTATTTCTAACCAGGCCTGGCCTCCATCCCCTGTCACTTCGGAGAATGTTTTTCGAAGATTGGTGTCAACCTTCTTGAATGCCTCCATGAAAACGTCTTTCTTTTCTTTATCGATTTCTTCAACGAAAAGTACTATTGAATTTCGTTCTTCTTCCAAGTGATTTTTTCGTGTTGACACGCCTCTATAGCCGTCAATAACTTGAATATAACTATCGTGAGCGCGTAAATTTATTCTAGGCCTTAGAGTCTCATACTCACTGTTTAATTGTTGAATAGTCTCTTCTACATCGAACACTTCTGCCGGACTATTTTCTTTATAGTGGTAACCAATCTGGTCGAGGCTACTATGTAGATGTGTTTCTTCGGAGTTAAGATCAATTATCTCTTTTTTTAATACTGCAATATCTTTCTCAAGATTGTGATATTCTCTAGATATTTTTCTCTCATTTTCTGTCAATGCCCGTATTTTCTTTTCATATTCTTGTAGAACTGTGAAAGAAGTACCTGACGAATCTATTATCTGCTGCTCTTGATCCCTTAATTTTTTTATTTCATCTTCTTGTAAAGCAAGCTCTTTGAAGAGTTCACCGGCTTCATTACCTCTTTCTTTCAATTCACGCTGTAAATCATCTTCCATCTCCTTTTTCAAACTGTTAATACGATTGGTGCAAATTTCAATCTCACTCTCTAGCGATCTTAATGAATCCCTATGTTCGCGCAAATCATACTCAATATCATCCATGGATTTCAAGGTAGTATTCCTCGTCCAATTTGTTTGAGCTAGCTCGTTTTCCAAATTTTTGTAATTCAAACTATCGATCTTTTCTGTAATTTTAGTTAGTGTGGAGGACAGTATTGACAAGCGTTTATGGTACATCTTCATTTCTTTACTGTCAGAATTAATTTCTGACTTAACACATTCATACTCGGCTATTATTTCTCGCAGCCTAGTCTCCTCTGAATCCAGATTATTAGATAGAATAGAGCTTTGAATTTCTAACTTGTTTATCTCTACCTCTAATTTGTTCTTGAGATTTTCTGATGTGGTGGAACGCATCTTCACATCTTTTTGAGCCAAATTTTTATCCTCAATAAATCTTTTTAATAAAACAGTTGAATTTTTCAAGGCATTTACAGAATCTCCAAGCAATAGAGCTTCACTAAAACTAGTAACTCTCGAGCCAAAGTCCGCAGAAATAATTGATCCTAACGGTTCAAACAATTCTCCGTCAACTGATACTGCCCTATGTCCATGCTCTGCCAAGAGATAAGCTGACCGGGCAGTTTTCACTAAATATGTTCGTCCAAATAAAAAGTTCGGCAATCCAATTATTTCTGAATAAACAAAATTATCAAGGGTACCAATGATATTTGTATTATTTTCATTATTCTCTAGTATATTACGCTTGCTCATTTTCTGTAGGTGATTCAGAATGTCAATAGAAACAATTTTGAGTCTTGGCAGTTTCTTTTTCTTTGCATATTCCAAAATTGAAAGCATGGATCCCACATCATCTACCACAAAAGCTTTCATCAAGTCAGCGCCAGCCGCTAAGACCGGTTTTTCATATCTTTTTTCCCATGAGATCAAATCACATATCAACCCCCGAATAGCCGAACTTGATTCGGACTTTGTCATTTCTGCAATAGCAAAGTCCTCGTTCATGATGTCCTTCACAGCTAAAGTTTGGGAATCGTATTCGGTAGCTAGACTACTTGCTTTATCTAACAGTAATCGTAAAGCGTTAGTCTCTGACTCGACCTTATGGTTTTTCGTCCCAAGTTGCCGGATTAGAGTTTCAGTAGTTGCTAACTCTTTTTTCTTCTCACTCAATGCTGATTCAACATCTTTGAGATGCTTTCGGTAGCCAATTATATCATTTTTCATTATTACAATTCTGTTGTCATTATGGATGGCTTGTTGAGATTTCGACCGTACTTTTTCTTCTAGAGCAATTGTTTTAATATGAATATCATTTTTAATTTTCTCTAATCGCTCATAACGCTGTTTTAAGTTTGTTATAGTATTGGAAGTTTGTATACTGTATTTGCTCAATGAGTCGATCTTGCTGTTGATAGCGTCTAACTCACTTTTCAGGATTAATTGTTTTTCTGATAATTCAGATATTGGATCTTGCTTGTTGTCCAATTGTAATTGTAGTTCTGTTAATTTTTGAGAAAGATTATTTATTTCTACATTTAACTTAGGCAGGATTTTTTCTTTAATTTGATTACAGCGGTGTTCTGATTCTGTAGCAATTGCTTTCTTTCTTTCGTAGTCGTAAATGATATGTGAAATCTTACTGCCGAGTTGTGATTTAGCCCTATTTGCCGAATCTACCTCTTGCAAAAACTTCATTTTATCTGCCTCGAGTTTTTCAATTGCTACACGAAGGTCACTAATTTGGCCCGATAGACCAGAGTAAGACTCAGTCTTAGATTGAAGAAGGTTTTGTTGAGTTTGTAGACTGGTTCTTGTTCTAGAGATATGGTCAGATAGTTTAACCGCATTAAACCTTTTAATTTCGTGCTCAAGCTGAGAAAATCTTAGTTGTTCATTTCTTTCAATTTCTAGCTCATCAATACGTTTTCTAATCTCCCCTATTCTGGCGAGTGCAACTTCAAGTCTCCGATCAGACGCGTCGAGTTGCTTCAGAGCTTCATTTTTCTTCTCGTCAAAGTATGACAACCCGATTATATCTTCTATAATCTTTCTTCGCTCTTCAGAATTTAATTCAGAAATACGGGTTATCATACCCTGCTGGACAATATTAAGTTTATTTGGCGTAGCAACGACTATTTCTAGAAGTTCAGTTATTATGTTTTTGGCTACTTTCTTATTATTGAGATAATACTGGCTCTCCCCAGTTTGTCCTTCTATTTCTCTGGTCAATACCACAGAATCTTTGTCAACTGGGATACCCCTGTCCTGATTATCAAATGTCAAGCTCACGCGGATTATCCTATTTGCACTGTTCTGACTATCATGAAACAAGGACTGAAACTTGTCAACGCGTAACAATTTTGGACTATTTTCCCCTATTGCAAACATTATTGCATCAAGAATGTTACTTTTTCCGGAACCATTCGGACCGGTTATAGCAATCAGACCTCTATCTAGGTTCAAGACCGCATTTTTGAACCCAAATGATTTAAAACCATAAATTTCCAGCTTCTTGATATAAACCAAATGTATATACCTCACATACGAGATCTAATATAATTATTTTTTCAAGGTTTTAGTGATATTCCTAACAAAAATGGGCCTTGCTGGGATGATTTTACCTTACCAATCTCGAGGACTTAGCACAGCACGTCTATTATTTTTCCTGCTTTCAAATTTTCCAGCGCTTCATTAGCCTGCTCTAACGTGAATCTTCTAGTTACTACAGGACGAATCTTTCCCATTTTTGAAAGAGCTACAAATTCAATTAGGTCAGCGAATTTACCAGTATAATGCTCCAGTCAAGGTATATGCTCTCAATGGAATTAGTGCCAAATTCATAAAGAGCCTCCAAATAACCCAACCATTACTAGTTTCCTCCGCTTTCTAAGCATTCAATCGAAGTAGGTACTGTTTTTGTATTATTTACAAAATTAGGTACCGCCTCACTGCCCTGTCGGTCTGTCACCCTCATGCAATTTTTATTCTTCTAATTATCAGAATTATGTGATTTGCAGATTTTTGACTAAAATAGTTTAAACCAATTTTGAATGCTCTTATCTTATTATAAGAGTAATGTCTTTTTTATGATAGGATGCTAATGAAGTGATAGGAAGAGCCGACTGATTTGTACAAGTACAATTACTCATAATGATGATTCCGATAGATATCAAGCAGATCTGAGGCATCCAATTATTATAGTGCGGGCGGCTCTAACCGTAGGACAAGTTCGACCCCAAATCATTGGATTATATTTCTGCTCCCCTTACACATTATTCAGATATGACCAGCCATAGCTCGCCTGACATCGAGACTCAAAGAAACAAAGAAAAATGCCAAATGCTCTTGAAGATATCTCCAAAAATCCGTTTTGTTAGTATAATAAATGAGTTTGGTAGGACTTTAGCCGGGCAACTAAGAAAGGGAACAGTGCCATTATTTGATGTAGAAGAGGCAAGAAATGAGTTTTTTATAGAGGCAACAACAACCCGGTTGAGAAGAAACTTTGAATCTTCTATTGGAAAAATGGAGTTTACTCTCACTGTCAACAAAAAAGTGATAATACTAATAGTACCTACTGCCTCTATTGGTCGACTGTATTATTTTACATTGGATAAACGCTCTAGCCTTCAGGAAATTTCTGAGATCAAGGATACAGCCAAGAAATTAATACCCCCCTAAAAGAATGAATCAATCTTTAGGACAATCTACAGGCACTTACCATGGGTAGACGTGAATAGGGTTAGGCAAGTCAACCAGTGTTTCCACCATTGGCCCTCATAATGAGCGCTCAGCTGAATGCTGACCTTATTCGTTAATATTTAGCGAAGGCCTTCATTTTAGCGCGCATTTCCTTATCCCTATAAATACGAGGATGTGCCGGATCTGCTAGTATAACTTCATACCACAGGTATTTTCCATCCTTGTGTAAGTAGTATGACCCTAAGACTTCTAGGTTGGGAAATTTCTCGTTGACTCTACGTTCAGCAACTTTTCTCATACTTATTCCTTGTTTGATATGAACTACGCCAAAATGCTTTGGTCTTCTGCCGGATACCGGTCTCTGTTTTCTCATGCCACCTCTACCCACTCTAGCACGGACAACAAGGATCCCCTGCTTAGACTTATATCCCAACCGCCTAGCACGATCAAGTCTGCTTGGTCTTGGAATCCTATTTAGAACAGGTTCTCTTCTCCAAGATATGGACTTTGATTTCAATTCATCGGTATTAGATCTCCACATCTTGGTCCAAGTTGCAGAAATATAACTTCGCATAATAAATTTGTCTTGTTTATTAGCATTATATAGACCTTTAAGAATATGAAAAAAATCAACCAGAGCCTCGAGATAACCTAACGATCATGTCGAGATCTCTGGACCTGATCGTAAGGATTCCTAATGAGCCTGAGTTAGCAATTATTCTTGTCTAGTTAGATTTAGATCTCCCTTAGGGTTTGGATGATTTTTTCTGCAATTACCATAGAGGCCAATTCTTGCGCCTCATTAGTCTGAGCACCTATGTGTGGCGTGCATATCACATTGGGTAACTTCAAAAGCATATTATTGGTTGGAGGTTCATTCTCGAATACGTCTAATGCAGCGCCTGCTATCGTTCCATTTCTAAGTGCATCGTACAATGCCTTTTCATCAATAACCTCTCCGCGAGAAGTATTGATTAGAAATGCAGTCGATTTCATTTTGGAAAGTTTTTCGCTGTTGATCATCTTCCTTGTTTCTGTAGTCAACGGAACGTGACAGGTAATAAAATCAGCGCTCTCTATTAGCGTATTGAAATCTGTCACGATTAAACCCACCTCCTTAATATAATCCCTGTTAATTGGAAAAATATCATGCCCAATCAAATTCATCCTTAGAGCTTTTCCCATCCTTCCTATATTTCTACCAATGCTCCCTACCCCGATGATTCCAAGATACTTGCCTCGCAGTTCTGTTCCGATTAGGTCTTTCTTAACCCAGTTTCCTTTTTTCATCTCAGTATCAGCAAAAGGGATATTTCGTGCAAGAGAGAGCATTAAACCTATAACAAGCTCAGAAACAGAGTTAGCTGCTGCTTCAGGGGAATTAATTATACGTACGTTTCTTGCCTCGGCCTCTTTTACATCTATATTGTCTAGTCCTACTCCTACTCTTGCAATGATTTTTACATTTTGAGCCGAAGCTTCAATAATCTCTTTAGTAATTTTTGTTCTACTTCTGACTACCAGAACGTCATAATTTTTTGCGACTAAACCTAATTGAACCGGACCGATCTCTGGTTGGTAATCTACTACCATGCCGGATTTTTTCAAGCTTTCAATACCTGCGTTGTCTATAGAGTCACAAATAAGTACTCTATTATCAGAAGGCACAAGAGCAGGAAAATCTTATTGCTATATATATTTTCACAGTAGTTTTGATGATATGGATTATTAAATATCCAATACTCCTACCTGCTTTGAAATGCTATCCTACTTGGCCCTACAATCCTACCATTGCTAGCTAGTTCTAACCCAAACAAGAGATCCTCGACTCGAGTGCGCTTGAAGGAATGTGCGAGCTAGGGGCTATATTAGGGAGTTCGTGTGTGCAAACGAACTGGGACATCCCAAAAAATATAATTCAATTCAAAAATCATGGGATAGAATCAATTGTAGATAGCTAATCAGATATACTCTTGGTTAAGAAATTGAAATATTCAGATGAATTGCTATTCCAAAGGTGGCCAATCATACGCAGAACACACACAGCTAGAGTCATAATGTCCATTTCAGCATTTCAAGTGTTGAACTATTCGATCAGGAGCAGGGCTGTCTTATTTTATTTCAGTTATAAATGAAGGATCATCACTCGATATAATTGATTAATCATGTTGATATTCATACCAACCAAAAAATGTTACTCCTGAATTGGTTACACCCCATAAAATGTTGATTAAGAAACAATCCCGACCAACAAGTTATCAAAGAATGATTTCATGATACTCTGTGATTTGTATATGGTAAGGCCGCTAAAGGGGCTTGAAGCATCTAATTGAGATAAGCGGACAAGCATTTGTATCTGGAGTTATAGGTTCATTCTATATTCCTTTGAAAACAAATGAGTTTATCATTTGTTGGACAGCTGGCAAATACACCAAAAAATCCCTCTCTTCTGCTCTGTATACAAAGAAATAAGAGACTCCTTGATGCATGCTGACAAGTTCCATCGTCTTCATTCGTCCGTAAATGGTTCCTCCCTCAATCAAATCACTTGTATATAATACTCTTTTCGCTGGGAGAGCACCTAGATTACTTTCGCCAGAGTCAATAAGTGTGTAGCCTGCAACTGCCTCTTGTAGTGAAGCAACTTCCTGTAGAAAATAATTGGATAGTGAAACATTACCTGGCCTCTCAGTTGATATTGTTACTTCAACATTCTGGTTCGGTACGTAAAAAGCCACCTCGGGTACAGACTGTAGCCCAGTATATTTAACAAGTGGAACAGTCTCTTTTGTCCAATTATGGGGGTACGAAACTTGAAGATGGGTTCCTTCATGTTGATCGAATCCTCTATTTGATGATGGAGAACCATGATCGGGTTTGCCAAGGTCGAAAAAGGGAAAAGTCTCTGCCGCATTGAAATCTACTAACTTAGCATGGACATAAGTCATGTCATGTAATTGAAAAGAGTGAGAGGTCAGAACAACAGATGTGATAAAGGTTAAAATTGCTATGTTAAATAGTCCCGGATAAATGCCTCTCACATTTTTTCTAAGAAATGTAAGACATAAATATTGATACTAATTAGAAACGATTCTATTTTGAGTAGAATGTAAGAGTTATCTATTACTTTGGCCTGATCTAAATGGTCCTCACTATTGAATTGTGAAATCGTCTAGAATGGAATCTGGAAATTAATGATTATCATATCATCTCTGGTAA
>WUUC01051059.1_pt1 | contig 13536 bp, 7 predicted proteins | sample 6278441 | NCBI WGS metagenome assembly WUUC01 (sample SAMN13675441, study PRJNA597444) | soil metagenome | isolation source: soil | place: USA: Washington | collected 2017-10
AAGTCGAGCGCGCCTGCTTGCTGTGCGAAGAGCTCTTCTCGCTCGCGCCCTCGGCGCTCTCGCAGGCCGCCGCCTACGTGCTCAAGACTCAAATCGTGGAGCACCAAGGGAAGCTGCTGGAGGCGGTGACGACCATCCGTGCCGGCCTGCGGCTGTTCGGTGTCGAGCTGCCCGAAGCACCCGCCGACATCGACCGTGGAATCGGCGAAGGGATCGGCAAGATGCAAGCGCACTTGGCGAGAACGCCGGTCGAAGAACTCCTGAACTTGCCGGACCTCGATGATGCTGAGCGCGTGATGACGCTCAATCTCCTGTTTCAAGTAATCCCGCCGGCCATTCAAACCTATCCGCCACTATTCGTGCTCGCCGAGTTGATGATGTTCGACTTGGCGCTCTGTCATGGCGTTACCGAAATCAGCTGCAAGAACTTCGTCGACTGCGGCATCATTCAAGGCGGAATTCTGGGCGATTACGACGTCGCCTACCGACTGGGGCAAACCGCGTTCCGGCTTCTCGAGCGCTATCGGCCGACGCCGCTCGAGTCCAGCGTCCATTTCGTGTTCGGGTCGTTCGTTTCACATTTCACGAAGCCATTTCGAGAAGGCCGCGAGTCGTTGGAGCGCGCAGCTCGGGCTGGGCTCGAGCTTGGTGACATTCAGCACGTCGCCTACGCAACGGTGCACCGCTCGCATCGATCGCTGCTCGTGGGCACGAATCTGGCGGACTGCGAGCAAGAGGCGCGAGAAGCCATCGAGTTCCTCGAAGGCGCGCACGCAGCGGGTCAGTGGCTGGGCATGCTGGTGACGACATGGTCGCTGTCGCGGCTCCGTGGCACCCAAACCATTCAGCTGCGCGGCGGGCGTACGGAGGAGGAAACGCTGCGAACGCTGCGTGACGGCGGCAACGCTCAGTGGTTGTACTCGTTCGGCCAAGCTCAGACGTGCGTCAGCTTTCTACTGGGAGACCTCGGCGAAGCTCGGCGTTGGCAGGCGTTCACCGAGCCGTTCGCGCCTGCTGGAGTCTGCCTGTTCTCTCAGCCCGACTATCACTTGTTCCGTGCCCTGTTGTTGCTCGAGCCAACTCAGACGGCCGACGCTGGCGGACGAGAGCAGGCGCTGGCCGGGCTTGCGCCAGATCGCGACAAGCTCGAGCGTTGGGCCGACACCTGCCCCGAGAACTTCGCCCACAAGCATTGGCTGCTGGTAGCTGAAATTGCACGGGCCGAGGCGAAGTCGATGGGTGACGTCTTGCGCTGCTACGAAGCGGCGATCGCGTCGGCAGGCAACGACTTCATCCAGTTCTCGGCCCTGGCTCACGAGCTCCAGGCGCGCTACCTGGCTTCAGTAGGTCAAGCGAGGCTCGGCAAGCTGTCGATGCAGCGAGCGTACCGGCTCTACGAAGCGTGGGGCGCGCAAGCGAAGCTGCAACGACTCGTGCGCGAGTTTCCGGAGCTGTCCAACGTAGTCCGGTCTGGTCTGCCTCGGCTGCATAGAACCGAATCGGCCACGACGGAGGGTAAGTTCAATTTGGACTTGGCCTCGGTGCTCAAGGCCACTCGAGCGATCTCGAGCGAGGTGCGCCCCGAGCGACTGTTCCGCACGCTGATGGACACCATCATCGAGAACGCAGGCGCCGAGCTGGGGTGCCTGGTACTGAAGGGTGACGCGGAAGGCTCGCACGAGATTCCGGCTTGGGCGGCAGTGGATCCGAGCCTTGCTGCAAACCTGAAACCAACCTCGCTGGACGAAGCCGAGCTCGTGTGTCGCGACGTCGTTCGCTACGTGATCAGGACACATGAGAGCGTCGTCCTCGACGACGCCGCCGGAGGTGGTGCCTTCGAAGGTGACCTTTACATTCAGCGACGTGCCGTCCGCTCGCTCTTGTGCATCCCCGTGCTGAATCAGGGCACGTTGCTTGGCGTTCTGTACGCCGAGAACAATGCGGCTCGCTGCGTGTTTACCAAGGACCGCATCGAGACACTGAGCGTGATCTCGAGCCAAGCCGCAATCTCGATCAGCAATGCGCTGCTCTACCAGAACTTGGAGCAGAAGGTGGAAGAACGCACGCGCGAGCTGGCGGAGAAGAACCTCGAAATGGGCGCCATGCTCGATGGCATGGATCAGGGCATCTTCACGATTGACGAGAAGCTGAGCATCCAGCCGCAGTACTCAGCGCATCTCGAGCGCCTGCTCGGTACGTCGCGCCTGAGTGGAAGAGCCTTCATGCCGCTCTTGTTCCGCGGAGCACAGCTGCGGCCGGATCAAGTGGCCTCGACGCAGACTGCGCTGCGCTTCAGCTTCGATGTTCCGTCGGTTCTCGCACAAGCCAATCTGAGTCACGCCGTGCGCAGCTTCGAAGTAGCCGTGCCCGACGGCGACTCGCGTTCCTTGGAGGTCGACTGGAACCTGATCGTCGACGGGCAGGGGCTCGTCAGCAAGATCTTGGTGGCGGTCCGGGACGTGACGATCGTTCGCCGGCTGGAGGAGCTCGCGCAGCGCCGCGGGCGAGAGGCCGACATCATCAGCGAAATCCTGGATTCGGGCCTGGAAGGCTTCCGTCGTTTCTTCACGAGCGCGCAGCAGCTGCTCGAGGAGTGCCAGCAGCTGCTCGCCCATCATCTAGAGCTGGATAGGGACTGCATTCGCTCGCTCTTTCGCAATGTCCACACGATCAAGGGTAACGCTCGACTATTGGGCTTCTCCCACGTCGTCGACATCGTTCATCAAGTCGAGGAAGTGTATAGCGACCTTCGGGGAGGACGAGGCGAGCGAGTGGAGCGCGGCGAGCTCCTGGCTGACATCGAACGCATTACCGCCGCTATCCGCGAGTACGAACAGGTTTGTGAACGAAAGCTCGGGCCACTGGCCAATACTCGCGACGCTCGGCTCGAGCAGGCGGCCAGAGAGATCGATGGCTTGCTGCAGAGTGCTGCTGCAACCTCGCGCCCGGACCAGCTACTCGACCAGATCAAGAGCTCCCTCGATCGCGTGCGCGCCGTGCCGCTCGCCGAACTGGTCAAGGAGACGTCACGGATGTTTCCGTCGCTCGCCAAGGAGCTGTGCAAGTCCGTCCCGCTGGTAGAGTGCCAGGATCAGGGCATGGTGCTCAGTCATCAGTGGGCTGCCGTAATCCGCGAAGTCCTCGTGCACGCATTCAGAAATGCCCTGGCTCACGGCATCGAGACCGCGGACGAGCGGACCGCCAGTGGCAAGAACCCGCAAGGAACCCTGCGCATGCGAGCCGAGCGCAACGAACACCAGGTCTTCGTACGACTATCCGACGACGGCAAGGGCCTGGCCGTCGACCAGCTTCGACAGCAGACGGGGCGATCAGAGGCCCGCGACGAAGAGCTGGCAGAAGCCATCTTTGCTTCGGGAATCTCTACGGTAAAAGTCGTTTCTCAGGTAGCAGGGCGCGGCGTCGGCATGGATCTGATTCGCTCCTCGCTCCGCAAGCTCGGAGGCGACGTCGAGATCGCGTTTACGGCCGAGCCCGCGCTGGGCTATCGTCCGTTCGAGCTCGTGCTTTCGTTGCCCAGTACGGCGCTGCACACGTAGCTGCGCCTGTGCGAGCGATGGGACCGAGAGCGGCGCTCAGCGCGGGAGGTCTCGACCCTGGCGGCGGCTAACCAGTAGCTCGATGCCGTCGAGCACACGCGCCAGGCCGAAGGCGAAAGTGCCCTCGGGGTCGTACAGGCCGCCGTAGCTCTCGCTGGCGGCGGAGCCGACGCGAGCGGCCGTGGGAAATTGGTCTGGATTGAAGACCTTCTCCAGCAGCGGGCCGTACCGTTCCCACCACTGTTGATCGGTCATACCGGTCTCCCGCTCGAGGCCGGGCGCTTCGGCGATGGCGCGAGCGGCACCGAACACGTATTCATTCAGCAGCGTGATGGTCATATCCATCTCCACGTCGCTTAGGCCGAGACCTTCCACGGCCTTCAGCTCGCGGTCGTACTTGGCCAGCAGCTTCGGGCCCAGCACCGGCCGGTGCGTCATCAGCTGGCTCAGCCAAGGATGGCGGCGCATCAGCGCTCGATTGTCGTAAGCGATCGCCTCGAGCTGCTGGCGCCACCCCGCAGCTTCAGCGACGGGCTCGCACAGCTCTCCGAGCACGCGGTCGATCATCAAGTCGACCAGCTCCGCTCGTCCCTTCGTGTACGTGTAGAGCGACATGGCTGACGTCTCGAGGCGCTCGGCTAGCTTGCGCATGGAGAGCGCTTCCACGCCCTCGCTGTCGGCCAGCGCCACTGCCGCGTCGATCACCTGCGCTAGCTGCAGCCGTGGTCGTGGCCCGCGCTTGGGTGCGCCGTGCTCGGCCCACAACAGCTCCATGCTGGCGCCGGGGTCACCTTTGCCGCTGTAAATACGGGCCATCTGGAGCTCCTGAAGCTAATTCTTTACAGCGCACTGAGTTGTGCTATCAAAAGCGTACGCTGTACTGAGATAACCATTGGAGCTCCGTATGTCGTTGAAAACGCTAGCTAATGGGCCAGATAGCCGCTGCATTCGCGTACGTGGCGCGCGTGAGAACAACCTGCAGGGCGTCTCCCTCGACATCCCGCGCCACGCGCTCACGGTGTTCAGCGGTGTCTCGGGCTCGGGCAAGTCATCGCTGGTGTTCGACACGATCGGGGCGGAGGCGCAGCGCCAGCTCAACGAGACCTTCAGCGCCTTCCAACAGAGTCGCTTGCCGCGCTATGGCCAGCCGTCGGTGGAGTCGGTGGAGAACCTCTCGACGCCGATTATCATCAGCCAGCGACGCATCGGTGGCAACGCGCGCTCGACGGTTGGCACCGTCACGGATATCTACGCGCTTTTGCGCCTGCTCTTCTCACGCGCGGGCCAGCCGCACGTCGGCTACTCGAACGCCTTCTCGTTCAATGATCCGGAGGGGATGTGCGGGGCGTGCGACGGTCTCGGTAAGCAGCGCCAGGTCGACGTCGACAAGCTCATCGATCGCGAGCGCTCGCTCGACGAAGGTCCTTTTCGGCACGTGGCCTTCGCGCACGGCTCCTGGTTCTGGAAAATATTCAAGCTTTCTGGGCGCTTCGACAGCCAGAGGAAGCTCAAGGACTACTCGGCCGAAGAGTGGCAAGACTTGCTGCGCGGCAAGGCCGGCAAGATCAAGCTCAAGATTGGCGACGGGGCCATCAACTCGCAATACGAAGGCATCTTGGACAAGTTCGAGCGTCTCTACGTCAAGCGCGACACCGCCGAGATGGCCGAGAGTACGCGCGAGAACGCCGACGCCTTCATGAGCATCCGCACCTGCCCGGAGTGCAACGGCAAACGACTGAAGGCGGCGGTGCTCGAGTGCCGCATCGACGGGCGGAATATCGCCGAGCTGTGCGCCCTGGAGGCCAGTGAGCTAGTGAAAGTGCTGGCGACCATTGACGGCCCCGTGGCGCGGCCGCTGGCCGCGAAGGTGGAGGAGCGCGTGCGTGAGCTGGTCGCGATCGGTCTCGGCTACCTCAGCTTGGATCGTGAGACCGCCTCGCTCTCGGGCGGTGAATCGCAGCGCATCAAGATGGTGCGCCACCTCAGCTCGAGCTTGATCGAGGTGCTGTACATCTTGGACGAGCCGAGCATCGGTTTGCACCCGCGCGACGTGTATCGGCTGATCTCGATGCTGTGGAAGCTGCGTGACAAAGGGAACACCGTGTTGGTGGTCGAGCACGATCGCGAGGTGATCGCAGCGGCCGATCACGTGGTCGACATGGGACCTGCTGCTGGTGTGCACGGGGGGCGCGTGGTGTTCGAGGGCACGCCCGAACAGCTGCACAACGCTGACTCTCGCACCGGAGCAGCGCTGCGCGAGCGGCCGCGCCCCAAGGCCAGCTTTCGAGAAGCGTCGGGTCAGCTCCGTATCGAGCACGCCAATCTGCACAATCTCAAGGACGTGAGCGTGAGCATCCCACGAGGCGTCCTGACGGTGGTCACGGGTGTGGCCGGCTCCGGCAAAAGTTCGCTCGTCAATGGCGCCTTTTTGGCGGCGCATCCGGGCGTTGTCGTCATCGATCAGGCGGCCGTCGGTGCCTCCTCACGCTCCACCGCCGTGACCTATTTGGGTGTCATGGACGAGATCCGTGACAGCTTTGCTCGGGCGCACGGCGTCAGCGCCTCCCTGTTCAGCTTCAACTCCAAGGGCGCCTGCCCCGAGTGCAAGGGCTTGGGCGTCACGTACACGGAGCTGGCGTTCATGGATCCGATCAAAGCGCCGTGTACGACCTGCCAGGGCCGGCGCTTCACCGAGAAGGTGCTGTCGTATCGGCTGCGTGGCAAGTCGATCTTCGACGTGCTGTCGCTGGACGTGACCGAAGCGCTCGCGCATTTCGAGGGCAGCACCATCGCAGAACGGCTGCGGCCGCTGCACGAGGTGGGGCTGTCTTACATCGCGCTCGGGCAAGCGCTGAGCACGCTCTCGGGCGGTGAATGCCAGCGCTTGAAGCTGGCCACGGAGCTGGGAAAGCGCGGCAGCATATACGTTATGGATGAACCGACAACGGGACTGCACATGACGGACATCGCGCCCCTGCTCTCGATCATCAACCGACTGGTCGACGCTCGGAACACGGTCGTCGTGATCGAGCACAACCTGGACATCGTGAAGCACGCCGACTGGATCATCGATTTGGGGCCGGAGGGAGGCAGCGGCGGTGGTCGCGTGGTGTTCGAAGGTACGCCCGCTGACATGCTGAAGAGCGGCAAGACGCTCACCGCCGAGTGCCTGCGAGCGCACACGGCCAGCGTCCTCTGTTAGCGAAGAGCTCAGAAGAAGACGAGTAGCTCGCCTTCCTTCGCCTGCAGCAGACGCTCCTCACCAAGCTGAAAGCCGTCGTCGATCTCGACCTCTAGCCATATCAGCACCTTGCCGACGGGACTCGCGAAGACGGCGGGCTCCAGCTCGGTGCGGGGCAACGGGGATACCTTCATGCCGCACAGCGCGACTGGAGTGCTGAGCGCGATGGTCGCGCCGCGTTGCATCAGCTTGGCCTTGAGGCGACCGACGAGCTGGTTCGCGAGCTCGCCCACCCAGTCGCGTGGGGCAGCGCCTTGGGGCGCTGCTGCCTCGACCGCGCTGACCGGCGCCGCGAGTAGGCAACTCCCGCGGACGCTGTCGCCCACGAAGCCCATGACACCGCAGAACACCGGCTCGTCAACATCGCCCCAGCCGGCCGCGGGCGTGAGCGGAACGCCATAGGCCTGCAGCAGTTCCACGCACGCCCTGTTGGCCAGGTCTTGGATGTGTCGTGTCGTCTCAGCTCTTTCGACGAACATCGGAGGCCTCAGCGGGCGGCCCCCATAAGGGCGAGGCCCGCGACGGCACGAAGCCGGGATGAATCAATAGGCTTCGGGCAGATACTCGGCAGCATTGGTGATGTCGAACACGCGGTCTACGTTGCTGACGCGGAGCGGTACGTTCTCGCCTCGAGCGTAAGCTTCCATCGTGTCGAAAGCGATCGGGCCGAACTTCGGGTTGCATTCGACAACGACGGCAATCTTTTCATCGAGAATGTACTGCGTGGCTTTCGCCGTACCGTCGATCGAGACGATCTTGATGTCCACACCGGGCTCCAGGCCCATTTCTTCGAGCGCGGTGATCACGCCGAACGACATGCCGTCGTTGTGGGAGTAGATCACGTCGACGCTGGGGTGGTCCTCCACCAGACGCTTGGTGGCTTCGTAGGCTTGGTCTTCGTTGAAGTCGGCACTTTCGGAGGCCAGGATCGTCATGCCCTCTTCGCCAGCGATGGTTTCGTCGAAGCCTTCCTTGCGCTTGACACCGGGAGACGAGCCCACTGTGCCTTCGAGCTCGATGATGTTGGCCTTGCCGCCGGTCTCCTTGATCAACCATTCCGCCGCCAGCACGCCTTCCTGACGGAAGTCGGAGGCTAGGTACGCCACGTAGTCCTCGCCGGGAATGGCAATCGACTCGTCCACGGCGCGGTCCACGAGGAAGGTCGGGATACAGGCGCGGCGAGCGGCCACGACCGAAGGCGCGAGGACCGTCTCGTCGTGCGCCGCGAGGAAGATGACGTCCACCTTGGCGTCAATCAACGCCTGCATGCGGGCGACTTGCTGAGCGGAGTCGGGCTTGGTGCCCGGGTCGAAGACCATCTCGTAGCCGCGCTGCTCGGCCTCGTCGAGCATGCTGGCAGTATTCGCGTCACGCCAGGGGCCCTTCTCCTCATACAGCTGAGCGAAGCCCACCTTGTAAGTGTCCTTGACGGCCAGGGGCGGCAGTGACGTGCACACGGCCTGCTGATCCTTGTCGGAGTCGTCGGAGCCGTCGCCGCAAGCAACGAGCAGCAACGAGCATAACGAGAACGCAATGGGCCTTACGAGCGTCGAAGCAGTCATCGGAAACCTCTCCTCTAAAGTTATTGATAAACCTTCATCAGGTTCAGTACAGACGCCGGAAATGCAACTTGTTGTTTTCGGGCCTGCAGGACATGAACGAGTAACTTCGGATGACCAGAGACCAAGTCGAAGCCGAGCACGATGCCCGCCGGCACGTATTCTGGAACGGCACCAACCGTAAGAACATTAAGTGACGAGAACGCTTCGCGGATCGCGGGAATGTGAGTCGAGAAGCCGGGCGCAAAGTAGACGATGGCCGCTCTGCGATCACGCGCGGCCGACGCAATGACGGTTGCACTGGTACTCGTGATGATGTGCTCTTCGTGGGGCAGGTCAGCGATCCTCGGCACGCGCGACAGCGCGGCCTTCATTTCGAGCGCAGCTCGCATCGAGGCCGAGTCGTCCGCCGCGGCCAAGAGGACAATCACCCGGTCACCGGCGCGCCCGCGAAAGTTGCGATCGAACCCGGCAACCTTGACCATCAAGTCTGCCTGCACTGCGGTGGGTAGCTGTGCGCTCTGGGCGCTGCCGTGGTTGGCGAACGAAACACCCAGCAGTGCCAGCAGCACCTGCAAGAAGATCGCAGCACCCAGGCGCAGTCGCCGCCGCTGCGGCGCTCGCGGGCCGGAGCTAGAAGTCATACTGAAGCCCCACGACGGTTCGGAAGCGGTCTACCGGGATCAGCTGTGGTGAGGGCTGATTTTGAGTCTCGCTCAAGACAGGTCCGACCACGTACGGCCCCTGGTCAGCAACCGCATAGTTGGCGAATGCCCGGTAACTGAGGCCGTCGATCACCGGCATTTCGCCGGTCACCGTCAGGCGGAGCTCCAGCTGGGGAGGCGCGAACGGACTAGGCGAGAAGTGTGAGGATAGATCCGCTGGTCGGGGGCCGAGCAGGTAGCTGCCGAGCGCTAGCGTCGGCCCGGCTGCGGCTGGAGTCACCGCGAGTCGCGCGTTTCCGAAGATGCGCGGCGCCACCGGCAGCCTGGTCTTGCCTTCATCGCCGCTCTTGTCGGCAACGGCCGCCGAAACGTTGAGACCGTACGCCACCCGGCCCGCAGCAAACGAACCTTCGACGCCGGTGTTCATGCCATAGTTTTTGACGGTCGTCGTGTTGCGATATTGCACGAGCTGAATGCCGGGCGTGAACGGTACGAGCGTTTCACCATTCCTGATCGCCGAAATGGCTTCGGCATCCGACAGCGGAGCCAGCTCCACCAAGTTGTCCCAGTGTGCGTAGAAGCCGCCGACCGTCAGTCGATGTGCGCCAAATTGATGCTGCACGTTGAGGTCCCCGGAGCGTACGCGCTCCGGTTGCAGCGCGTCGGCGCGGATTCGGCGCGCCGCGGAGGTTTCAGTCTCGTCCCAACTAGGCGCACGAAACGCGCTCGAATACGCCAGCTTGACCGTCCCGCCCGCCCAGGCGTCCCAAATCGCCGCTACGCGTGGCGTTACCACGGCGTCGAAGCGCGGATCGGAATCGATCCGAGCGCCGCCGTTGAGTTTGAGCGGTTGAGCCACGACCCAAGTCTGCTGCACGTAGCCGGCTAGAACTGCGCCAGCGCGCTGTAGTTGCGGCGATGCCGGGTACAGCCGAGAGCCGGTGTCGATGTCCAGCGTGTCACTGCTCGACGTAAAGCTGCTGCGCCGACCATCCGCCCCGAGCGTCGTAACGAAACGGCCATCCTTGAGCCAATCCCAGTTGGTTTGCAGCTCCAGACCGACCCAGTTGGCGCTGCCTTCACTCACGTAGTCGCAGTTGAGATTGCCGAAGGGACACAGCTCACCGCGCGACGCGACGAAATCGCTTCGGGTTTGGTAGTAGCTCGCATACGCTCGAGCTTGCACGTCGAGCACGGTCGAGACCGGCAGGTTGTGGCTCAGCCCCGCCTCCACTCGTGTCTCGCTCTCGCGCGTGTCCGGATCGTCGAAGTTGCCAGGGCCGGTCGGAGCCGCACGCCGATAGTACACGGCCCGCAGGCGAAGCTCGGTGTTGCCGAGCGCAACCCTGACGAGACCCGAGGGGCTCTCGGCATAGAGCGAATCATCAGCGCGGGCCCCGCCCCAGATGCCGGTTGGGCCACCATTGCGGGTATTGCGACCGGGCTGTCCGGTGAAGCGGTCAGGCCCGGTATTTTCGGCGTCGAAGAACAGGGCTGGGCCAGCTTGTTTGTAATACTCGATCTGCGTCGTGACCTCTCCGGACATGCCAAACAGCTTGAAAGGAGCGCCGGCGCCGGCGGCCGTACGAATGCTGATGGGTAGCGCCGATTCGACCACCACGTGCCCGCCCTTGTAGTCCTTGGCGCGCTTGGTGATCACGTTGACGATTCCGAACATAGCGTTCGAGCCATACAGGACCGAACCAGGACCGACGACGATTTCGATGTGATCGATCAGCTCGAGCGGGATGCCCGCTCCGGCTCCGAAAGTGGTGCTGCCGCGCAGCGGATCGTTCACCACGTAACCGTCCACGAGCAACAGGAAGTGGTTGCCCCGGTCTCCCGTCAACAGCACACCGCGCGCCCCGACTTCCCCGCCGTTCAGATTCTCGGACGTGTTGACGGCCAGCGCGAGAAAGTTGATGGCCTCGGCGAGCGTGCGGATACCATACTTGCGAAGATCCTCCGCTGAGATGCTGCTGGCGAGGGCGGGAGCGGAGTTCGCCCCTTCGGAGTGCTTCGACGCTGAGGAGACGATGGCCTCGTTCAACACGCCCTCGAGCTCCGACATGTCTTGAGCAACCGCCTGCTGGGTCAACGACAGCGCCAGCGCCGCCGACAAGGCTTGCGAAAGCCGGCGCATCACAGCGCTTTCGTCGCCGCGATCACGGCGCCTCCAGAGGCGTTCGCAGGGCGGCTGGGAGGCACCGACTGCGAATGCGTGAGAAATGCTTCTGGAAAGCGGAAGCGCCAGGTGGTGCCGACGCCTCGCGTGCTTTCGAGCTCGATCCGGCCGCCCATCGCGGTGACGACGTGCTCGACGGCAGCCAGTCCGACGCCGCGCCCAGACACCTGAGACACGTGATCGCGGGTCGTGAACCTATCCGAGAACAAAGCGCGCTCCAGGTCGGCTCGTGTCCGGCACGGCAGTTGGCGCGCGGCCGCCTGCTCCCGTACCAGGTCCCAATCGATACCGCTGCCGTCGTCGCGCACTTCGACGACAATCTCGTGACCCGTCGCGACTATGGATAGCTCCATCGCGCCGGGTACGGGCTTGTTGGCTGACTGCCGCTCCTCGTCGCTCTCGAGCCCATGGTCGACGGCGTTGTTGAGCACGTGCGAAAAGACGCTCCAGAAAGGCGCCCACGGTCCCGGCGGCACCCGCAAGTCGTTGTGTTTCAACTCCACGTTTGGCGGTGTCTTGCCCAGTTGCTTGGCGCCGACTTGCAGTAGACGCTTGGCGTTCTCCAGCCGCGTCGCAATCGGCTCGCAGCGTAAGTCGTGCACTAGTTGCTCCAGCTTCTCGACGGGCTCTCGGCGATGGAAGGCATCGACGAGCTGCTCGTATTGTTCGCGTGAAACTTCGAGAAAGACCGTCGCGCCGCGCATCAGCGGCTCTATGCGCGATCGCAGCGACTCCCAAACCTCGGTCAAAGCACGCTTCTCACGCTCGGCGAGCGAGTGCTCGGCCCGGTCCTCCATGGCCGACTCCAGCTCATGGCACAGCGCGGAGACGCGGCCGAGCCCGAAGAAGCGCGTGTTGCCCTTGAGCGTGTGAATCTTGCGGCGGAGGAGCTCGCCCTCGGTGCCGGACGCCACGATTTCTTCGACCAGCGCCGACGCCTCTTGCCAGAACGAGTGAAAGGCGCGCCGATCGCGCACGAATTGATCCACGAGCGCCGCGAATTCCTGCTGCTCGGCGAGCGCACGCTGGCGCAACAGCTCGGCCGTGATGTCGGTGATCACGACCACGATACGCTCTAACTCGCCGTCCACGACGACCGGGTGGTAGTTGAGACTGAAGTGCTGCTCTTGCCGCGACATGCGCCGGGGCAGCTGGTCGATTGCCACCTCGAGCGGCATGATCTGATCGCTCACCTGGTCCCAGCCGGATTTGAGCCACTCACCAGTGGTCGGATCGATGCCGCCGACCAGGGTCCAGAGCTTGGCGTCGGCTGGTAGCTCGCCTGCCCAGGTCTCGACGATCGCCGAGCGCTCTGCGAACAGCGTGCCGTCGAGCCTCGTGGTCAAGAACCCTTGCTCCACGCTGTCCAGAATCAGCTTCAGGTCTCGGTTACGTACGCCGAGGCGGTGCTCGCGATCACGCACGGCCTCTGCCATTTCGCCGAACTTTTCGGCCAGACGCACGACCTCATCTTGCACGCGCGCGCGCGCCGGAGAGCGTTTGCTTTCGAGCGCTTGCTGGTCGCCACGCGCTAGTCGGCCCGCGGCTTCTTCCAGGCGTGCCACGGGGCGCACGACCACGCGGTGAATCGCCAACAAGATGGCCGCCGCCAAGCACAGCGCGGTCGCCGCCGAGACGTAGAATATCTGACGCGATAGTTGCGCGAGCGTCGCCGCCTCACGGGCTGTCGAGAAGCGAACCACGAGACCGCCCACGGTCTGGCCTTCGAGATTCACGACCGGTTCCAGCACCCGAATCGAATCCGCGTCGCGGAACCGCGCTTGCTGCCCCTTGGCGGGACGGCCGAGCGCGAGCGGTGCCTGCCGATGAAACTGCGCCAGCAGCCCTTGAGTCTCTCCCATTTCGGAGTCTTGGAAGCCCCAGAGCTCGGCGTCCGACACGTCGGGATTTCTCGCCAGGTTGCCGATTGCGCGCTGCATCTCCTGCGGATCGCCGAACACTACGGCCGGCATGACCGATGCGCTGGTGAGTTTGACTACCATGTCGGCAGCCGCCTCTTTCGAGCTCAGCAGCGTCGCTCGGGACTGCCGCACTAGCCCGACGTAGACGGCGAACGCGACACTCACCACCAAGAGCACGATGGGAACGGTGACTCGTACGCCGAGCGAAATGAAAGGGCGTGTACCTGAGGTCAAAGGGTGGATTCCAAGAGGTGGAGGTCAGCGCCCCAAGTTTTTGAAGCGAAAGCCAGGTCCATAGCTTGTACGGTCATCGGCCGACCGATTTTTAGGTGGCGACGGACTTTGTCCCTGCTGCACGGGACGATGAAGCGACTGGCGCGGATATCCCACAGGTAGCGATCGCACGG
>WUUC01237965.1_pt1 | contig 13536 bp, 13 predicted proteins | sample 6278441 | NCBI WGS metagenome assembly WUUC01 (sample SAMN13675441, study PRJNA597444) | soil metagenome | isolation source: soil | place: USA: Washington | collected 2017-10
GCGCGTCCTCGCCGGTGTTGTCGCGCAGCTCCAGGAACTCCTCGATGTCCGGGTGCCACGTCTCCAGGTAGACGCAGGCCGCGCCCTTGCGCCTGCCGCCCTGGTTGACGGCGGCCACGGACGCGTCGAGCGTGCGCAGCCACGGGACGATGCCGTTCGAGTGCCCGTTGGTGCCGCGGATCAGCGCGCCGCGGGACCGGATGCGCGACCACTGGACGCCGATGCCGCCCGCGAACTTCGACAGCCGCGCGACCTGCGCGTACCGCTCGTAGATCGACTCCAGCTCGTCGCGCGGGGAGTCCAGCAGGTAGCAGGAGGACATCTGCGTGTGCCGGGTGCCGGAGTTGAACAGCGTCGGCGAGCTGGGCAGGTAGGCGAGCGAGGACATCAGGCGGTAGAACCGGACCGCCTCCGCCGGGGTGTGCGACAGTCCACACGCGACACGCAGCAGCCAGTACTGCGGGCGCTCCAGCACCGTGCGGTTGCCGGGGTGGCGCAGCAGGTAGCGGTCGTAGACGGTGCGCAGGCCGAAGTACTCGAACCGCCGGTCGGCGTCGTGGTCGATCGCGTCGTCGAGCTTGCGGGCGTGCGTGGCGACGAAGGTGGCGGTCGCGTCGCCGATCAGCCCCAGCTCGTGGCCGGTCCTGACGGACTGGCTGAAGGAGTGGATGCCGTGGCCGCGCACCTCCTTGTCGACGTAGGTGGCGAGCAGGCGGGCCGCGAGCCGGGAGTACTCGGGCTCCTCGGCGACCAGCTCGGCCGCCGTCTGGATCGAGAGGCGGTCCAGCTCCTCGGTCGTCGCGCCGTCGTACAGGCCGCTGATCGTCTTCGTGGCCACGCGCCGCGCGTCCACGGCGGGGAGCCCGGCGGCGCTGCGCCCGACCGCGCGCACGATCTTGCCGACGTCGACGGGTTCGGTTTCCCCACTGCGTTTCCGGACCTGCATGGTGTCCTGGATGGTGGTCAAGCTCGCTCCTCGCGCTGTTTTCGGGCGCGCGAGAACCCCGGGTGGGATGTCCGCACGCCCTCCCTCGGGGCCTGGAGACCGATCCCGGCCGCGGGTGCGGCCGGGCGAGCGGGCAGGTCTTCGGACTCACGGGCAGGTGCCTACCGGCCGTCGCTTCCCGGACGTGCGTCCAGTGCTTCTGACGGCTTTCGTTCCCGTTCACCGCTGCGGGGCAGTCCCGGACTTCCACCGGGTTCCCTCTTGCGACGGCCACCCGCGAAGGTGGCCGAACCAGCTCGCGATCACCATACATGGGGGTCGCGGTGGGATCGACACCCACATGTTGTGGCGGCGTGTCGTCAGGCGAGTCGCCGTTCAACGGCATGGCCTGCGTTCGCGGCGCACGACGACGTGGCGCACGGACAAGCCGGGCGTGGTGATCTAGCGCAGGCCGGAGTACAGCTCCTTGTGCCTGCGGGCGATCCGGCGCCGCTCGCGTCGCCGTTCACCCGGGTCGGCCCGCCAGTCCGGGCGCTTGTCGTGTGCGAGCAGCACGGCGGCGGTCAGCTCGTCGGCGTCGAGGCCGGTCTCGTCGTGGCGGTAGGTGAGGCAGGGGCGCTGCTGCGCGTAGAAGCCCCCGCTGGGCGCGAGGACGGTGGTGCCGAGGTCGTGGCACGCCTCCAGCAGGGTGGAGTGCGAGCCGGACGGGCAGGGCAGCACCACCAGGTCCAGTTCGGACAGTGGCTGCCACGGCTCGGCGTCGGTGCCGACCGCCGGGTGCAGGTGTGCGTCGGGGAGTCCGGCGACGACCTCGCGCAGCACCTCGATCACGGGTGCCGCGCCGGGAGCCGCGGCGGGCACGCCGATGGCGTACGGGTGCTCGCGGCGGACCGGGATCTCGTCCGGCTCGACGACGTGCGGGTGCGGGATGATCTCGGCGGGACGGCCCCAGGTGTCGGCGATGGTCCAGGCGGCGCCCGCGGTGAGGGTGATCAGCGCGTCGGCGGCCGGGACCACGACGTCGAGGCGCGTGCGGTACCGCGGGTCGCGCAGTTCGTGGACCGTGCAGACGAGTGGCCTGCCGTGGCGGCGCAGCGCGTCCACGACCTCCGCGAGGCCGGCGGGACCGGTGTCGTCGAACCCGGCGTGCAGGTGGAAGACATCGAAGTCGTCGTGGTGGTCGGTGACCCACCGCGCGTCCACCTCGGCCGGGACGCGGGTGACGCCGTCGGGCCCGTCCGGGTCGCTCAGGTGGCGGACGTAGACGTGTCCACTCGGGACGGACGCGACGCGGATCTCCGGCACGGCGCACCGCCTTCGCTCCGAGGTGAACGGAAGAACGGCCGCGCTGCTGGACCGGGGTCTCGCGAGAACGATCTACCCGCGGGACCCCGGCCCGAAACCTCACTCCCGCCTGGTGGCCCGCCTCAGCTGCAGGATGCGGACCGAGCCGGGCACCGCGACGAGCAGCGCGCCCGCGGCGACACCGAGCAGGATCGCCACGGCGAGCGGCGCCTGCCCGGAGAAGCCGAAGAAGTCGATCAGCACGGACTGCGAGTTCTGCAGGATGAAGACGAGCAGGAGGACGAGGATCACGGCGGCGACGATCAACCCGACCCACAGGCCGCCGAACCGCGACCGCCCCGGCCCCGGCCTCGTGTGGTGCCCGGCGGGCGGGACGGGTTCGGTGGTGGGCACGTCCTGGCCGGTGGGCGCGGGGAACTGCGGCCCCGGTGCCAGCTGGCCCGCGGCGGGCTCACGCATGTAGGGGACCTGGTCGGCGGGCTCTGCGCCGGCGTGCCTGCCGGTGGTGTGTTCCTGTGTCATGGCGACCTCCGTGGCGCATCGATCCCCCCATGGTGCGCCTGGCGGCGCGTTCCTGCGAGTCGAGCGTCAGTGGGGGCTCGGGTGGGTGGGCGTGTGCCCCGTGCTGACGAACTCGACCCGCTTGGCCACCGACACGGCCTGGTCCGCGAACCGCTCGTAGAAGCGGGTGACCAGGGCGAGGGTCGTCGCCATGGGAACGCCGTGGTCCCACGACCGGCCGGTGATCTCCCGCAGCACCGACGCGTGCAGCTCGTCGACCTGGTGGTCGGTCTGGTCGAGCTCGGCGAACGCGCCCGGCCGCGGCCGCGACACGTGCTCCACGAGCTGGTCGGCCATGCTCGCGGCGATCGTGCCCAGCTCGCCGAAGGTGTCCCGCAGCTCCGGCGGCACCACGTGCGCGGGGTGCACCCGGCAGGTGGTGTCCGCGATGTGCTCGGCGAGGTCGCCCATCCGCTCGATCTTCTCGGCGCAGTAGATCGCCGCGAGCACCTGCCGGAGGTCGGTCGCCACCGGCGCCTGCAGCGCGAGCATCTGCTGCGCGCGTTCCTCGCACCGGTCGCGCAGCAGGTCCAGCTCGGCGTCCGCGGCGCGCACCCGCTCGGCCGACTCGAGGTCGGCCGACAGCATCGCCTCGGTCGCGAGCCGCATGGCGGCGGCCGCCTGTGTGCACATCTCGCCGAGGAGCTCACGGAGCTCGGTCAGCTCGGTGTGGAAGTTCTCCCGCATCGCGTCACCCTTTCGACCGCATCAACTACCACGCCTGCCATGCGAACGGGTGACACCTCGGCGAGACTCGATGCATGCGCGTGGTCACCCAGAACCTGCTCGGCCATCACATGGACTGGCCACGCCGACTGCCGGCGGTCGCGAGCTGGTTCCGGCACCTGAACCCGGACCTGCTCACGTTGCAGGAGGTGATCGCGACCGACGGCCAGGACCAGGTTACCGAGGTGCTCGGTGACGGTTATCACGTCACCCACCACCCGAGCCGCGAGGAGGACGGTTCCGGCATCTCGATCGCGAGCCGGTGGCCCATCGGCGCGGTCCGCGAGCTGGACCTGCGGGTGGGACCGAGGACCGCGGACTTCGCGGCGGGCGCGCAGCTCGCCGACATCCACTGGCCGCACTCGGACGTCCCGCTGCTGCTGGTCAACCACAAGCCGTCCTGGGCGAGCGACCTCGAGCACGAGCGCGGCCGCCAGGCGGTGCTCACGGCGCGCTTCGTCGAGGAGCTCGTGGCGCGCACCGGTCAGCACGTCGTCCTCGCCGGTGACATGGACGCCGTGCCGGCCGCGGCGAGCATCCGGTTCTGGCGCGGCCTGGAGGCGCTGGACGGCACGAGCGTCAGCTACCGCGACGCCTGGGAGCTCACCCACGGCGCCGAGCCCGGCCCGACGTTCGCGCCATCGGTGATGCCGCTCATGGGGCGGGAGTGGCAGGCGGACCTGGACCGGCGGATCGACTACGTCTTCGTCCGCTGTGGCCGCGAGGGCCCGACCATGCGGGTCACCCACTGCGCGCGGATCCTCGACAGCCCGGTCGACGGCGTGTGGGGCAGTGACCACTTCGGCGTGGTCGCCGATATCGAGCCAGCGGCAAATGGCAACGGTGAACGGCGGTAACAGTAATGGCGGATTTGGCGACGTACGGGTTCGTGGAGCCGACAAACGCCCAGCTCATCGCCCTGTTCGCGGCGTGGCGGCAGGATCTCGACTCCGAGCCGTTCGCACACGAGGCCGACTGGGCCACTGTGGATTCCCCCGCGTTTCACGTGGTTTCCTCGTGGGCACCCCCGCAGCGTGGACCACAGTCGCGCACCTGTCCTGGAGGCCCTGCAGGCCTTCCGTGAGCACCGCTTCACCCCGTTCAACCCGCCGGGCCACCGGCAGGGCCGCGGGGTGGACCCGCGGGTGCTCGACATCGTCGGAGCGGACGTGTTCGCCTCCGACGTCATCTCCATCAACGGCCTCGACGACCGGACCAACTCCCAGGGCGTGCTCGAGCGGGCCCAGGAGCTGATGGCCGACGCCGTCGACGCCGACCAGGCCTTCTTCTCCACGTGCGGCAGCTCACTGTCGGTCAAGAGCGCCATGCTCTCGGTCGCGGGCCCGCACGAGAAGCTGCTCGTGGCCCGGCAGTCGCACAAGTCGGTGATCTCGGGGCTGATCCTCTCCGGCGTGGCGCCGGTGTGGGTGCGTCCCAGCTGGGACGGTGACCTGCACCTCTCGCACCCGCCGACCGCCGAGGAGGTGCGGCGGCGGTTCGAGGAGGAGCCGGAGGCCAAGGGCATGCTGCTGGTCACCCCGACCGACTACGGCACCTGCGGCGACATCAGGGCCATCGCGGACGTCTGCCACGAGTTCGGCAAGCCGCTCATCGTCGACGAGGCGTGGGGCGCGCACCTGCCCTTCCACCCGGACCTGCCGCCGTGGGCGATGGACGCGGGAGCGGACGTGTGCGTCACGAGCGTGCACAAGTCGGGCTCCGCGGTGGAGCAGAGCTCGGTGTTCCACCTGCAGGGCGACCGCGTCGACCCGGCGGTGCTCAAGGCGCGCGAGGACCTGCTCGGCACCACCAGCCCCACTTCCCTCGTGTACGCCACCCTGGACGGCTGGCGGCGGCAGATGGTGGAGCACGGCAAGGAGCTGCTGGGGGCGGCGCTGTCGCTCGCGCACGCCACCCGCGAGGAGCTGAACGCCGTCGAGGGCATCGCCGTCATGGGGGAGGCCGAGTTCGTCGGCCGGGGCCGCGCCACGTCGTTCGACCCGCTCAAGATCGTGCTGGACGTCTCGGGGCTGGGTATCAGCGGCTACCGGGCCGCGGACTGGCTGCGCCAGGAGCAGCGGGTCACTGTCGGCCTCTCGGACCACCGCAGGATCGTCGCGCACCTGACCGTGGCCGACGACGAGGACACCGCCGCGGTGCTGGTGCGGGCGGTCGCCGCGCTCCGGAACGCCGACCTGCCGGAACCGGTCCGGGTGGACCTGCCGAGCCCCGACGACCTGGAGCTCGAGACCGTCATGCTGCCGAGGGACGCGTTCTTCGCCGACACCGAGCAGGTCGCCGTCGAGGACGCGGTCGGCCGGTGCAGCGCCGAGATGATCACGCCGTACCCGCCCGGCGCGCCCGCGGTGCTGCCCGGGGAGGTCATCACCAGGGAGGTCCTGGACTACGTGCGCAGCGGCCACGCCGCGGGCATGCAGATCCCCGACCCCGTGGACTCCGGGCTGGAGTCCGTGCGGGTGGTCGCGCGGTGACAGCCGGTCTCGACGACCGGCTGTGGGAGGTCGCGCTGGCGCTGCACGCGGAGCCCGAGCTCGCGTTCGCCGAGCACCGGGCCGCCGAACGGCTGTGCGCGGAGCTGGCCGCGGACGGGTTCGCCGTCGAGCGCGGGGTGGCCGGGCTGGAGACGGCGTTCGTCGCGCGGTCCGGTTCCGGCGGGCCGTGCGTCGCGCTGCTGCTGGAGTACGACGCCCTCCCGGGCCTCGGGCACGCGTGCGGCCACAACCTGATCGCCGCCGCCGGGCTGGGCGCCGCCCTGGCACTGCGCCGGGCCGGGCCGCCCGGGACCGTCCTGGCCGTCGGCACGCCCGCCGAGGAGGGTGGCGGAGGCAAGATCACCGAGCTGGCGCACGGCGTGTTCGACGGGGTCGACGCCGCGCTGATGTTCCACCCCGGCGCGCACAGCTGGACGTGGGCGCCGCTGACCGCGCAGGTGGAGCTGCGGGTCACCTTCCACGGCCGGGCCGCGCACCCGACCGGCAACCCCACCGAGGGCGTCGACGCGCTGGCCGCGCTGATCCAGCTGTTCACCACGCTCGGCGCGGTGCGGCCGAGGCTGCCCGCGGGCTCACACGTGCAGGGGATCATCACCGCGGGCGGCACGGCGACCAACATCGTCCCCGACCTCGCGGTCGGCAGGTTCGGGCTGCGCGGGCTGACGATCACGGCGCTGGAGTCGCTGGCCGCCGCCGTGGCGGACATGGCCACGCACGTCGCCGCGGCCACCGGGACCACCGTCGAGGTCGTCCGCGACCGTGAGCCCTATCACCACTTCCGGGACAACGGCGTGCTGTCGGCCCGGTTCGCCGAGCACATCGCGGCGGCCGGGATCACGATGACGCCGCCCGAGCCGGGGGTCTTCCTCGGCTCGTCGGACATCGGCAACATCTCGACCCGGCTGCCCGCGATCCACCCGTTCGTCGCGATCGTGCCCGCCGACCAGGCGGACCACACGCCCGAGTTCGCGACGGCGGCCGCGTCCGGGCGCGGCCGGACGGTGCTGCTCGCGGCGGCGGACGCGCTGGCGCGGACGGCCCACGACGTGCTGAGCCAGCCGGCCGTGCTCGCCGCCGCGCGAGCGGACTTCCACCGGCGCGCGAGTGAAGAGGTTTAGACCGGGGTACCCGTCATCCAGTGCGCACAGGGCGTTTCGCGGGAGCGGGGTGGACGATGGAGTTGGAGAGCTGGGGGCGGCCTGCCCGGGGGTTGCGTGAGTACTTCCGTCAGGTGGCCGAGGCGTGCGGTTCCGGGGAGGCCTTCTCGGTCCAGCTGGAGAGGCCGCTGTCGGGTTACATCCCCCTCGAGGAGCGGGTGCCCGCGTTCCCGGAGCTGGACGTGGCGCTCGTGTGGGACGAGCGGACCGGCTGGTGCTCGGTGCTCGAGACGGCGACCAACGAGCTGGTCGTGCTGTCCTACCTGGCGTCGTCGGTGTTCCCGTCGCCCGAGGAGGTCGCCGCCTTCGCGGCGAACCCGGGTGCCGGCTCCGCCTCGCCCGCGGTGGCGGAGGACGAGGACGAGGACGTCCTCGCGCTGCTGTCGGAGTACGCGGTCTCGGCGCTGCGGCCGCTGGCGGGCTGAAGAACGTGGCCGGTTCGGCCGACCTCGGGGGGTCGGCCGACCCGGCTCTTTCGTCTGACTAGCTCTTCGACAGCCTGCGGGCGAGGAGCTCCTTGCCCTGTTCGGCGCCCTTGCGGCTCTCGTTCTGGGCGCGGCGGAAGAAGTCGGCGAGCTCGCTGTCCCCGTCGCGCTCGGCGTCCTGGATGTAGGTCTCCAGGCGCAGCGCGTTGCTGAGGCACGCCTCCACGAACCAGATGACGTTGTAGTCCTTGTCCTTCGTCCCGGTGACCTGACCGGTCTCGGCCGTGCTCACGGTTTCTGCCCTCCAATAGTGGTCTCTCTCACACTCGGCTACCCACGTGCGGCGCCGTCAACCATGTGGGTGAGGAGGGCGGGTGCGGAGCTCCTCGAGGAAGCGGGCGAACGTGATCGTGCCCGCGGCGTTTCCCGGGACGAGGTTGGCGCCGTCGCGGTAGCCGCGGAATGCCCGGCCGGGGAGCCGCACCGGGACGAGCGGGCGGCGGCGGTGCGTGGCCGCGAGGTACTCGGCCGCCAGCTCGCGGAGGGGCCTGATCTCGGGGCCGCCGAAGTCGGGCGCCCGCCCCCGCGGCTCGTCCCCGGCCAGCTCGACCAGGCGGGCAGCCACGTCCCGGACGTCGACCGGCTGCGCGCGGATCGCCGGGACCGGCAGCACCGGCAACCGGGCGGCGCCGCCGAGCAGGGCGCGGACGAGGTCGTGGAACTGGGTGGCCCGCAGGATCGTGTGCGGGACCCCGGCGACCAGCCGCTCGGCGGCGAGCTTGCCGCGGTAGTAGCCGATCGGGATGCGGTCGATCCCCACGATCGAGACGAACACCAGGTGGCGGACGTCCCCGGCGGCGGCCACGAGGTTGCGGGTGGCGATCACGTCCCGGCCGCCGCGCAGGGTGGTGGCCAGGTGCAGGACGGTGTGCGCGCCGTCCAGGGCGGCCTCGAGTCCCTGGCCGGTCACGAGGTCGCCGACGACGCGTCCCGGCCCGGGGCGGCGGCTCAGCACGCGCACACCGGCGCCGGACGGCTCGGGGCCGGACAGTGCGGCCACCACGGCGCGGCCGAGGGTGCCGGTGCCGCCGGTGACGAGGATCGGTGTCATGCCCCCATCATCCGGCCCGTGCCCGGCATCCCCGGGGTCAGCAGGTCGTCGGCAGGAGGGTGAAGGCGCTGCACGCGTCCTGGCGGAAGGGCGCGGCCTGCCAGGCGGCGGGGGCCAGCACGTGGGCGGTGTCGTAGGGCGTGAACGTCCACTGGCCGACGTAGGTGTTGTGGTGCCAGGTGTTCTCCTGCTCGAACGTGATCGCCTGCTGCACCGAGGCGGCCCGGTACGGCGACCAGTCCGGGTAGGTGCCCCAGTTCGACAGGATCGCCATCCGGCCGCACGCCCGGCCGCAGCCGAGCGCGGCCGGGTCGATCGTGAACCGGTTGTGGTGGATGTGGACACGCTGGGTCTTCCACCGGCAGTCGTCGCGCAGCGGGGGCTGCGCGATGGCGGGCTGGGTGCACCGCGCGAGGTCGGGCACGAGCCGCGTGCAGGTGCCCGACGACGTGTTGGCGGGGCTGTTGCAGAAGCGGTCGGCGTTCTCCCACAACGTGATGCCGGACCAGTTGTCCTCGAACACGTTGTCGTGGACGTCGATCCGGTCGGTGCGCGCGGGCACCCGCGGCTCGCCGCCGGACTCCGACAGGTAGACGGTGCCGACCGGGAAGGTGTCCCCGCGGCCGGCGAACATCCGGCCTTGCACGACGGTGTTGCCGCGGAAGACGTTGTGGCGGACCACCGCGTTGTAGCTGGTCTCGTAGAACAGCGCCTCGGCCTCGTTGCCCTCGAACAGGTTGTGCTCGAACAGGAAGTCGTTGTTGTTGGTGTCGGCCCACAGGCCCGCGCCGTGGTTGCGGTGCACCCAGTTGCCGCGGACGTCCGCGCCGTCGACCGACCAGAACTTCACACCGCCGGTGCAGCCGCAGCCGGGGGACAGCGACTCCCAGTCGTCGGTGTTGTTGCCGGTGATCTCGTTGCCCTCGACCAGGAGGTCGGTGAGCGTGCCGTCCTTGTAGGCGTTCATGCCGTACTGGCCGTTGTCGCGCAGGCAGTTGCCGCGCACCTGCTGCCGGGCGCCCGCCATCAGGCCGGCGCCCCCGTTGCGCTGGATCGTGTTGTGCTCGATCACCCAGCCGTCGCCGGAGTCGTGGTTGACCACCCCCTCGTCGCGCGGGGCGGCGAAGTTCTGGACGGTGAGGCCGCGGATCACCACGCCCTCCGCCTCGCCGGTGAACGCGTACCGGTTGCGGTCGCGGCCGTCGAGGACCGCGCCGGGCCCGCCGAGGTAGGCGTTGCCGTCCTTGGGGATCACCTGGCCGTACTCGTCCTCGCCGAGGGTGTGTGTGCCGGGCCGCAGCCAGAACGTGGTGCCCGCCGGGTGCTCGGCCGTCAGGCGCTGGACCTCGCCGTCGGCGGGCTCGACGACCACCGCGCCCGCGGGCGGCGCGGGGTCCGCGACCGGGATCCGGTCGCACACGGCCCACTCGTCGCCGGTCGCACCGGCCACCGGGGACAGTCCGGTGAGGACGGTCAGACCGGCCAGCGCCAGGGCAGCCGCCAGCGCGGGAGTTCGTCGAGCCATGCGGAGAAGCCTTGCAGTGCGGTGCCGTCGTGTCGTCACCCGGAAGCGTCGAAGCCGCCCCCGACCGGGCGAACTTCCGGCGAGCGGACGGCGGCGTACTGCACCATGATGTCTTCCCGCACCCCGACAAGATCGACTGTGGAGAGTCATGCTGAAGATCGACCGCGATCGCACCGGCGGCGTTCGCCTTACCTTCGTGCTGAAACCCGACGACCCGCGCGGGCGGGTGAGCGTCGTCGGGGACTTCAACGAGTGGCGGCCGGGGGTCCACGAGCTGCGCCCGCGCAGCAACGGGACCCGCTCGGTGGCCGTGACGGTGCCGGACGGCGCCCGCGTGCGCTTCCGCTACCTCGGGGAGAACGGCCACTGGTGCAACGAGACCGAGTACCCGGGCGTGCGCCAGGACGGCGAGGACAGCGTCGTCGTCGCGGTCCCGGCGGTGCGAAAGGTCCGCTGAGCACGTCGAGATCGGGCATGCTCATTCGTCATCCTCTCCGAACCCCACCCCCTGGAGGAGACGTGCAGTACCTGCTGCTGATCTACAACTGCGACCGCCCGGAGCCGGGTGACCCGGCCTTCCCCGACGCGCTCGCCAGGGTCAACGCCTTCGCCGACGAGTGCCGCAGGCGCGGTGCCCTGGTCGCGGGCGACCCCCTGACCAACGAGGGCGCGGCCACCACCGTCAGCGTCCGCGACGGCCGGACGCTGGTCACCGACGGCCCGTTCGCGGAGACCCGCGAGCACCTCGGCGGCTACTACGTCCTCGACTGCCGCGACCTCGACGAGGCGCTCGAGCTGGCCGCCCTGTGCCCGATGGCCGCCCAGGGCGCGATCGAGGTCCGCCCGGTCGTGCGCGTGCCGGGGGTCGACAACGCGCCGACGCGCGTGTGAACGAGCCGGCACGGGTCGTCCGCGAGCACCGGGCCCGGATGCCGGCGGCACTGCTGCGGGTCCTCGGCGACTTCGAGCTCGCCGAGGACGCGCTGCGGGCCCCGCCGCCGGGCTCGACCTGGTCGACCGCCTCACCAGGCTCGACCGGTACCACCTGTGGCACGCCACCCGCGCCGACCTCCTCTGCAGGCTGGGCCGCCCGGTGCCCGCGCAGGCCCGCAGCTGGCGCTGGGCCCAGATCACGTGCCCGGCGACGTCCCGCACCGTCCACGCGGTGCACGGCGTTGGCCGGTCCCAGGCGTCCTCGGGCACCGCCGCCGGCACCGCGTCGAACTCGTCCTGTGCCTGTGTGTACAGCTCCATGACCCGAGGACGAACGGGGCCCGCCGAACTCGACACCTGGTTAGGGTGGCTCGCGTGACCACCGACGACCCCGTGCGGGTCCTGGCCCGCCACTACTCCGGCGCCGCGGGCGCCTACGAGCAGATCTGGGCCGGTGTCCTCAACCCCGTCAGCCGCGCGCTGCTCGAGCGCGTGCCGCTGGCCGGCGCGCGCCGGGTCCTCGACGTCGGCACCGGGGTCGGCACGCTCCTGCCCGCGCTGCGGGACGCGGCACCGCACGCGGCCGTCGTGGGCGTGGACCGGTCGCCCGGCATGATCGCCAGGGCGCCCACGGAGTTCCCGCGCGTGGTCGCCGACGCCGCGCGGCTGCCCTTCGCCGACGGCGGCTTCGACGCCGCCGTGGTCGCGTTCGTGCTCTTCCACCTGCCCGACCCGCCCGCCGGGCTGCGCGAGGTCCGCCGCGTCCTGGCGGACGGCGGCGCCCTCGCCATCGCCACCTGGGGGCCCGACTTCCCGGTGCGGGCCATCGACGTCTGGCACGAGGAGCTCGACCGGCACGGCGCACCGCCCGACGCGCCGCTGGTCAGCAACCACACGGCGGTCGACACCCCGGACAAGCTGGGCGAGCTGGTGCGGTCCGCCGGGTTCGCGGACGTCGAGCTGGGGCCGGTGCCGTGGGAGTACCGGCCGACGGCGGAGCGGTTCGTCGAGCACCACCTCGTGCTCGGGCACACCGCGCGCCGGCTCGCCGGCATGGAGCCCGCCGCCCGCGAGGAGTTCGTGCGGGTGGTCCGCGCGCGGCTCGCCGCACTCGACCCCGAGGACTTCGTCGACCGCCGCACGATCGTCGCCGGGACGGCCACTGCCCGCTGATCGGCGGATTGACCGGCGATGCCCGGTGGGCCACGGTGGATGCGGCCGCACCAACGGAGGTCGTCCCATGCGCCGTCTTCTCGGGTCCGTAGCCGCAGTGCTGGTCGTCGCCGGGCTCGGCATCCCCGTCCCGGGCGCGCAGGCGGCGCCACCGGACGTGACCGCGCTCGACGGCGCGTGCGTCGCGCTGCGGGCGCCCGGCGGGAAGTTCGTGGTGCGCAACGCGCTCGGCGGCTACCAGGCCACCGGCGCCGCCGCCACCCAGCCGTTCCGCCTGCAGGGGACCGGCGACGGGACCTACCTGCTCTACGGCACCGGCGGCGACTTCCTCGCGAAGGGCCTCGGCACGCTCGGTGTGCTGTCCGCGCGGGCGGCGGGCGCGGAGACCGACTGGCGGCTCGCGCCCTCGGGCGACGCGGTCACGGTCACCGCCGTGTCCGGGGGCAGGCACCTCGCCGTGGACCCGCTCCTGCGCACGCTCGCGCTGCGCGCCACCGCGACACCGTTCACGCCCGTGCCCGCGGCGGGCTGCGCGACCGCGCCCGAGGCGGAGGTGAACGTCACCGGCGAGCCGTTCGCCGGCACCGTGGACGGCGAGGTGCGCGGGCTCGCCGACCTGCACAGCCACCTGACCGCCTACGAGTTCATCGGCGGCGACATCCACTGCGGACAGCCGTGGAGCCGGTACGGCATCACCTCGGCGCTCGTCGACTGCCCCGACCACGAGCCGAACGGCCTCGGCGCGTGGTGGGAGAACCTCGCGGGCGGCGGCTACCCGTCGTTCACCCACGACACCACCGGCTGGCCGACGTTCACCGACTGGCCCAAGCACAACTCGTGGACGCACGAGGCGATGTACTACCGGTGGCTCGAGCGCGCGTGGCGCGGCGGCCTGCGCGTCTACACGAACCTGTTCGTGAACAACGAGGCGCTGTGCGAGATCTACCCGATCAAGTCCAACCCGTGCGACGACATGGCGTCCATCCGGCTGCAGGCGCAGCGGATCCACGAGCTGCAGGACTTCATCGACGACCAGCACGGCGGCCCCGGCCGGGGCTGGTTCCGCATCGTCCACGACCCGGCCGAGGCGCGGTCGGTGATCGAGCAGGGCAAGCTCGCGGTGGTGCTGGGCGTCGAGGTGTCCCAGCCGTTCGGGTGCGG
>WUUC01012008.1_pt1 | contig 13524 bp, 12 predicted proteins | sample 6278441 | NCBI WGS metagenome assembly WUUC01 (sample SAMN13675441, study PRJNA597444) | soil metagenome | isolation source: soil | place: USA: Washington | collected 2017-10
CATCGAGGAGTCGTACCCGCCCGGCTGCGGCGGCCCCGACATCGTCGGCTGGGACTGGGCCGACGTCGGGGACGAGGAGTCCGCCAACGGCGTCACCTGGGGCGACTACGAGGTGACCGGGACCTGGGACGGCGAGCAGCTGACGCTCACCGAGCCGCCCGGGCCTCCCCGGCACGACGACGACGGCGCCGACTCCGAGGGCCCGGGTGCCTCACCGTGTCCCGAACCGGACGGCGGATGGGCGGTCGTCGACCCCGCCACCACCAACGACCAGACGATGCAGGCGACCATGGCCGCCGCCGAGGCGAGGGACGACTTCGCCGGATCCTGGGTCGACCAGTCCGTCAACCCCGCCTACGACCACCCCACCGAGGCGGCCGAGTGGGAGATGAACGATCCCACCAAGCTCGTCGTCAACGTCCGGGTCACCGGCGACGTCGCCACCGCCGAGGCCGAGCTGCGCGAGACCTGGGGCGGCGCCCTCTGCGTCTCCGAGGCCGACCACACCATGGCCGAGCTGCTGGCCATCCAGGACGAGCTCGTCGACGCCACCGACGTGAACAGCCTCGGCTTCAACGCCGATGTCTTCACCAACACCGTGACGGCCTCCGTCTACGTCGACGCCGGCGACCAGGCCGAGCTCGACGACCGCTACGGCGAAGGCACCGTCACCGTCGAGCCCCTCCTCCGCCCCGTCGAGTCGGCCGACTAGACCGGCAGGGCGAGGCTCTGTCTTCGCTGGCCCGTGAGGGTGCGAGCCAGCGAAGGCAGAACAGTCCCGGGACCGCCGGAGGTCAGAGGTCGACGGGGTCGCCGTCGAGGGTGTTGCCGGTCCACTCGGTGACCGAGGAGATCGGGTCGACCGAGTGGGTGCCGTAGACGTGGGGCTCGTGCCAACGGTTGTCGCGGACCCGGATGTTGCTGATCACGTCGCCCTGGCCCTGCAGGCGGGCGTAGAAGCTGTAGGTGCCGCCGGTGAAGTCGTTGTCCTCGACGAGGACGTCGTCGATGTCGCCGAAGTCCGTGGCGATGTTGACGCAGCCCGTCTCGCCGATGCCCCCGGCGATGTCGATGGTGTTCGAGCGGATCACGATGTGCGACCCGCCGTAGACCTCGATGCCGTCGGTGTGGGCCGGGCCGTAGGCGGTGTTGGGCTGGGCGATCAGGTTGTGCTCGGCCGTCGAGTTGCTCGACAGGCGCAGCGCGTTGATCAGCCGGGTGAACTTCGACCAGCGGACGGTGAGGTTGGCGCCGGTGGCGCCGATGTCGTCACCGTTCGACTGGGTGTTCATGCCGTCGAACTCGCTGTGCTCGACCAGCACCGTGCCCCCGTCGACCAGCAGGTGGTAGTAGTCGTCGAAGGCGAAGGTGCTGTTGCGGATGGTCACGTTGCCGCCCTTGACGGTCAGCCGGGTGGTGATCCGCTTGTTCTCGATCACCACCGTCCCCGACGTGATCGTCGACGGGCCCGTGTAGTTCGTCAGCACCGCCGGGTTCGTCAGCCCCGGCACCTCGCTCCTCGGCGGCGCCGTGGTCGACGTGGTGGACGTCGTGCTCGTCCCCGGCTGGCCGGGCTGCGACGTCCCGCACCCCGCCCCCACCACTCCCACCGCCGCCGCGACGGCGAACATCGACCCGCGGAAGACGCGTGACTTCATCGGCCTTCTCCCCAGAATCGGCCTCTTCCCAGCAGCTGCGCACGCTACCCAAGCCGTCGCCCTGGTTGGCCGCGCACCCGCTCACGCGTTCGCGCCATGCCGGCTCTTCCGCCCGTAGTGTCGGGCGGATGGTGACGGTGGCACGGGTGCGAAAGGGAGCGCTGGAGCTTCCCGAGGTCGAGGAGCGGACGCACTTCGGGGCCGTGGCCTTCTACGTCGGCGACAAGAGCGTGGCGTCGTTGACCAAGCACCAGGACCAGGTGCGGTTCTCGCTGCCCGCCCACCAGGCCGCGGCCGTCGTGGCCGAGCATCCCGAGGCCGAGCCGATCACCCGCCAGGGCACCACGATCGGCGTCGAGCTGCCGGTCGCCACCCTCGACGTCCGGGTGCTCGACCGGCTGCTGCGCCAGGCCTGGGAGGCACGTGCGCCCCAGCGACTGGTCGCGGCAGCGGCAGCGAGCCAGTCAGCCGAGGCCTCCAAGCTGCCGGCCGTCGGGCGTCCGGCCACCCGGGCGCTCACGCTCCAGGGCATCACGACGCTCGCCCAGGTCGCCGAGCACACCGAGGCGGAGCTGCTGGACCTGCACGGTGTCGGGCCCAAGGCGATCCGCATCCTGCGGGAGGCGCTGGCCGTCACTGGGCAGGATCTTCGGCCGAGCTAGGGCGGGCCGGCTCTGGCAGGCTCGACGGCGTGATCGACGTCGACCTGCTCTCGCCGGAGTCCTTCGCGCACGGCCAGCCGCACGAGGCGTTCGCGTGGCTGCGGGCCAACGATCCGGTGCACTGGCACCCAGCGCCCGTGCCCGGCAACGACGGCGAAAGCGCAGGCCACGGCGGCGAGGGGTTCTGGGCGGTCACCCGCTACCAGGACGTCAAGACGGTGGGCCGCGACCCGTCGACGTTCTCGTCGACGCCCACGGTGATGATCGCGGACGAGGGCGGCATGGACCTGGGCGACCACCAGATGATGCTGATGTCGGACCCGCCCCGGCACACGGCGTTGCGCAAGACGGTGGCCGCCGAGTTCATCCCGCGGGCGGCCAAGGCCATGCGCCCCCGCATCGAGCAGCTGGCCACGCAGATCATCGACGGCGTGGCCGATCGTCCCGGCTGCGACCTGGTCACCGATGTGGCCGGGCTCATGCCGTCGTACGTGATCGCCGACATGCTGGGCCTCCCGCTCGAGGACGGCGTCGCCCTCTACGAGCTGACCGAGGCCATCCACGCGGCGCCCGAGAGCCAGGCCCCCGGTGCCGGGATGGCGGCGGTCATCGAGATGTTCGACTACGGCCGCTCGGTGTGGGACGCCCGGCAGGCCGAGCCCACCGGCGACCTCGCCTCGCTCATCGCCCACGCCGAGGTCCAGGGCCGCCCGCTCGACGTCGTCGACTTCAACCTGTTCTTCCTGCTGCTCATCGACGCCGGCGGCGACACCACCCGCAACCTGGTGGCCGGTGGCCTCGACGCCCTCTTCGCCCATCCCGAGCAGCTGGCCTGGCTCAACGACGATCTCGACGCCCGCCTGCCCGCCGCGGTCGAGGAGCTGCTGCGCTGGGTCAGCCCGGTCGTCTACATGCGCCGCACCGCCCAGCACGACACGTCACTCGGTGGCGTTCCCATCGCCGAGGGCCAGAAGGTCGTCATGTACTACGGCTCGGCCAACCGCGACCCCGACGCGTTCGGTCCGACCGCCGACCGGCTCGACCTGGCCCGCACGCCCAACGACCACATCGCCTTCGGCGGCGGCGGTCCCCACTTCTGCCTGGGCGCCCACATCGCCCGCATCGAGATCCACTCGCTGCTGCGTGAGCTGCTGACCCGGCTCGTCGACCTGCGGCCCACCGGTCCGACCGAGTGGCTGCCGTCCACCTTCATCTCGGGCCCCAAGCACCTGCCGATCACCTACCGGGCCGTCCCCGCGCCGGCCTGATCGCGGCCTCGCCGTCCCTGACGAGCCGCCACCGGGCGTGACCGGACGCCGGGTGGCAATGTTGGCGGCCGTGGGGGAGCTCGACGGCAAGGTGGCGATCGTGGTGGGCGCCGGTCCGGGCATCGGGCGGGCGTGCGCCGAGGCGTTCCGCCGGGAGGGTGCCGAGGTGGTGGTCGCCGCCCGCGACGCCGAGCGGCTGGCGGCGCTGGCCGCTGCGCTGGGGGCGGAGGCGGTGCCGACCGACCTGGGCGACGTGGCGCAGTGCCAGGCGCTCGTAGACCGGACGGTCGAGCGGTTCAGTGGTGTCGACGTCCTGGTCAACGTGGCGACGGCTGGCGGCGGGCAGGTCAGCGTCGACGAGGCCGACTGGGACGACTGGCGCTGGGCCTTCGAGGTCAACGTCCTCGGCACGCTGGAGGTCAGCCGGTGCGCCGCCCGGTCGATGGCGGCGCGGGGCGGAGGGTCGATCGTGCAGATCGGCACGTTCGGGACGTCGTCGCTGCCGCCCCGCCAGGCCCGCTACACCGCGGCCAAGCAGGCGATGGTGTCGGCCTCGCAGACGCTGGCCAAGGAGCTGGGCCGGTCCAACATCCGGGTCAACGTGGTGACGCCGGGCTACACGACCGGGCCCAACCTCGACGCCCTGTTCCAGAGCGTGGCCGACCGCACCGGCGAGGCGTGGGAGGAGGCGTCCCGGCGCTTCGCCAAGACCGCGGCGCTGCGGCGCCACGTCGACCCGGCGGACATCGCCGAGGCCGTCCTGTTCCTGGCCGGTCCCCGGGCGAGGAACATCACCGGCGTCGAGCTGCCGGTCACCGCCGGCCAGGCAGCGGGCTGAGTGGGACGACGGTGACGCCGGCGATCGAACCGCAGGATCGTCCCGCCTGGGTCCGCCACGCCCTCGCCGGCGAAGGCGGACCGGTCTACGACGTCGCCCGGCGCCCGTTCGAGCCCGACGACCTCGAGGCCGAGGCCCGCATCCGGGCCGGGACCGACGACTTCGGTGACCCGACGCACCGGGAACCGCTCGAGATCCTGTGCCGGGCGCTGGAGGACGAGGCCGACCTCCACCTGGTCGGACGCTGGCGGGTGCGCGAGGTCCTCCTCCGCTACCTGGAGAACCGCCTGCGCATCGTCGAGGAGCTGCGGCGCAACCCGTCGATCGCCGGCGAGGACGTGGGCACGCCGCTCATCGTCACCGGCAGCCCCCGGGCCGGGACGTCGCTGGCGCACCAGCTGCTCGCCCTGCCGCCCGATGCCCGGTCGCCGCTGGCCTGGCAGGTGTGGCAGCCCACTCCCCCACCCGGCCCGCCACCGTGGGACGACGATCCCCGCCGCCCGCTGGCCGACCGGGACGTCCGGCTGTCGGCTGCCCTCGACCCCGCGTTCGACGGGATGCACGAGCAGGGCGCCGACCTCCCCCGTGAGGACGGCAGCCTGATGGGCGTCGACCTGCGGTCCGATCTGCTCTACGCCCACTACCCCATCCCGTCCTACGCCCGCTGGCTGTTCGCCGACGACCACCGGGGCGCCGTCGAGTGGCACCGGCGGACGCTGCAGATCCTCCAGCACGGCAGCGCTGCAGCATCAAGCCCGAGTCGCTGGGTGCTCAAGTGGCCGGGTTGGCTGCAGGTGCTCCCGCAGCTGCTCGACGCCCACCCGGGGACGACCGTCGTGGTCTGCCACCGCGACCCGCTGGAGATGCTCAGCTCGGTGACCAGCCTGGTGACGACCCTGCGCTCGTGCCACGCCGACGGCGTCGACCGCTCGACCGTCGCCCGCGAGCAGGCCGACCGCTACGCCGGCCTGCTGCAACGCCACGTCGAGGACCGCGACGCCGGCATCCCACCCGCCGCGCAGGTCGTGGACGTCCACTTCGCCGAGCTCGTCGCCGACCCGGTCGCCGTGGTCCGGCGGGTCCACGAGGTGGCCGGCCTCCCGTTCGGCTCCGAGGACGAGTCCCGGATCCACGCACTGCTCGCCGCCCGGCCCCAGGGACGCCACGGCGGCCATCGGCACGACTTCGCCGACCTCGGGCTCGACCGGGACACCGAGCGCGCCCGCTTCGCCGCCTACCAGCGCCGCTTCGACGTCCCGTCGGAAGCCTGAGGACAGAGATCGGACGACGCATGGACGCCTGGCAGGACTTCTGCGGCCGCCTCGCCGCGCTCGGCACCGTCATCACCGGTCCACCCTTCCCGACCGGCGAGCGGGCGCAGCTCGAGGGCACCCGCCACCTCGCCAACCAGGTCGCCACCTGGCTGACCTGGGCAGTCGGCGCCGACTCGGCGACCCATCCCCGGTTCTTCCGCCAGAACGACCTGTTCTTCCGCTGGGGCGGCCCCAACGTCGACCAGGTCACCCGCCGGGCCACCATCGACCCCGCCGGGACCTACCGGATCAGCGGCTCGCTCGGCGCCTGCCAGGACATCATCCTCACGATGAAGGACGGCGACATGCACGACGGCCGCTACGGCGTCGCCTTCGACGTCCTCGGCTCCGAGCTGGGCTTCGGCCCCGGCGCCGACGTCGAGATCCACCTCGGCAGCGAGGGCGGCGCGCCATACGGCGACGGCGTCCAGCTCGCCATCCCCGCGGGCGCCTCGATGCTCAACGTCCGTGAGTACTACTGGGACTGGACCGCCGCAGCGCCCGCCACCCTCGTCATCGAGCGGCTCGACACGCTGGGCACTCCCCCACCGCCGCTCACCGAGGCCGACCTGGCCGCCCGCCTCGACAAGGCGGCCCGGCTGGTCGAGGCGTCGGTGACCTACTGGAACGACTGGGTCGGGCGCGAGAAGGCCAAACTGCCGCCCAACACCATGGGCCCGGCGGGCGGGAGCGCCGGCGGGTCCCGCCGCATCGCCTACAGCTTCGGCTTCTACGACCTGGCCGATGGTGAGGCACTGGTGGTGGAGTCCGGACCGCCGCCGTCGCCCTACTGGGACATCCAGCTCTACTCGCTGGGCTGGTTCGAGTCCTACGACTTCGCCAACCGCACCAGCAGCCTCAATCACACCCAGGCGCGCCTGTCCCCCGGCGACGGGCGGTTCCGGGCCGTCGTCGCCCCCACCGACCCCGGCGTCCCCAACTGGCTCGACACCGAGGGCCGGCCCGACGGCATGCTCACCCACCGCTGGATCGGCGGCCGTCCGGCCGAGATGACAGCGAAGGTCGTCCCCCTCGCCGACGTGCGGGACCACCTTCCGGCGGACACGCCCACCGTGAGCCCGGCCGAGCGCGCCGACGAGATCCGCCGCCGCCAGTCCCACGCCGCCTGGCGCTACCGCACCTGACCGCTCGTTCTGTCCTCGATGGGCAGCAACGGTGCTTGCCCTCAAGGACAGAACGGATCAGTCCACCGGCGTTTCCGGGAGGTTGGAGGCATCGGCGGCGGCCTCGAGCTCGGGGTGCTCGGCCATGGCCCGCCGGAATGCCGCCGCACAGGTTGACGATGCGGCCCACGTCGGTCCTGACGAAGGCCGCCTCGGCGCCGAAGTCGTCGCGCTGCTGCGGCGGCGCCGGCTCGACCAGCGGGTCGGGGCGCTTCGGCGGGAGGAGTCCACCGACCTGCACGCCGACGAGCTGGGCGATGCCCTGGCCACGCTGACGCCCCAGCGCCGCACGGCCGTGATCCTCGAGTACTGCGCGGGGCTGCGGGAGCGGGAGATCGCCGAGGCCATGGGCATCCCGGCGGGGACCGTGAAGTCGCTGCTGCACCGGTCCCTGGCCCAGTTGCGCGAGGTGATCGAACGATGAACGACCGCCCCGCCGGCCTCGCCGGTCATCCCTCGGGACCGGCGAGGCGCGGGACCTCGACACGATGGCTGCGGGCTAGGGAACCAGGGGTGCCGCTTCCTGGATGGTGAGCTCGACCACGGCGACGCCGTCGCTCCAGAGGCCGTTGGAGCGGTGCTCAGGGGTGTTGCCCAGGGCGTACTGGCTGTTGGTCCCGAAGTAGGCGCTGCTCTGCAACGCGTCGAAGACCTTCCAGCAGAAGTTCCAGTCGTAGGCGTCGAGCTGGGCCACGCCGTTGAGGTCGGCAGTGGAGCACACGCCGTGACCCGCACCCAGGGCCGGCGTGCCGTGGGCGTCGGGGCGGATCATCACCAGGTCCTTGTTTCCCTGGGGGACGTGGCCGAGCAGCGGGTAGACGGCGTTGCAGCTCGAGGTCGACTTGCCCGACTCCGACAACACCCCCTGCGAGCTGGAGTGGCAGTTGATCAGCGTCGTGGACGGGATGCCGGCGAGCGAGTCGTCGAGCGCCGGCTCACCGGCACCGGTCAGGCCGCCGTCGTGGGGGTCGTCGAGCAGGATCGCCTTGGGCACCGGCAGCCCCAGCGCCACGTGGCGGTTGGCCAGGTTGGCGGTGACGATGCCGCCGAACGAGAACCCGAAGTAGCTGACCTTGTCGAGCTGCGGCTGGGTCCGGTTCACCGTGTCGGCCTGCAGGTAGGTCAGCGCCCCCTGGATGCCGGTGCGGGCCGACGTCACGCACGGCTCGATGTTGAACGATCCCCAGCACGGGCTGACGATGCTGGTCTGCCAGCGCGGGTAGACGACCACGTTGCCCTTGCGGACCTCGTGCTGGATGAACCCGCTCATCGTCCCGTAGCCCGAGAACTCGCCGTAGCCGTGCAGCATGATCACCACCGGCGCCGACGCCGGCCGCGGGCTCGCCGGCTGGAACACGTACCAGGCGTTGTTGCCGCTGCCGCCCGACGCCACCGTGAAGCTGCCGTGGGCGTAGTCGCTGCCGCCCGGTCCCGACGTCGGTTGCGTCGGCTGCGCAGCGACGTCGAGCGCCGAGGACGCCGCAGCGGTCGACGCCACTGGCCGTGCCTGTCCTGCCTGTCCTGCCTGTCCGGCCGACGACGGCACGGCCGTGACCGCCACCAGTCCCAGCGCTGCGACGACCGCTGCCGCGGCGCGCACGTAGGCCCGGCGCGATGGCGCGCCGGGTCCCGAGAGCCTGCCCATGAAGCCCTGTCCCCTCTTTGGAGCGACGGTCGTCGCTTGTGGTTCCCCTGCACCCCCAAGTACTGAAAGCTTTGTCAGTACTTAGAGGGCTGTCAGTATCTGGGGCATGGCAACGCGTGTCAACCGCAGAGGAGTTGTGCGGCGGGAGGCGCTGATCGACGCGGCGATCGCGCTGTGGGCGACGTCCGGGTGGCGGGGCACGGGCATCACCGCGGTGGCCGAGCGCGCCGGCATCACGCCCTCAGGGCTGCTCCACCACTTCGGGACCAAGGAGCGGTTCCTGCTCGAGGTCATCGCCCGGCTCGACCACCGCGCCCTCGAGCACCACGACGCGATCGGCCCCGCGCTCGGGCTCGACCTGTTCCGGCGCCTGCCCGACCTGGTTCGCAACTACGTCGACCATCCCGAGCAGTGGAAGCTCCACCACACCCTGCAGGCCGAGAACCTCACTCCCGGCAGCCCCGCCCACCGGTACTACGAGGCCCGCCACGCCTACCTCCGCGACCTGTGGGCCGGGATGATCAGGGCTGGTCAGGAGAGCGGCGAGATCCGCCCCGACGCCGACCCCGACCTCGTCGCCGTCGAGGTCCTCGCCTTCCTGCAGGGCATGGTCCTCCACACCCTCCACGGCCCCAGCGACATCGACGCGCTCGTCGTCACCACCGACTACGCCGCCCGCATGATCCGCGACCTCGGGTTGGCGGAGGCCGGCGGCTAGCGGAGGAGGCTGGCGACCACGTTGACGACGGTCGACACGATGACCACGCCGAAGACGTAGGCGACCATGGCGTGGGCCAGGACCGAGCGCCGCAGCGGGCGGCTGCGGAGGGTCGTGTCCGACACCTGGTAGGTCATGCCGATCGTGAAGGCGAGGTAGGCGAAGTCCCGGTAGTCCGGCGGCTCGACGCCATCCCCCTCTCCACCGCCGCCGGCGGCAGCCCCGAAGTCGATCCGCGCGCCCGCCCCGGCGCCGTAGTAGAGGCTGGCGTAGCGCAGCGTGAAGAGCGTGTTGACCACGGTCCACGAGACGACGATGGTCAGCGCCGCCACCGAGACCAGCACCACGCGGTCGGCGCCGGTCTCGTCGCTGGCGGCCCGCAGCACGAGCGCCACTGCCCCCAGGCTGATGCCGCTGGCGGCGAGAAGCAGCAGGCGGGCGAGGTCACGGTTGAGGTCCTCGCTCACGGCGAGCCGGCGGGTGTGTTCGCCGTTGGCCCGCAGGACGATCGGGCTCACCGCCGCGAGGAACGTGAGCGCCGTCGCGTCCCACCCCGACAGCAGGGCGAGCTGCCACCCCGCCGCCACCGCGACCGCTGCGCCCACGACAGCGCCCACCAGGGCGGCGACCGCCAACCGGCGCATGGCCGGCGCGTGCCACCCCACCAGCCGATGGAACATCGTCGGGTCCGGCGCACGCATGCCGGAAGGTCTATCCCCTCCCCCACCCCGGCGGGCGGAAGCCCGGAAACTCACCGGCCCCCGCTCCGTCCGCCCGGCCACCACTGCGAGACGAGCCCGCTGCCCGCCGAACTGCGTGGACCCCGCCTCCTCCCACCACATCCGCCGGGGGCTCGCCACCGAAGCGGCCCGCGTCCTGACCACCGCCGCCTTCGGCGTCCCCGGTAGCACCCGGGTCGAGATCCACCACCACCGGGCCAACCTCGCGAGCCGCGCTGTCCCCGCCGGCCTCGGCTTCACCTTCCTCGGCGAGGTCCCCGACCAGGTCGACGCCCCCGGCAAGGACGGCATCGACTGCATCTGGTCGGCCTCCCCCGACCTCATCGCGTCATGGCGACCGAGGGGCTGAGGGGGGTGAAGGTGACGGGCATGGCTTCGAGCCCGCTGACGAAGTTCGACGGCCTCAGAGCGAGGCCCTCCCGCCGAGGATGCTCCGCCCGTCGCCGTCCGGCCGTCCCGAGCTCGCTCACGTCACCCCGTCCCTCTCACTGCGCGCCAGAAACCTCTAGATGTTTCTTCTAGGCCGGGCCGTTCGCAGCGAGCGCCCTCCTCGCCGAGGGCCGCCGGAGGGACGTCGGAGCATCGCACCTTCGGGCCGCGAAGCCTCCAGATCCGGCCTCGGCGGAACATTTCTCGACCCTGACGCCCGGCACGCCGGCGACCAGGGCACCAGCGGCGACCCCTTGACATCGTCCCTGCTCAGCCAGGGTGCAGGGCCGAGCGCAGGAGGACGCCATCACTACGTTCTCGACTGCCACGAACGCTCGACGTGGCAAAGGTCACACGCCCCCTGTGTTGCGGAACCGTGACACCCACGACAGCCTCGTTACGGAGCAGCCGAGAGAACGGCGCGCAGCTGGGCCGATGGCGGGCCTGCGAGTTCCCCTGCTCCTTCCTACAACCCTCGTCGTCATCGGCGCGCGCCGGCAAACGCCTAAAGCAAAGGAGCCATCCGATGCAGAAGCTGAAAGCCATCGCTGCCGCCACGGCAGCAGCAACCACCCTCATCGGCGGTGGGGCCACCATGGCCGGAGCCGACACCGTGAAGAGCGGCGACTCGCTGTCGACCCTCTACCCCGACACGTGGGGCTACGTGTGCATCGTCAACGTCGCCGAGGGGCGCATCCCCGACTGCGACACCCTGGCCAACGGCCAGAAGATCCGGGGCCACATCTCGGCCGCCGAGCGCCGGAACCTCGACGCCTGGTTCGCCAACCTGCCGGCCCCGGCCCCGGCGCCCGTCGTGGTCGAAGCGGCCCCCGAGCCGACCTACGACTCGTCCTCCGAGGCAGCCGCCCCCGTCGCGGCCGAGCCCGCCGAGCAGCCGAACTACGCCAGCAGTGGCGGCGGCTGCGTCCCCGACCACATCGTGCAGCGCGAGAGCGGCGGCAACTACAACGCCGAGAACCCGACCAGCACGGCGTCGGGCAAGTACCAGTTCATCGACGGCACCTGGAACGGCTACGGCGGCTACGCGCACGCCTCCGACGCCCCGCCCGAGGTCCAGGACGCCAAGGCCTGCGAGGTCTGGGCCGACGGCGCCGGCGCCGGCCACTGGGGTGCCGGCTGATCCACCCTCCGGCCGACCCACCTCAGGCTGATCCCTGAGCGGGTCACCGCCACGTGATGCCCGGCGAGGGCGGCGCATCGGCGCCGCCCTCGCTCGCGCCCGGACCGCGCCCCGCCGGGCGCCCGGGCGTCAGATCTCGACGGGGGTGCCGACCTCGAAGACCCGGTCGGCGGGCAGCTTGAAGAAGCGGGTGGCGCTGTCGGCGCCCCGGTGGAGCAGGACGTAGAGGTGCTCGAGGACGGGGTGCATGCCCTCGATGTCGCCCTGGCTCACCGCCTCCCGCCCGACGAAGTAGGTGGCGGCACCGTCGTCGACGGGCGGCACGCCGTCGTCGCCGTCGCCGGTGCGGGCGAGCTGTCCGGGCACGTCGATCTCGTCGAGGTAGCCGTAGCGCAGGACCACCTGGTGGAGGCCCGGCCGCAGCGTGGCGCGCGTCAGCCGGTCACCGCTGTCGACGTGGGGAGCGTCGGTGATCTCGATGGAGAGCAGGTAGATGTCCGAGTGGCGGACCTTGTTGTGGCGGAGGTTGCTCACCAGGGCCGGCGGGGCCTGGCCGGCGTCCTTGAACAGGAAGATGGCCGTGCCGTCGACGGTGCTGACGCCGGGGGACTCGTCGATGACGTCGGCCGCGCTGCGCTCGCCGCGGCGCAGGCGATCGGCGACGAGCTGGCGCCCCTGGCGCCAGGTGGCCATCTGCACGAGGAGCACCAGGCCGACCAGCAGCGGGAACCAACCGCCGACCGGGATCTTGGGGACGTTGGCGGCCAGGAAGGCGCTGTCGACGATCAGCAGGGGCGTCACGACGAGCAGGGCCTTGGCGAGGGGCCATTCCCAGCACCGTCGGGCCACGACGAAGAACAGGACGCTGGTGATGACCATGGTGGCGGTCACGGCGATGCCGTAGGCGGCGGCCAGCTTGCTGGAGGTCTGGAAGCCGACGACGAGGCCGACGCTGCCGATCATGAGCGCCCAGTTGACCAGCGGGACGTACACCTGGCCCTTGTGGTGCGCCGAGGTGTGCAGCACCTTGAGCCGGGGCAGGTAGTCGAGCTGGACGGCCTGGACGGTGAGCGAGAACGCTCCCGAGATCAGCGCCTGCGAGGCGATGATCGACGCCATCGTGGCCAGCACCGCCAGCGGGGGGACACCCCACTCGGGCGCCAGGCGGTAGAAGGGGTTCTCGATCGCCTCGGGCTCGTGGCTGAGCAGCGCCGCCTGCCCGAAGTAGTTGAGCACCAGGCCGGGCAGCACCACGGCGTACCAGGCCTGGGCGATGGGCCGGCGGCCGAAGTGGCCCATGTCGGCGTAGAGGGCCTCGCCGCCGGTGACCACGAGGAAGATGCTGCCGAGCGCCAGGAAGCCCTTCCTGGGCTCGTTCTGGAACAGCTCGACGATGTGGAGCGGGTTGATCGCCTCGAGCACGCCGGGGTGCTCGATGATCTGGCGCAGCCCGAGCAGGCCCAGGACGGCGAACCACACGATCATGATCGGGCCGAACACGCGGCCGACCGCCTCGGTGCCCTTGCGCTGCACCACGAACAGGCCCACGAGGATGGCGCAGGCCAGTGGTATGACCCACGACTCGAAGGCCGAGGACGCCACCTCGAAGCCCTCCACGGCGCTGACCACCGAGATGGCCGGGGTGATCAGGCCGTCGCCGTAGAGCAGGGCGGTGCCGAAGATGCCCAGCAGCACCAGCCCGGCCACCCGCCGGCCGCTCCGGATGTCCGGCATGACCTGGGCGGTGAGGGCCAGGATGCCGCCCTCGCCCTTGTTGTCGGCCCGCATCACCAGGGCCAGGTACTTGATCGAGATGATCACGATCAGGGCCCAGAAGGCGATCGACGCCACGCCCAGCGCGTTGGACTCGACCACCGGCAGGTCCTGGTGCTCGAACGCCTCGCGGAAGGCGTACAGCGGGCTGGTGC
>WUUC01226992.1_pt1 | contig 13523 bp, 12 predicted proteins | sample 6278441 | NCBI WGS metagenome assembly WUUC01 (sample SAMN13675441, study PRJNA597444) | soil metagenome | isolation source: soil | place: USA: Washington | collected 2017-10
ACACGGCGCTCGACTTCATCCCGTTTGTCGGCGGTGCGAAGAACCTCGCGGAAGCGTCGCGCGGACAGGATTTCATCCGCGACAAGCGGGTGGCCGGCTAAGTGGCCTGTTCACGCTGAACGAGGACGAGATCGCGGAGCGCGGCGCCCGGATGGCAAGGAGCGACGACCGAGAATACCGGGAGTATTTGAGGGAGGAGCAAACGCAGCCAGCCGGATGCCCCGCCCGCGAGGTGGTCCTTGATCAGCGTGGACAGGCCACACCGATCATGCGTGGTCTGGCCGCAGGGCGCACAGAGCACGCGGAGGAGGCAGCTGGATTGGTTCTGCTGCCCTGCGCGTTCTGCGGTTTCGTGGCGAATCAGCCCGCCGCGGCTTTTGGCGGCATCGCGAGCGCAAAGCGGTTGCGGCCGCCGCGCTTCGCCTCGTAGAGCGCCTCGTCCGCGCGCCGCACCAGCGCGTCGACCGCGAGCTCGCCGGGCATCGACACGGCGACGCCGATACTGGCCGACACCGGCACCTTCACCGCGGGATCGATGGCAAGCTCCGCGATCTGGCGGCGTAGCGCCTCGGCCACCTGCTGCGCCCCGAGAGCGGGCGTCTCCGGAAGAATCACCAGGAACTCGTCGCCGCCGTAGCGGCATTTCACGTCGGTACTGCGCAGCACCTCGGCGAGCTGGGCGCCGACGGCCGCCAGCACTGCATCCCCGCTCTGATGGCCGTGCGTGTCGTTGATGGTCTTGAAGTTGTCGATGTCCATCATCAGTACCGAGACCGGCCGGCCGTTCCTGCGCGACCGCCGCAGTTCGCCGTCGAGCGTTTCGAGCGCGAACGTGCGCAGCACGCAGCCGGTGAGCGCGTCGCGGATGCCCGTGTCGCGGGTCGCCTGGAGCACGTGGACGTTCCTCACGGCGACCGCGACGAGCGCGGCCGCGGCGGCGACCGCCTGCCTGTCGGATTTGGTGAGCGCCGGCTCGTCGGCCACGCCGATGACGCCGACGAGCGTGCCGCCGGCCGTGAGCGGAAAGCACCACGATCGCCCATGCGCATCGGCAACCTCGACGCCTTCGTGCCGCGCGGCCAGACCGTCGGCCGTCACCTGATCGGCGAGCGCTTCGAGCGTATCCAGCCGCCGCCGCTTCGCCCCGCGGGCGTCCTGCAGCAGGCCGTGCCAGCGATCGTCTTCACGTGTGAGAATCCAGAACTCGCGGTCGGAAATGAAACCCGGCACTCCGCGCCACAGCGCTTCCTTCAAGGGCTGCTGCTCGAGCGCATTGGCCACGCTGTGCCCGAACGTCATCAAGCGCTCGAGCTCCTCCGACCGCGCGCGCGCCTGCGCCGCGTCAGCGGCTACCTCGCCGAGGGCCACCCTCGCCTGCTGCCGCTTGTCGTATTGATGGAACACGAAGACCACGACGAGAATCGTCAGCGCCGGCAAGAGGTCCACCTGGTAGCGCAGCTCGATTTCGTGCGCGAGGTCGAGGAGCCGGCGGAGCGGCTGCTGGAACACGATGACAGCGCCGACAATCAGGGCGACCGCAAGAGAAGTATCGCTTCGTCCAATCAAACGCACACGCACACACGCCTCCAGCACCTTGCGTCGTGAAAGACGGTTGCCAACGAACCAGCAAGCGGAGTGCCCCGGAATCTGGACGGCTTCGGCAGGAATCTGCATGCGGCTGCACGCCGCGGGTGTGCGCTTGCGGCGCCGACTGTGCGCGTTCGCACGGCTGACCTGGTGTAACATCATCTGCCGTCGCGCGCCCTCGAAGGCGGACGAATTTCGCACCGGGCGCGCGTCACGTCGACGAGGGCTTCTCATGAAGGTGACAATCGTCTTCTCGCTGGCGCTTGCGGCCGGTGTGGGGCTGGCCCACGGCGCTGCCGCGCAGGAAGGCGGCGTCGAGACGCGGCCGCCGAACGGCGTTACTCAGAAGCCGGCATTTCCGGGCCAGACTCGCGCCCCCGAGCGCCGCGCCAACGTCGCCTACACCGTCGTGACCGTCGCGGACGGCCTGCAGAATCCCTGGGGCCTTGCGTTCCTGCCCGGCGGGAAGCTGCTCGTCACCGAGCGGCCCGGCCGCCTGCGGATTGTCGGCACCGACGGTAGATTGTCCGAGCCGGTGGCGGGCCTGCCGGCGGTCGAGGCAATCGGACAAGGCGGTCTGCTCGGCCTCGCGCTCGATCCGAACTTCACGTCGAACAACTTGATCTACTGGAGCTATTCCGAGCCGCAGGGCGCCGCCGGCAACAACACGGCGGTCGCGCGCGGCCGGCTGGTGGACGACGCGGCGCCGCGCGTCGAGAACGTGCAGGTGATCTTCCACCAGACGCCTTCGCTGAGCTCGCGGTCGCACTTCGGCGGACGCCTCGTCTTCGGCCGCGACGGCACGCTGTGGGTCACCATGGGCGACCGCTCGATCCCCGAAGGCCGAATGCAGGCGCAGCGGATGGACGGTCTCCTCGGCAAGATCGTCCGCATCAATGCAGACGGTTCGATTCCCAAGGACAACCCGTTTCTCGGCAAGGACGGCGTGCGCCCCGAGATCTGGTCCTCCGGCCATCGAAACGTGCAGGCGGCCACGCTGCATCCGGCCACCGGCGAGCTGTGGGCGATCGAGCACGGCACGCGCGGCGGCGACGAGTTGAACATCGTGCGCAAGGGCCGGGATTACGGGTGGCCGACAATCGCGTACGGAATCGAATATCGCGGCACTCCCATCACCGGCGGCATTACGCAGCAGGAGGGCATGGAGCAGCCGCGCTACTACTGGGATCCGGTGATCGCGCCAAGCGGCATGACGTTCTACACAGCGGATCTGTTTCCGGCGTGGCGCGGCAGCCTGTTCGTCGGAGGCCTTGCCAGCACGCACCTGGTGCGTCTCACGGTGGACGGCGAGCGGATCGTGGGTGAGGAACGTCTGCTCACCGACCTCGAGCCGCGCGAGCGCATTCGCGACGTCCGCCAGGGGCCGGACGGCGCGCTCTACGTCCTCACCGACAATCCGAAGGGCCGTATCCTGAAGATTGTGCCGAAGAGCTAGGACAGCGTCATGAGGGCTTACCAGCTCGACGTACACCGCAAGGGCCGCAGAATCCGCAGAGATTTACGTGGGCAGTCTCTACGAGCTCAGCGCGCGTGCGGTGATGGTCGTAACCTGCCGTAGGTGGCGCGGCAACGGCGATGTACGGTGCATCTCACGAATCATGTCTTGCGGAGGCAGTGTGAAGGCAACGGCTGCATGCGTGGCGGTGCTTCTGGCGGCGATCGGCTACGGGGCGGCGCGCGCAACCGCACAAACGCCGCCGGCCGCGGGTGCCGGCGTGCCGGACCTGTCCGGCACGTGGGATGGCGGCGCACGGGCGCGTCCGGTGAACAGCGACAACGTGCCCTGGGTGAAAGGGAAGAACTTCCCCGAGGTGAACGAGCGCGCGCTCGCCTACATGAAGGTGTTCGACGAGGCGATCTCACCCAAGTACGACTGTCAGCCGTCGACATCCCCCGCCCTTCAGTACGATCCGTATGCGATGGAGGTCGTGCAGTGGCCCGATCGCGTCCTCTTCCGGTATGAAAAGGACGATCAGCTCCGCACTGTCTGGCTCGACGGCCGCAAACCGACCGCCCGGGACTTCAGCCTGCAGGGCTTTGCGGTGGGCCGCTACGAAGGCGACGCGCTGCTCGTCGACACGACGAACTTCGTCTTCGACATCACGGGGTTCGACGACTACAACGGCATCCCCTCGTCGTCGCAGAAGCACGTGCGCGAGCGGTACTGGCGCGACGGCAACGATCTGCGCGTCACCGTATCGGTCGAGGATCCGATGTTCCTGCGGAAGCCGACCGAATACACGACGCGGTGGATTCCGGCGCCGAAAGGCTACAGACTCGCCGCCTTCGAGTGCGATCCGGAATCGGCGCGTGCGTCCGTGAAGTTTCTGCCGCCGAAGTACAAGTAGTGTCCGCGTTCAGGTGGAACATCTCGATAGACCGTCGATCAAGGAGCAGGTCCCATGAACGTCCAGCGGTATCTCGGAGCGGCAGCCGTGAGCGCGGCAACGGCGGTTCTACTCACCGCGGCGTCGGCCGTGGCGCATCACGCGAGCGGTCCGTTCTACGACTCGACGAAGAAGGTGGAGGCCCGCGGCAAGATCACGAAGTTCGTGTTCATGAACCCGCACGCGTTTCTCTACGTGGACGCGCCGGACGCCGGCGGCTCCATCGTGAACTGGCAGATCGAGATGGGCGCGCCCATCTCGCTGAGGCGGACCGGCTGGACGCCCGACACGATGAAGGTGGGCACCGAGGTCGTCGCCGTCGGCGCGCCCTCGAGGGCCGAAGGCACGCACGGCATGTGCTGCGCGCGGATCACGCGGCCCGATGGCAGCCCGATCACGCCGGGCGGACGCGTGCAGGAGGAACAGCAGCCGCCCCGGTAGCTCGGCGCCGCATCGACAGCCGGGCGGCCAGCGCTCGTTCTGAGCCTGTCGAAAGGAGCCAACGCTCATGGCTCGACAAGCTCACCATGAGCCGGCGCTTCAGGCACAGGAGCCTGTAGTAATCTACGCCGCGTGAGGGAGCCGTTCACGATCGAGGTGACCGTCAATCGTGCGCGGCATCGCCGCACGGTCGAGCCGCGGCTCCTTCTGAGCGATTTTCTGCGACAGGACCTCGGCCTCACTGGTACGCACGTCGGCTGCGAGCACGGCGTATGCGGCGCGTGCACGGTGCTGCTCGACGGCGAACCCGTGCGCTCCTGCCTGGCGTTCGCCGTCCAGGCGGACGGCCATGACGTCCTCACCGTTGAAGGGCTCGCGCCGGTTGGCCCGCCGGACGCCGCAGCGCAGCTGCTCCATCCGCTCCAGGCCGCCTTTCACCAGACGCACGCGCTCCAGTGCGGCTTCTGCACGCCAGGGTTCCTCATGACGCTCGTGGCGTTCCTTCGCGACCACGCCAACCCGACCGAATCCGAGATTCGCGACGAGCTCTCCGGTAATCTGTGCCGCTGCACTGGATACCAGAACATCGTGGACGCGGTGACGCTTGCCAGCGCCGGCCCGCTACATCGGTGAGCGCGTCCTGCGGAACGAGGACGCGCGGCTGCTCACGGGCCGCGCGCTCTTCGTGGACGACGTACAGCTGCCGGGCATGCTGCACGTGGCATTCGTACGGAGCATGTACGCGCACGCGCGCATCCGCGGGGTGGATGCTGACGCCGCGCGGCAGCGGCCCGGCGTAGTAGCCGTCTACACGGCAGCCGATCTGGGCGCGTACTGGATGCCGGGCCCGCTCCTCGTGCCGCCGCCGCCGATCCCACACCTCGTGTTTCATCCGCGTACGCAGGTGCCGCTGGCGAAAGACAAGGCACGGCACGTCGGCGAGCCGATCGCGATGGTCGTCGCGGAGAGCCGGTACCTCGCCGAAGACGCGCTCGCCGACATCGAGGTGGACGCCGAGCCGCTCGACGCCGTCGTGGACCTCGACGCGGCGCTCGCGCCCGGTGCGCCGCTCGTTCACGACGATCTGCCGTCCAACCTTGCGGCCCACGTCGTGCAGCGGAAGGGCGACTACGAGCGCGCGCGTGCCGGCGCCGCCCGCGTCATCCGCCGCCGCTTCGAGTACGACCGCGGCGCGGCCGCGGCGATCGAGAACCGCGCAGTGGCTGTGTCGTGGGACGCGCGGGCCGAGGAGCTGACGATCTGGGACACGACACAGGCGCCCATCCCGATCCGCAACGGCCTCGCCGCGATGCTCGGCCTGCTCGAATCGCAGGTGAACGTGATCGCGCCGTTCGTCGGAGGCGGCTTCGGTCCGAAGATCATGATGTTCTACCCGGAGGAAGTGCTGCTCCCGTGGGCCGCGATGCGTCTGGGGCGGCCGTTGAAATGGACGGAAGATCGCCGCGAGAATTTCTTCGCCACGACCCAGGAGCGCGGGCAGATACACGACGCCGAAATCGCGGTCGCCGCCGACGGACGAATCCTCGGCGTGCGGGACGCCTTCCTGCACGACTCGGGCGCGTACGACAGCTACGGGCTCACCATTCCCATCAACAGCCAGTGCACGCTGCTCGGGCCGTACGACATTCCGGATTACGAGAGCGAGTTCAGGGCGGTCTTCACGAACAAGACGCTCGTCACGCCGGTGCGCGGCGCCGGGCGGCAGCATGGTGTCTTCGTGATCGAGCGGCTCCTGGACATCGCCGGCCGCGAGCTCGGCGTGGATCGCGTCGAGATCCGCCGGCGGAACCTGCTCGGGCCGGACCGCTTCCCGCACAACCACGAAATCATGTTCCAGGACTCCGCCCCGCTGATCTACGACAGCGGCAACTATCGCCCGGTGCTCGACAAGGCGGTGCAGATGATCGGGTACGACGAGTTCGTCCGCGACGAGCAGCCGCGGCTTCGGGCCGAAGGGCGGCACGTGGGCGTCGGCGTCGCCTGCTACGTCGAGGGCACCGGCATCGGCCCCTACGAAGGCGCGCGCGTGACGGTCGAGCCGAGCGGAAAGGTGCGTGTCGCCACCGGCGTCGGCACACAGGGGCAGGGACACTTCACGGCCTTCGCGCAGGTGGTCGCCGAAGTGCTCGGCGTTGACGTGACTCAGGTCCGCGTCGTCACCGGCGACACGCGCGAGTTCCATTGGGGCACAGGCACCTTTGCCAGCCGCGGGGCCGTGGTGGCAGGCACGGCATGTCACGCGGCGGCCTCCGAGGTGCGAGAGAAGATTTTCGACACGGCGAGCCACGTGCTCGGCGTGCCGAAAGAGCAGCTGGAGCTCGGAGGAGGCGAGGTGCGCACGAAGGATGGCAGCGCAGGCATCGACATCGGCGCGCTCGCCCGGAAAGCCAACCCGCTTCGCGGCGCCGTGCGCCCCGGCACGCAGCCGGGACTGGAGGCGACAGCCTACTTCGGCCCGGACCGCGGGAGCACGGCGAACGGCGTCCACGCGATGATCGTCGAGGTGGATCCCGAGACGGCCATGGTGCAGGTGCGCCGGTACGTCGTCGTTCACGACTGCGGACGCTTGATCAATCCACTTCTCGTCGAGGGTCAGATCCAGGGCGGGGTGGCCCAGGGGATCGGCAACGCGTTTTACGAGCAGCTCGTTTATGACGAGCAGGGGCAGCTTCTGAACGGATCGCTGATGGACTATCTGCTGCCGACCGCGGGCGACGTTCCATGCGTGGAAATGGCGCACCTCGAAACCCCGTCGCCCTTCAACCCGGTCGGACTGAAGGGCGTCGGTGAAGCCGGGTGCATCCCGACAGGTGCGCTCTTCGCGCAAGCGGTGGAGGATGCACTCTCGAGCTACGGCATCGAGATTCGCGAGATTCCTCTCAACCCGAATCGCCTGTTCGAGCTGATTCAGCGTCCGTCATGAAGCCCGCGGCGTTCGAGTATTACCGTCCCCGCTCGCTGGACGAAGCGCTGGCGCTGCTGGCGGAGCACGGCGACGCCGCGAAGCCGCTCGCGGGCGGGCAGAGTTTGATTCCCGCCATGAATTTCCGCCTCGCGCAGCCGTCCGTGCTGATTGACCTCAATGAGCTGCCCGAGCTCGCGTACATCACGACGGCCGACGGCGCCGCCCACGGCGATGGCGGCGGCGCACTGCGCATCGGCGGCATGACGCGGCAGCGCACGCTCGAGCGCAGCGACGCGGTGCGCGCCGTGGTGCCGCTGCTCAACCGCACGCTTCCCTACATCGCGCACCCGGCGATTCGCAATCGCGGCACGATCGGCGGCAGTCTGGCACATGCCGATCCGGCGGCGGAGCTCCCGGCGGTGATGCTCGCGCTCGATGCGCGGCTGAAGGCGCAGAGCCGCAGAGGCGATCGCTGGATTGCGGCTGGAGAGTTTTTCACCGGGCTTTTGTCCACGGCGCTCGCGCCGGACGAGCTCCTGGTCGAGATCGCGGCGCCGCCGCCGCCTCCACGCAGCGGCGTGGCTTTCGAGGAGATATCGCGGCGGCTTGGCGACTACGCGCTCGTCGGCGTCGCGGTGCGTGTCGCGCTCGATGAGCGCGGACGCTGCGCGCTCGCGCGTATCGCGCTCCTGAGCGTCGGGGATCGACCCGTGCTCGCCGCCCACGCAGGAACACTGCTCGAGGGACAGCTGCCGTCGGTGGACTCCATTCGCGCCGCCGCCGACGTGGCGGCACAGCAGGATATCGACCCGCCGAGCGACCTGCACGCGTCGGCAGCCTACCGCCGGCAGCTCGCCCGCGTGTTGACGCGCAAGGCGCTGACGCGGGCGTTTGCGGAGGCTGAATAGTCAGCGGGGCTGCGGGCTTCAGGCTCCGGAGACCTCAGGTACGCTGAACCCGAAGCCGCCGAAGCCTGGAGCCCGAAGCCTGAAGCCAAAGGAGATCGAGTGAAACTCTACGACCTCTCCCAACCTCTCAACGAACGCAGCTCCTTCTGGCCGTACTATCCGCCGTTCGAGGTCAAATACATCAAGCGGAAAGCGGAACACGGAGTGAACGCGCAGTACATCATGACGTCCAATCACATGGGCACGCACGTCGACGCGCCGCGTCATTTCGTCACCGCGGGGAAGACGATCGACGAGCTGCCGCTGGAATGGTTGTGCGGTCCGGGGGTCGTCGTGGATCTGCGCGACGAGATGGGCGAGCTCGCCGTCTACACTCCCCAGATGATCGAGAAGCGCGTCGAGGTTCGCCGCGGCGATCTGCTCTTCCTGCACACGGGGTGGCACAGGTACGCGGACTTCGGTGCGACGCCCGACGAGGAGCTCTATTACCACTATCATCCGGGCGCTCATCCCGACATGGTGCCGTGGCTCCTCGACAAGCAGATCCACCTGTGGGGCGTGGACTGCGTCTCCACCGATCACCCGATGAACCTGCCGATCGGCCGCTTTCTCGGGAAGGGGATGCACGGACACTGCGACCGCGTGCGCGCCAGAGCGGAAAAGAAGTTCGGCGGTAAGGACGCCGTGGATCGCATGTTCCCGGACAGCGCGTACCAGCTCACGCACAACGCGCTGTTCCCGAAGGACTGCATCCACATCGAGAACCTCGGCGGCGAGATCGACGCCGCCGCGCTTCAGAACAAGCGGATGATCCTCGGCTGCTTTCCGTGGAAATTCAAGGGAGGCGAAGCCGCCTTCGCACGCGTGGTCGCGTTTGAAGGCGGGTGGACCGCGTGATGGAACATCTGACCAGCCAGCGCCACACCTTGCCCGATCTGCCGGCCACCGAGCTGCGCCGCCTCGTGGCGTCCCGCGAAGTGTCGGCCGCGGAAGTCGTCGAAGCGTGTCTTTCACGTATCGACCGGCTCAACCCTGGGCTGAACGCCGTCGTCACGCTCAACGAACAGGCACTCGACGATGCGCGCGCCACCGACATACGGCTCGCGCGCGGAGAGAAGCCCGGTTCGTTGTGCGGGCTTCCGGTGGGTATCAAGGACGTGACGCCGGTCGCGGGGCTTCGCACCACGTTCGGCTCTCCGATCTACAGCAACTACATCGCGCCCGACGATGCGCTCGTCGTCCGGCGGCTGCGCGAGGCGGGCGCGGTGATCATCGGCAAGACGAACTGTCCGGAATTCGCAGCCGGCGGCAACACCTTCAACGAGGTGTTCGGCCGCACGCGGAACCCGTGGAACCCCGAGAAGACGGCCGGCGGATCGACCGGCGGCGGCGCGGCGGCGCTGGCGGCCGGCATGATCGCGCTCGCCGAGGGAACCGATCTCGGCGGCTCGCTGCGGATACCGGCGTCTTTCTGTGGCGTCGTCGGTCTCCGGCCGTCCGTGGGCCTGGTCCCGACCTGCCCGACGGATTGGACATGGGACACGCTGCAGGTGACGGGTCCCATGGCACGCACGGCCGAGGACGTCGCATTGATGCTCCAGGCGATCAGCGGCGCAAGCGAGTGTTCACCGCTTGCTGCGGGAGGCAGCGGCGCCGATTTCGTGTCCGCCGTCCGGGGCGGCATGCACGGTCCGTTGCGGATCGCGTATTGTCCCGACGTCGCCGGCATCGGCGTCGATTCGGCGCTCGAGCGCGTCTGCCGGGCGGCGGCGATGGGGCTTCGCGATGCCGGTGCCGTGATCGAGGAGATCGAGCTCGATCTCGCGTTCGCGCGACCCGCGTTTCTTGCGCTGCGGGGCCTCTGGTTCGTCACGCACATGCGGCCCCGCATGGAACACCTGGCGCGCTTCGGCCCGAACGTCGCGAGCAACGTGCGCGCCGGGCTCGAAACGACCACCGCCGATCTCGCGGCGGCGGAAGAAGCGCGCGGACGTGTGTGGCACCTGTTCAGAGACTTCTTCACCAGGTTCGATCATCTGCTGACACCGTGTATGGCCGTTCCGCCGTTTTCCGTCGAACAGAACTACCCGGACGCCGTCGCAGGCCGGAAGATGCAAACCTACGTGGACTGGATCGCGCCGACCTTCGTCCTCAGCCTCACGGGCCTGCCGGTCGCATCGGTGCCGTGCGGTCTCGATGCGGACGGCATGCCGGTCGGCCTTCAAGTGGTCGGCCTGCCGCGCCGCGACGACGCGGTGCTCGCGCTGGCGGGCTGTGTCCAGCAGCGGCATCCGGTGGGTCTACCAGCCCTCGGTTGAGGCAGCGCCGCGTCGGCTCTGGCGCGCGGGCGTTTCCGGTAACAGCAGTCCGCTCGGGAGTGAGTCTTGGATTCTGATGCTCTCGTCAGCGAGGCGCGCGTCAGCGATTCACTCGCCGTAGACTCGCACCGCCGCGTGCGCCCGGAGACATGGTACGGGCTCTGCTTGTGACTGGCGCTCGCCACTCTGGACACAGGAGGCCCGCACATGTGGGTGGTTCTGCTTTTCGTCCTCCTTTCGACGGCTGACGCCAGGGCGTACATCGATCCCGGTTCAGCCAGTTACATGTTTCAGGCACTCGCAGGGACAGTTTTCGGCGCTGTCTTTCTCCTGCGATCGTATTGGGGACGCGTGCGGGCGTTCGTCCGTAGCCGACTCGCATCCCTCGGCCGGCCTCATGCTTGAGCTTGCCGGCCCACGCGCCCCAGCGGACCAGGGGAAAACGAACCCGGTCGGATCGCGGGTCCATCCTCGGACAAGAGATCGCTCGCGTGATTCCCGCGCGCAGCATCGCCCCCCTGTGTAGCTGATGCACCGCCGGTGGTGAACGAATGACGCGCGCTCCCCTGCATCCATTTTTTCTGGCGGTCGTCCCGGTGCTGTCGATGTATGCGGCGCGGCTCGGGCAAAACCACCCGGAAGAGCCGTTGACCGGCGCTGCGATCGCGTTGCTGGCCGCCGGCGCCATGCTCGCCATTGCAGCGATGGCGTTTCGAAACGCACGCAAAGGGGCGATTGTGGTGACGGCCCTCCTTGGAGCCCTCCTGACCTATGACGCCGTCTTCATTCGAATTGATGGCGCGCAGGTGGCGGGCTTCACCGTGGGCCGCCAGCGCTACATGCTGGCAGGTGTGGTGGCGGTGCTCGTGGCCATTGGTGTCTGGCTCGCCCGCACTCGTAGTCCGCTGCACGTTGCAACGGGGTTGCTGAACGTCGCTACAGGTGGCGCTCTGCTGCTCCCGCTTCTGTCGCTTTCATGGTTCGAGGCGCGGCGCATGATTGCACCAGCGCAGAACGTGACGCTCGACGTTCCAACTGCGCGGACGAAGCCGAAGCCGCTCACCGATATCTACTACATCATCTTCGACCGGTACGCAGACACGCACACCTTGCGGCAGTACGGGTTCGATAATTCGGATCTCGTGCGCTTCCTCGAGCAGAGGGGCTTCTACGTCGCTGCGAACAGCCGATCGAACTATCTGGTCACGACACTCTCGGTGGCCTCGTCCCTGAACTTTGCATTTCTCGACGAGCTCGCCGAGCGGAACGGACCCGGGCAACGCGACTGGTTGCCGGTATTCACCTTGATTCGAGAACACCGCCTCGGGAGGTTCCTGCGCGCCCAGGGGTATCGCCACGTGCACGCCGGCAGCTGGTGGTGGCCGAGCCAGAAGGATCGCAACGCCGCTGAGAACATCAACTACTACACAGTCCCGCCGCGCGCCGTGACGCAGCTGCTCCACAGTGGACTGCTCGAACCTGCGAGGCGGGCATTCCGCAGCCCATGGATCGATGATGACTACAAGCAGTGGCTCCGCGAACGCCGGAAGCTGACCGACCTGCTGGCAATCGCCGACGACGAGCGGCCGACCTTCGTGTTTGCGCACATGCTGATCCCGCATCCGCCCTATGTATTCGAACGGGATGGCCGCTTCGTCCCGATGCACGAAGCGAACAGACGGACGTGGGAAGAGAATTACGTCAATCAGGTCGCGGCCACAAGCGAGTTGATTAAGCACACGGTGGACGAGATCCTCAGGAAATCTGCCGCCCCGCCGATCATCATCGTTCAAAGCGACGAAGGGCCCTACCCGAAGCGGTTTCGTGCCGAGCAGCAGGACTTCGACTGGCGTACCGCGACGCCGGCTGAGGTTCGTGAGAAAACGGGGATTCTGAATGCCTATTTGCTCCCCGGGCTCGACCGCAATCGTCTATACCCGGAGATCACGCCAGTGAATTCGTTTCGGCTCGTGCTGAACGAATATTTCGGCACCAACCTGCCGTTGCTCCGGGACGAGACGTTCGGTCACGAATCGGAGACCCGCCCCTACAACATGTTCAAACTGACGCGACTGGCGCGCGCAAATCCGCCGCGCGCCGACGCACGGTGAACCATCGCAGACTCCAGGCTTCAGGATGCCAGCATCTGTTCCCACCTGCCGAACAGTCCGCAGCCTGAAACGCCGAAGCGCGTTCCCAGTCGAGCTACGCGCGGCGTGCTCCTTGTATTCGACCGTCGCATGGACGAGGCTCCCGCCGCCGCGATTCAGGGTGGCCTGACTGAACAGGAAAAGCGTGAGAACGTCGTGCGGCTCGTGTTCGGCGGCAGCGAGGGCCGATTCGGCGAGTTCTGCCGGGCCATCCTCGACGAGGTGCCGCCGGGCACGAAAGTCGTGCTGCGGGGCAGCGCCATCACCGGTCGGCGGTGGAAAGACGACGCCCCATTCGACGCCGACGGCCCCGGCACGAGCGACCTCGACGTGACGCTGGTGGGATCGAAGGCTGTCGAGCTGTTCACCTTCGACGGCTTCTTCGTCCCGGGCGTCCACTCGCGACCTGTGAGCGAAAAGGATCCGGACATCGCCCCCACTCTCGTGCCCCTGCGCGAACGGCTGATGGCGATGGTGAGCCGTCCGGTGAACATTCAGGCGTCGCGCAAGGTGGTCCTCGAGCTGAGGGGCGACATCTTCGACCAGCCGTATCTCACCTTGTGCGAGAAGCCGAAACATCCGGACGCGTGAGCTTCCGCCTGCTGACCTACAACATCCGGCGCGGCGGAACCGATCGAGCCGCCGCGATTGCGCGCGTCATCGAGGCGTGTTGCCCCGACATCGTGCTGCTGCAGGAAGCGACGGATCCGCCGACCGTGGAACGGCTGGCGGCGGCTACGGGCATGGCGGCGTCAGGCTCCTTCCGCCGGCAATCGCTCGGCTTT
>WUUC01126276.1_pt1 | contig 13519 bp, 7 predicted proteins | sample 6278441 | NCBI WGS metagenome assembly WUUC01 (sample SAMN13675441, study PRJNA597444) | soil metagenome | isolation source: soil | place: USA: Washington | collected 2017-10
CGCGGGAGAACCCCTGGACGGGTGCCATCGACGTCCAGCCGGGCGCGGCGCCGTACCGCGACTGGAACGCCCGCGTGCACGCGGAGTCCTACGAACCGAACGTCCGCGTCGACCTCGGGAGCCGCGGCGTCGTAAACAACTTCGCCAGGCTCTCCTTCGACGTGGGGCCGACCCTCCTCGAGTGGATGAAGGCTGCCGATCCCGCGACGTACGAGCTGATCCTCGCGGCCGATCACGGGAACGCGATCGCGCAGGCGTACCACCACACGATCCTCCCGCTCTCACCGGTCCGTGACATACGCACGCAGGTGAGGTGGGGGCTGCGCGACTTCCAGCACCGCTTCGGCAGGCGGTCCGAGGGCATCTGGCTCCCGGAGACCGCAGCCGACGAGCGCACGATCGACGTGCTGATCGAAGAGGGCGTGGGCTTCACGATCCTGTCGCCCGCGCAGGCGCGCTACTGGAGCGGGGCGGGCGGTCCGTGGGTCGACGTCGCGGACGAGCCCCTCGACACGACCGTCCCCTATCGGTGCGCGCACTCGGATGGGTCCGGCCGCTACCTCACGGTCTTCTTCTACGACGGAGCGATCAGCCACTCGATCGCGTTCGACGGAGCGGCCGCGTCGGCCGAGGGCCTGATCGATCTGTTCGAGGCGCGGGCACAGAGCGGGTGCCATCTGGTCCACGCGGCGACCGACGGCGAGACCTACGGGCACCACCACAAGTTCGCCGACATCGGCCTGGCGTACGCGCTGTTCCTCGAGGCGGAGCAGCGCGTCCTCGAGGTCGTGGACTACGCGTCGTTCCTGGCGGAGTGCCCGGCGGAGCGGTGGGCGCAACTCCCGGCCGCGGGGACGTCGTGGTCGTGCGTGCACGGCGTCGGGCGCTGGAAGGAGGACTGCGGCTGCTTCACCGGCGGCGAGCCCGGCTGGAACCAGAAGTGGCGCGGCCCCCTGCGGCGCGCACTGGAGGTCGTTCGTCAGGCCGCGGACGAAGGGTACGAAAGGCTGGGCCGGGAGGTCTTCACCCACCCGTGGCGTGCTCGGCACCGGTACATAGACGTGGTCGCGGGCGCACGGTCTTTGGAGGACTTCGCCGCTGCCGAGGGGGCGGAGTCCTCCGTCGCTCGGGCCGCCACACTCCTGGAGCTACAGCGGATGGCGATGTCGATGTTCACGAGCTGCGGCTGGTTCTTCAACGACCTCGCCGGCATAGAGACGGTCCAGGTCCTGCTCTACGCGGCCCGGACGATGGACCTCATGGAGGAGCTGGACGTCGCCCCGCCCGAGGACCGTTTCCTGTCGATCCTGGCCGAAGCCCACAGCAACGACCCGGACGCCGGCACGGGAGCCGAGGTCTACAAGCGGGCGGTGTCCGAAGCCAGGCCCTAGCGTGCAGACGTCCCGTGGGGTGTCATCCCGCTAACAGCGTCGATGATCCCGCCGCCTCACGATCGCAGTGACATTGCGGTCGACGCGGTAGCTGCGGCTTCCGCGCAGGAGGAGGTGGTCGGCGTGTCGCACGCGACGGGAACCGTGCAGACCGTAGATCCGGTTCTCGGAATAGGCCCGGACCACGGCGACAACACCGTGCAGTTCACGCCGGATCCGCCTCCGCCCCCTCTCGTACCGCCGGGCGGGATCAAGTTCGTCCTCCTCCACTTCGTGAACGCGGCGCTCCCCCCGGGCAACAGGCTCGAGGTCCAGCTCGGCTACGGGACCGACGTCTTCACCGAGGACGACGGGACCGAGTTCTGGACGAGGCCGGTGGACGTGGCGGCCCTCGGCGGCTCCGTCCCGATCGAGTACGTCCCGAGCGGAGCGGCGAGCGGCGGGGTCCAGCTCGTGTCGTACGGCCGCGGGGAGCGCCACGAGGAATCCCTTCCCAACCACGACAGCTATTCGAACAGCGACCCGTTCCTCGTAGACGGCGACTACACCGAGCCCCAGTACGACCCGTACTGGTTCTGTGGGACGAACCCCACGCCGCCGCCGAACTGGGAGGACGTCGTGTGCATCCCCGCCGGTGACATAAGGAAGACCGTCGCCGCGAGCGTGTGCATACTCGTCGACGTCCACGGCGACCACGTGAGCACGTGCAGCGGCACGCTCATCGCGCCCGACCTCGTCATCACGGCAGGGCACTGCGTGGACGACCCGGACGTGCAGATCCCGACGATGTCGGTGACGTTCGACTACGAGACCCAGTGCGGCGGCGGCAAGCCCATGGGTTACGCGCCCGTCTTCCATAAGGTCCTCCGCGCCGTCGAGTACGGCACGCTCGGGGCCGGGCCGCTCGACTACATGATCGTGCAGATCCGCGTCCCGGACGGGGGTCTCGGGATCCCGCCGATACCGATGCGCACGGACCTCCCTCCCGTAGGGACGCAGGTCTTCGGGATCCACCATCCGAACGGCGCCGTGAAGAAGGTCTCCCGCAAGAGCTCCGAATACGCCACGGTCACTGCGCTGGAGGCATGGGGAATCAGGACGAACATCGACGTGTCCGGCGGGAGCTCCGGGTCGGGGCTCTTCGACGCCACCGGGCAGTTCGTCGGCGTGCTCTCGAACGGCGGCAAGTGCAACCTCTCCTATGCGCCGTCGGATGCGATCTTGAACGACATCGCCGCAACGCCGGTCCCCGCACCCGAACGAGACGTGATGGTCGTTTTCGACCGCTCCGGCAGCATGTCGATGGACGCCGGTACGGGACAGACGAAGATGGAGGAGGCGCGCGATGCGGCGTCGCTGTTCGTGCGGCTCCTGCGTGAGCAGGCCGGACATCGCATCGGGCTCGTGTCGTTCAGCACCACCGCGTCGAACCCCGTCGACTACGCGCTGAAACAGGTCAACGACAACCACAAGGAAGACCTCGTCGGGCCCTCCCCGTACACCACGGGGATCGTCGGCGACTTGACCCCGGACGGGAACACGACGATCGGGGGCGGCCTCGCGGCCGCGGTGTCTGCGTTCCCCGCCCCGACCCCCAACGCGAACGAGCGGACGATCCTGCTGCTGACGGACGGATTGCAGAACACGTCGCCGATGATCGAGAACGTCACCTCGTCACTCGAGGGGACGGACCTGTCGGCGATCGGGTTCGGCACCGAGTCGAGCCTGAACGGGGCGTTGCTGACGCAGCTGGCGCAGTCACACGACGGGATCTACATGCGCGCGGGCGACGGTCTCGACCTGAAGAAGTTCTTCGCGCTCGCCTTCGGAGACATCTTCGAGGCGGGGACGCTGTCCGACCCGCCGTACGTTCTCGGCGACGGACGGTACGAGGCGGAGCCGATCCCGTTCCAGGTCTGTGAGGAAACTCGGGTTACGGTCGTCTTGGGGTGGGAGTCCGTCTCGTCCCCGCTGTGGCTGACGCTGGAGACACCCTCGGGCAAGATCGTCGGTATCGACGACAAGACCGTCGAGGGCGACCGCGGCAGGACCTGGGCGTTCATGCGGCTCGAGCTCCCTCACGAACGAGAGCGCGACGGCACCTGGAAGATCCGAGTCTTCAGGCCGCGGGGCGGCGGCGAGTTCCCCGGCCCTGCTCCCGAGGCCCGCTTCTTCGTCACGGTCCTCGCGACGGGGGGGCCCGTTCTCAGGGTGAAGGACAAGCGCACGCGCTACTTCACCGGCGATCGCGTGAACCCGCTGGTCGCGCTGGCACGACCCGACGGATACCCGCCTCACGACGCGTCGGTGAGCTTGGTCGTCACGCGTCCGACTGCGAGCGTCGGGACGATCCTGTCCCAGAGCGGTCTTCGGTCTTCGACCGGCGCCGACGCGATCCCTCCGCGCTTCGCGACCCTGCAGCAGCTCGAGAAGGAGCACGGCGGCCCGTTGGTTCCCTACGAGGGCGTCACGCGCAGGCTCTACGACGACGGCACGCACGAGGACGGGGCGATGGAGCCCGACGGCGTGTTCGGCAACCCCTGGGACGACCTTCTGCTCCACGAGGGCAACTACACGTTCCGCGCCGTAGCCACGTTCGGGCACGAGTGCTCGGCGACCCGCGAGGTGTCGTGGTCCGTGCACGTCGCCATCGGGATCGACCCGGGCAAGACCGGCATCGACGTCCGGGAGCTCGGGACGCTTCCGGACGGCCGTACTCACATTCGGGTGTCGATCACGCCGAGAGACCGCTACGGCAACGCCCTCGGCCCTGGATGCCTCGACGAGCTCGACGTGCAAGGGCAACCCGGCACCGAGCCCATCGGCGAGACGATCGACGCCGGCAACGGCACGTACGAACAGGACGCCGCGTGGGACCCGGGCTCCGGCGAGCCGCCGCGCGTAGGGATCGCACAGCCGGGCCGGCCGGCCGTCGTGGTCGAGGGAGACCGGCCGGCGGACGGCGGGGGCGTCCCGACTCGGCCCGAGTCCTACAGCTACTCGGTGAAGTTCCTGTGTGGCCGGCAATCCGACGGGTGCTGCCACGACGCACCTCTCGTCCCCGGGTCGTACGCGACCGAGGTCAACGTCCACAACCCCGCGGACACCCCGGTCGAGATCTCGCTCGACGTGATCCCGCTCGTGCTCTCCGGGGCCCCGGTGGGGCGCGCTCCCGAGACCTCTCGGACGACGGCCCGCACGCGGCTCACGCTGGCACCGCACGAGGCGACGATGATCGACTGCCGCCGCGTGCTGGAGCTCCTGCTCGGAGCGGTGCCGGAGGCCACGACGCCTCTGACGATCGCGTTCGTCGAGGTGATTGCCGACGCGGAGCTGGCGGTCACCGCGGTGCGCACGCTCGGCGGCGACGGCGGTCCCGCGGGCATCGACGTCGAGAGGGTCCCGGCGCAGAAGGTGACGCGCCGCAGGCGCACGATCCGCGACACCCGGCAGTCGTAGCTGCAAGAGGAGGGATTGGAGCCCCGCGGCCACAGAGGTTGCGGGGCTCCCACGCGGGCGCCGGGGCTAGGCCTTGCCCGTGTACCTCAGGATGTCGATGCCCCGGTTGTAGTCGACGGAATAGAGGATCTCGTCGTTGATCCAGTAGGTCGCCGAGGTTGAGCCGGCGATCGGCAAGAACCAGCCGGCCTCCTTGATCTGGCCCTTCTTGTCGATCTCGAGGAACCGGGTGCCGTGCTCGTACCACGCCATGGCGACGAGGCCCCCGTTGCGGTACGTCGGGTGCGTATCGAACCAGTGGCCGCAATAGAGGTCGGCGGCCGCGTCGCCCTCGGTGGGGTTCCCGTTCTTCACGGTGAAAGTGTCGAGGAGGCTGAACGTGCCGGTCTTCTTGGCCTTCGTCGCGTCGAAGGTCATGAACAGGGCGCTGCCGCCGGACTCGTCGCACGTGGGGCCGCTGCTCTCGCCGCCGACGAGGAGGAACTTGTCCTTGGTCGCGCGGGGCCAGAGGTTGCCGTGGACGTACTGGCCGTCGGCAGGCTGCCCGATCCCGATCAGCTTCGGCTTCGCCGGGTTCTTCCGGGCGTCGAGGTACATGATCGGCGTCGACGAGGTGACGATGAGCCCGGGGGCGACCTCGGTCACGTCGTGACCCTGCTGAGCGGGCTGGCCCTCGCCCCAGTTGCCGGCGAGCTTCGGCGCGGTCGGGTCGCGGAGGTCGGCGACCAGGCCGTCGGACCCGTACGCCCACTTGCAGTCGAGCACGCAGGTCCAGGTGTGCTGGTCGGCGCCTTCGAGCTGGCCGATGACCACGGGGTTCGACTTGTCCTCGACGTCGACCACGTAGAGCGTGTCGGGGAAGGTGCCGACCAACAGGATCTTGCCGTTCGTGTCGACGTCCTCCTCCGCGAAGTACGGCTGCTGCGGGATCGGGAGGAAGCCCATGCGCTGCGGGGACTCGGGCTGCGAGATGTCGTAGATCGTGAGGTCGCGCGACGTCGTGATGTACATGAAGTCGCCGACGAAGTTCGCGCCGGAGCTGTCGGTCGCGAGCGGCATGTTCGTGATCCACTCGACGTTGTCGGACGAGAAGTGGGGGCCGGGGCCGGCGCTGCCGGCCTGGGCTGCGGGGGCCGCGAGGAGCGCGACGGCGGCGGCGATGGAGGCGAGCGTCTTCTTCATGGGGATGGGATTCGCCGAGACGGACACCGCTCCTGCCAGCTAGCCCCTTTGGCACTGCGGTCCGGCCTAGCCCGTCCCGCGCCACCTGAGGATGTCGATGCCCCTGGTCAGGTCGATCCCGTAGACGATCTCGTCGTTCAGCCAGTAGGAGGCCATCGTCGTCCCGCCGTACGGCAGGAAGTAGCCGGCCTGGCCGATCTTGCCCTTCGGCGAGACCTCGAGGAACCGGGTGCCGTGGTCGTACGAGCCGACGGCGACGATGCCCCCGTTGCGGAAGTCCGGGTGGTGCTCGAACCAGTGGGCGGAGCAGCCGGACGCCTGCGCGGCGGGGTTACCGTCGGCGTAGGTGCCGTTGTCGAGCTGGTAGATGTCGATCATCCGGAACGAGCCGATCTTCCGGTACTTCGAGGCGTCCCACGTCATGAACGCGCCGTTCGCACCGCTGCACCGGCCCTGGAAGTTCGTCTCGCTCGAGACCATGAAGAACCGGTCACGGCCCAGGCGGGGCCAGGTATTCGAGTGGACGCCGCCGGTGATCCTCTCGTCGTCGCCGACTCCGAGGAGCTTCGGGTGGAGGGGGTCCCTGCGGGCGTCGAGCAGCATGATCGGCCGGGACGAGGTCAGCACGACCCCCGGAGCGACCTCCGTCACGTCGTGTGCGCTCGATGCGGGCATGCCCTCCTGCCAGTTCCCGACGACTTCGGGCTTCGACGGGTCGCGGAGATCGATCACCGCACCGCCCGAGCCGTACAGGTACTTGCACTTGAGGATGCAGCTCATCGTGTGCTGGCCCGCCCCCGCGAGGGTCGTGATCGCGGTCGGGTTCGACTTGTCCTCGACGTCCCAGATGTGGAGGTTCGACTGCGGCAGCGTCTCGGAGAACACGAGGATCGACCCGTTCGTCGAGACGTCCTCGTTCTCGAACTTGAACCCGAACGGCGTCGTGCTGAGCAACGCCGGGTTCAGCGGGTCGGAGACGTCGTAGATCGAGAACGCGCGCCAGCTCGTCACGTACATGTGCTTGCCGACGATCTTTGCGCCGGTCGCGGTGCCGACGTCGAACGGGACCTCCTTGATCCACTCGACGTTGTCGGAGGCGAACCCGCCCGGGGTCGGACCGGAGACGCCCGGCGGCGCGAGGCCCGCGACGAGCAGGGCCGACAGAGCGAGAGCCGCGAGGGGCTTCCTCATGGCTTGTCGAGGTAGCGGAGGACGTCGATCCCCCGCGTGTAGTCGACCGCGTAGACGATCTCGTCGTTCAGCCAGTAGGCGGCCGACGTCGATCCCGCCGCGGGGACGAACCAACCCTTGAGGCCGACCTTGCCCGCGGGCGAGACGTTGACGAAGCGCGTGCCGTGCTCGTACGAACCCAGCGCGACGAGCCCGCCGTTGCGGTACTTCGGGTGGGCCTGGAACCAGTGGGCGGAGCAGCCGAGCCCGTTGACCGCCGGCGCGCCGTCCTGGTAGGTGCCGTTCTCGAGCTGGTAGATGTCGAGCAGCGTGAACGTGCCCGTCTTCTTGTAATTCTTCGCGCTCCACGTCATGAAGGCACCGTTCGATCCCGAGCACCGGGCGGTGGCGTTGGACTCGCTCGACATCAGGAACATCTTGTCGGTCGCGTTGTTCGGCCAGCCGTTCGAGTGGATGCCTCCGGTGACCCTGTCGTCCTGTCCGACCGCGAGCAGCTCGGGCTTCGTCGGGTCCTTGCGGGCGTCGAGCAGCATGATCGGGTTCGAGGAGGTGAGGACCAGGCCCGGCGCGACCTCGTTCACGTCGTGGGCGCCCGTGGACGGCATCCCTTCGCCCCAGTTGCCGACGATCTCGGGCTTCGTCGGGTCCCTGAGGTCGACGATCACACCGGTCGAGGAGTACGCGTACTTGCAGTCGAAGACGCAGCTCTGGGTGTGGCCTCCGCCGCCGGCCAGCGTTGCGATCTCGACCGGGTTCGACTTGTCCTCGACGTCCCAGACGTGCAGGACGTTCTGCGGGAGCTGCTCCGAGAACAGCATGATGTCGCCGTTCGTCGCGACGTCCTCGTTCTCGAACTTGAAGCCGAACGGCACGGGCCGGCCGACGAGCGTCGGGCTGAGCGGGTCGGACACGTCATAGATCGAGAAGCTCTTCCACGATGTCACGTACAGGAACTTCCCGACGACGCTAGCGCCGGTCGCGGTGCCGACCTCGAACGGGACGTGCGTCACGTACTCGACGTTCTCGGACGTGAACCCGCCCTGCGTGGGACCGGCGCCGACGTTCGACGCGCCCGTAGCGAGGAGGGTCAGTCCCAGAACGATCCCAACGGTCTTACGCACTCGCGCCGCCTCCTGTCGCGTCGTTGTCGTGCCCGGTTCGTCCGCCTTGGTGAGTGTTCGCCCCGGCCGCAGGGCGTTCCTGCCCTCGTGACGGGGCCGGCGTTACCGGAAGCGCTAGCCGCGGCGGACGCGCTGGACGCGCACGTTGCGCTGGCGGCTCACGACGAGCCATCCGTAGGCGAGCGACATGAAGGCCGCGCCGGTCCCGAGCGTGGCCCATTGGGGCACCTCGGACCGGCGCCGGCGGTCGCTCATCGCAAGCTCCTCCTGGATAGCCTCACGGTGGTCGAGCATGACGCCGACGTAGGCAAGCTGTGGCTGCTCCTGCTCCTGGGACGCCATCGCCCCCTGCGCCTGGGCCTGCGACTGCGCTTGGGCCTGACCCTGCGCGCCGGGAGCGATCTCGACGATGGGCGGTGGGGCCGGGGGCAGGAGCGGAGGCAGCACGAACGCGAAGGGGATCACCGGATCGATGGGTAGCACCGGCTCCTCGACCTTCTCCTCGAGGCACGACACGATCGTCTCCACGGAGTCGAGGGTGCGGACCGGCGTCTTCGCCGCGAGCTCGACCGTCACCTTCTTGCCCTGGAGACGGTCCGGGCAACTGTAGGTGACTTCGTAGTCGAGCAGGTTCGGCTGCTGCAGCACCACCCGTGGATGCACCGCCGGCTTTATCCCCGCGACGACGTCGTCGCCGCGCACGACGTCGAGTTCGATCGACGTCGTCCCCCGCACGGCCTCGACGAGCTTCGTGATCGCGGCGGCGAGGTTCTCCCCGTCGTCGACGTTGCTGCGGCGGACAGGACAAACGAGCGGCATGCGGGCCTCGAGCTCGGGGGTCCCGTCGCCGTCGCAGTCCACGCCCCCGGCCGGAGCGAGGGCGCCGGTCATCTCGGCGATCGTCTGCATGTCGCCGAGCGGAGTGGGCGCACCGTTGTTGACGGTGTCCCTCCCGGTCTCGAGCGTCTGGCCGATGGCGAGCCCGAGCACCTTCGCGCCGTGCGGCGCGAACGCGTCGGCAACCTCGTCGAACGACGGGATGTCCGGCGGCGTGATGCGGCCGAAGTCCGAGACGCTGAAATCGCGGTCGCCCTCGTCTCCCCTGGCGAAGGGCTCGTCGGTCGCGACGAAGACGAGGTTGAGGGAATCGGCGCGGAACGTCGCGTCCTGGCCCGCCTCGACGTCGCTCGGCTGCATCCCCGGAGGATCGTCGTCGATCTCGTTCCCGGTCGCGATGGCCCACAGCGCTCCGAGCTGCGAGTCGAAGCGGCCCCCGGCCTCCGCATGGAGCGTCTCGAGCGCGGCCTCCAGCTCGTCGGAGTTCGACTCGTCGGCGAGGTCGACCAACCGCCGGTAGATGAAGTTGCGCTCGCAGTTCGTGTCGGTCTCGGAGTCGCACGGCTGCCGTGGGATCGCCGTATCGGTGTAGGCGCGCGACGCCCCGATCCCGAAGTGGGCGTCGAGGCCCGAGTCGTTCAGCCGCTGCATGATCCCGTGGACGCTGTAGATCAGGCCCTGGATGGTCCCGCTCATGGTGTCGGACGTGTCGATGAGGAAGAACACGTCGAGCTTCGTCGTCTTCTCCGAGAGCTTCAGCCGGTAGCCGACGGACTTCGACGCGCCCGTCTTCATCTTGAGCTTCGCGTTCTCCGGCCCCAGCGCCGGCGGCGGGGGCCGGCGGGCGTTGTCGTCGAGGTCGAGGCCGGGGACGTCGAAGTCGGGGCCGAGTATCTCGCCGGGCTTGAAGTCCTGGGTCGTCGGGCCGTCGTACTTCTCGATCGTCCCAGTAGTGTGCCCGTAGAAGTCCTGCTCGACGGCCTGGTCCGACGAGAGGTCCACGATGCCGGGACGCGGCGCGGACAGCTTGATCCAGGTTCCGGACGGCGCGTGGAAGAGATGGATCCTGCCTCCGACCGAGATCAGCAGCTCCGTCGGCACCTTCCCGTACACCGCCGACCCGAACTCGACCGGGCCCGGGGTGTTGGTACGCGGCCACGTCTCTCCGTTGTCTATCGAGATCCGCACGTCCTGGTCCTCGGGACGGAAAGCGAGCACGACCGGGATCGTCCGGGTCGGCGAGTGGTAGACGTCCACCTCCGACACGACCGAACGGTTGAAGTCGTGGATGGACGTGAACGATGCACCGCCGTCCGTCGAGCGCAGTAGCCCGCCGGTGCCGTAGGCCCACAGCTCGAGCGGCAGGACGGGGTCGATGGCCAGGTGCTGGATGCCGCGGTTCGGTTCAATCTGCATGAGGTCGGATCGCAGCGTCCACGTCGAGCCCCCGTCGACGGACGCGAACAGGAGATCGAGGCCGCCGTCGGCGAGGTCGATCCCCAGGTACGCGATCCTCGGGTCGGCGGGGCTCACCAGCAGCTCCTCGGGATTACCGGCCGGGGGCAGGCCTACGTCCCCGGTCTCCCACGAGTTTCCGGCGGTGTCGCTGAGGACTACGTGGGGCCGCGGCGCCGTGTGCGCCCGCTCGGTCACGAGGAGCAGGACCCGCCCCTGCGCCGCGGGCGAACGGGGCACCTGGATCGAGACGATCTGGGACGCGTCGCCGCGGAAGCCGTAGTCGAGCGGCGTCGTGCCGGTCACGGTGAAGACCGGGTCCCAGCTGCAGCCGCCGTCGGTCGTCCGGACGACGTCGACGCCGTTCGTCGCGAACATGGTCGTCGGCCGGAACGGCGCGACCGCGTAGCCCGTGATCGAGCCGCCGTTCGCGAAGTCGGGGACGTCGTAGGTCGTCCAGAACCCGCTCTCGCTCACGCGGCTGCAGCCGGCCGCGGCGACCGCGAGCGCGTTCGGGAGCACCACCGTCGCAAGCAACAGCAGAGCGACTACTACACGTGTGGTAGCTCCTGTGAACCGCTTCAAACCCAGTTCCCTCCGGGAAAACGGCGCGGCCGAACTTCGATTATTCCCCTCGTTGAGGTTCTCCACCTCGGCACCCCGCGCCTGCCCGGTGGCCTAGCATCTGCCCGTAAGTACCACGGCCGCCAGAGGGAGTAACGAAAGGGAGCGCCAGCGTGGAAGACAGGAGAACGGACGGCTCCACGGGCTCGGACGGGGGCCGCGACCAGGGGCAGCGGAAGGCCGGGGTGATCGTCGACCTCCAGCGCCTGGAGTCCCACGCGGAGTCGCTGTACCTGCACCGGTTCGTGGAGGCCGTGCGGAAGGCGCGCGGCGAGCACGGCCGCTTCCTGGTGCTCCGCCACGGCGACGAGCTGGCGATCGCGGCAGCGGGCGACGGCAGCGCCGAGTACCTGGAGGACGCCTCCGTCGAAGAGGCTCCATCCGGGGGCGGGCCGGGCGAGTAGCTCCACCTCCCGAGCCTATGCGCCTGCCCGTGGTACCACCCGTCTCGCCGATGCTGGCCAAGCTGAAGGACGCCATGCCACGGGGCGACGGCTGGCTCTACGAGCCGAAGTGGGACGGCTTCCGGGCGATCGCGTTCCGGGACGGTGACGACATCGCGCTGACGAGCCGCGACACCCGTCCGATCGACCGCTACTTCCCCGAGCTCCTCGACCCGCTGCGGGAGGCCCTGCCCGGCCGCTGCGTCGTCGACGGCGAGGTCGTGATCTCCGGCGACGGCGGTCTGGACTTCGACGCGCTGCAGCTTCGCATCCATCCCGCGGCCTCGCGGGTCACGATGCTGTCGGAGACGATCCCGGCCGCGTTCGTCGCGTTCGACCTCCTGGCGCTCGGCGACGAGTCGTTGATGGGGCAGCCGCTGGTCGAGCGCCGCGCGCGGCTCGAGACGGCCCTCGCCGGAGCGCCGGCCGCGGATCCCGCTCGCGTCCGCGGCCGCGAGGTCTTCCTCACGCCGCAGACGGCGGACGCGGACGAGGCCGAGATGTGGTTCGACGCGTACGAGGCGATGGGGCTCGACGGCGTGATCGCGAAGCAGTCCGGCATCGTGTACTCGCCCGGCCAGCGGACGATGGTCAAGATCAAGCACCGGCGGACCGCGGACTGCGTCGTCGGCGGCTACCGGTTGTCGAAAGCGGGCGACGGCATCGGCTCGTTGCTGCTCGGACTCTACGACCCCGGCGGCGTGCTCCACTACGTCGGCCACACCTCGTCGTTCAAGGCCCCCGAACGGCGCGCGCTGCTGGTGGAGCTGAGGGCGCTCGAGGGTGGGAGCAGCTTCGTCGGGGGCCGCGCTCCCGGAGGGCAGAGCCGCTGGACGGGTGCTGCCGAGAAGACGTGGGTGCCGCTCGACCCGTCGCTCGTCTGCGAGGTCTCGTTCGACCACATGCAGGGCGAACGCTTCCGCCACGCCGCGACGTTCGTTCGCTGGCGCCCGGAGAAGAAGCCGGAGGACTGCGACTTCGCCCAGCTGGGCGCGCTGTTCAAGGGGAACCGCTAGGCCGGCGGCTTGCGGGCGCGGCTCGGCCGGGATCTGCAGCGGCCGCATGGCAACGGTTGAAAGAGCCTCCTTCGTAGCGTTCAGAAAACCTTCTGAAAAGCTCCTACGCCGTTTTCGGCATGCCCATGCTCCCTAAGGCGGCGGCTTGCGGGCGCGGCTCGGCTGGACGCGGGGCGGTTCCTTGTCGGCCTTCGGGAAGTGCGGGGGCCAGGGAGCGTCGCTCAGTCCGCCGGCCTCGTCGCGGCGTGCCAGGTCGTGCAGGCTCTCGAGCCCTCCCGCCGATTCGTCTATGCCCTCCCAGGGATCGCCCATTGAGGCGAACCGCTGCGGGACCGTGTGGAGCGTGAGCACCTCCGGTTCCAGATTTTCGATCTCGTCCCACGCCACCGCGCACGACACGCGCGCGTCGGCGACCGGCCTCACGGAGTACACCGACGCGATCGTCCGGTCGCGCGCGTTCTGGTTGTAGTCGACGAACACGCCGCGGCGCTCCTCTTTCCACCACGCGGTCGTGGCGACGCCCGGCATGCGCCGCTCGACCTCGCGCGCGAGCGCGAGGGCCGCGCGCCTGACTTCCGTGAAGCTCCACTCCGGCCGGATGCGCACGTAGACGTGAAGCCCCCTCTTGCCGGAGATCTTGGGCCATCCGGTGAGCTCGTGCTCGACCAGCACGTCGCGCACCACCGGCGCGACCACAAGCACGTCCGACCACGGGATCCCCGGTGTCGGATCGAGGTCGACGCGCAGCTCGTCGGGCCGGTCGACGTCCGCGCGCCGCACCGGCCACGGGTTCAGGTCGA
>WUUC01005653.1_pt1 | contig 13517 bp, 8 predicted proteins | sample 6278441 | NCBI WGS metagenome assembly WUUC01 (sample SAMN13675441, study PRJNA597444) | soil metagenome | isolation source: soil | place: USA: Washington | collected 2017-10
TGTTAGCTGCAGGCGCTTTACATCATGAATAGCAAACCCCTCATGCGCAAGTTCGACCTTGCGTTCGTGAAGAATGTCGGCGATCGTGAGAACGATGAGATCGTCAAGACCGGCGCGGTTCCGGAGGAGGTTCACATCATTGAGTGGAGTGTCACCCACAGTTGTACCTAACCTGAAATTGGTTTCTGCACGCGTGATATACATTTCGGCCAGTCGTATAATGGGCATCACAGTATTCTGCTCGCGCCATTTCCCGGTACGCACTGCGCCATTGCCAGTGTAAAACATCTCCAGCCTGTCATCGTCCGCTTCATACAGATTGAGGTGCTTGGCGTTGATCTCCACATCACCATCGCGCGCGCCAAACGCTGGTATCGACCAGTATGTTTGCATGTTGTTGTTGCCGTCCTGTGCACTCACTTGCAGCGCGAAGATGTCTTCAGACGAGTTTTCCTCGTTGTTGAAAGCCTCGGCAAAGGTTTCGGTGAGGGCAAACTCATCGTATTCAATTGCGCGATTGGCTGCGTCACGTGCCCTTGCAAAATCTCCTTGCTGAAGATATAACCTCGATAGCATTGCTGCTGCGGCAACTTTGTTCGCATAAAATCCGTTGCCCGCTGGTAGTAAAGCTTCGGCCGAAGTAAGATCATCGATCACTTGCTGATAAACCTGCGCTACAGTTGCGCGCGAAACATTGCTTTCTGCAGTGATCGATCTTGTGGGCTCAAGCACGATCGGCACCCCAGGATTGGCTGCCGGATTGCCATTGTTGTAATCTTTAGCATAAAAGCGAACGATTTCAAAGTAGACCACACCGCGAATGAACAATGCCTCTCCTTCAACACGATCCTGGTCTTCATCAAAAACCTTATCGATCGCGGACAAAACGTTGTTGGCGATATTGATTGTGTTGTAACTACTTGTCCAATTGTCGCGTACACTCCTGTTTGTTGTCAGTATGTTTTTCCCGAAGATCTCACGAGGTTCCGGAAAGGTGCCCACCCACGTGATTTCAGCGTTGGCAGCCAATAATTCGGAGAACATCATCAGGTCGCCACCCCACACCGTTCCAGAACTTGGTATGGCAAGGCTGATATCAAATCCCGACAACGCGTCGTAGGCACCGGCAAGCGCTTTCTTCACGTTCGCATCGTTGGCCAATGCCATTGACTCGTCGAGGTTTTGCTGCGGTTTGAGGTCCAATTGATCGGCGCAAGCACCAAATACGAATGACAGTAAAACGATATATATTTTTTTCATTTCCCGTTTCATTTAAAATCCAACATTGATACCGAAAATCAACGACTTGATCTGCGGAGCAGAATAGAAGTCATTGCCTTGATTGGTGTTGCTTGTCTGCGAACGGTAATCGGCATTTACTTCCGGATCCCATCCAGGATAGTCAGTGAACGTGAACAGGTTCTGGCCCGTCACATACAATCTTGCCGAAGTCATCTTCAGTCGGCTCAACATCGCAGTGGGAAAGTTGTATCCCAGCGACATGGTCTTCACGCGCAGGTACGACCCGTCGTAAATGTATCTGCTCGACGCGGCAACACCGTTCGGAATAGTTCCATAGAGATTGAACCGGGCCTGAGGAACCATAGTTACATCACCAGGTTCCTTCCAGCTGTTAAGCTGATCTCTTGTTTGGTTGTCTAACCAGTCGCCGTTAGCCGACATGAAACCACCGCCACCGTTCATGATGCTGTTGCCGGAAACACCTTGCAGCAAAACTGAGAAATCGAACGCACCAACCGTGAAAGTGTTGTTGAGGCCAAAAAGATATTCTGGATTCGGACTGCCAAGAATGAAGTTACCCGCATCGTTGTAGTTGCTGGTTGTTTCACCGTTTGGAAGATAGAACAAAGCGTCTCCATTGTTTGGATCTGCACCTGCGAAACGTGGGCCGTAGAACACACCCAACGGCTGACCAACGATCAACGAGTTAACGTAGCGACCATCGTTAACGGGAAGCTCCGTAACACCTTCGAGCAATGCCGTTACTTTATTCTGATTATTAGAAACATTCAAAGAACTCGTCCACTTGAATTTCTGCCCCGCAACATTTACCGAGTTGAGCACCAATTCAAAACCGCGGTTTTCCATCGAGCCGATATTTCGCACCAGCGTGGTAAAACCTGAAGTACCAGGGATAGGTGTATTGTAGAGCAGATCGGTTGTGTTCTTAACATAGTAATCGAGTTCACCGCTAAGCCTGTTGTTGAAGAAACCAAAGTCAATACCGATATCGGTTTGTGTTGCCTTTTCCCAGCTTAGTTCAGGATTTGCAAGCTGTACGGGATTAAGTGTTGAGCCACCGGCATATTTTCCCGCCCCCCAGAGACCGAGCGCCTGGAACTCCGGAATCTCTGCATTACCCACCCTGCCAATACTTGCGCGGATTTTCAGAAAACTCAATACGTCTGACTCCGACAAAAATCCTTCGCTGGACAGGATCCAGCCGGCGGATGCTGCGGGAAAGAAGCCATAACGGTTGTCGGCGCCGAAGCGGGACGAACCATCTACACGGCCACTCACGGAAAGCAAATACTTGTCTGCCACTTTCATGTTCACGCGTGAGAAGTAGGAAAGGAACGAGTACTGCGTGGCGAATGAAAATCCGCCTGTAATTTCACCGGCGTCATTCAACTTGCGGAAGTCGTCGGCAGGAAACTCCTGGCCTCTGACCTGACTTTGATCAGTAACAGCTTTCTGAAACGACATACCCAGCGTTGCGTCCAGGGCTACCGAACCAAATACTTTTGAATATGTGAAGAAGTTATTTGTGTTGTAATTGATAACACGTAACCAGTCGGATTGACCGAATCCATTTGTGGCTGCCGATTGTGTCTTCGATCCGAAATACTGATCGTCATTCTGTGTCATCAGGTCGAAACCAAACTCGGAACGGAAAGACAAGCCTTCCATCAGGTTAAGCTGACCATACATCGACCCGATGTTTCTGAACGTAGTAGAATTGTAAACACCATGCACGAAATTGGCTAATGGATTGTAGTAGGTCGTGACAGGCCTGTTGTATAACTCGCCATTTTCATCGTAGACAGGAGTAATAGGCGCAAGCGCAACGATCTGCATGGGTGTACCAAAGTCATTGTCTTGTGTAATGCGTCCTGTTTCAGTGCGCGCCAAGGACATGTTCATACCGATCTTCAGCCTGGTGCTTACTTCCTGATCCAGGTTGAGGCGTGTGGATAGCCTTTCGAACTTGTTACCGACGAGGATACCGTCGTTGTTGCTTAACTCTCCGCTTAGGTAGAACCTTGTTTTGTCACTACCGCCGGATGCGGAAAGGTTGAGTACCTGAATGGTTGGGTTTTTCTTGAATGCTTCCTTTTCCCAATTGGTATTGGTTTCGAGAGTTCTCCAATCTGTATGACCTGCATGACGATCTAATCGCGCTTCGATGTAGCCTACATAATCGTCGATCGCGTCCTGTTCAGTGAGGTATTCACCCGGATTCACACCGCGATTGAAATCATAGATCGCCCCGTTGCGTGCTGCAGCGAGATAGTAGTCTACATATTCCTGCGAATTCAGGAATCCACGGTTGTCGTTAGTAGGGGCATTAATGCCGTATTGGTAATTCGCGTTAAAGGAGGTTTTCCCGGCCTTACCACGCTTAGTGGTGATAAGTACCACGCCATTTGCGGCACGTGATCCGAAGATCGCGGCCGCGGAAGCATCCTTCAGGATCTCGAACGATTCGATATCATTGAAGTTGATGCTTGACAATGCAGAACTGTTGGATGCCGTTGCACCTGTTTGTGCTGATGAAAGATTGGAAGAATTGATCGGAATCCCATCCACAACGTAAAGCGGTTCGTTGCTGGCGGTCAATGAACCCGCACCACGAATACGGACTTTAATACCCTCTCCTACACGTCCACTTTCACTTTCAACAAACACACCGGCAGCACGACCTTGCAGCGCCTGTGTGAAGTTCGGTACGGGAATGTTTTTTATTTCATCGCCTTTGAGAGATGCGATGTTTCCTGTCAGGTCCTGCTTGATCTGCGACCCGAAACCAACCACTACAACCTCGTTGAGTTGCTGTACATCGGCGCCGAGAGATACATCAATCACAGCTCGATCGCCAATAGTGGCTTCCTGTGTTTGAAACCCAATGAAAGAGAATACCAGCGCCTCACCGCTTGCTGGAATCGAAATCCTGAAAGCGCCATTGGTATCTGTTACAGTACCGCTGGATGTTCCTTTCAGGACCACATTTACGCCGGGAAGTGGCGAGCCGTCTTCAGCGGCCAGCACTTTTCCGGTGATAACGCGGTCTTGCGCCAGCGCCGGGCTAAATGCGAGCATGAATACAAAGACAAACAGTAAAAGATGCTTCATAGGTTAATGATTAGTTTACAATCGATTTCGTCTCCGCGGAATGGGTTGAGAGACTTGCGTTTAAGCTATCGATCTGGCTCATCACATCGAACCCTTGATTGACGGGATTTTGAGCAAGCATTATGTAACCCTTGTAGAGTTAGGCACTATTCAGAATTACAGTCATGATAGATGAACAAGGGATGATCTGCGAGGCACAGTTACAAGTGCTCGGCTTGCATACTGTTGTTGAAATACAGCCGTATTCTGTGTATCATTAATCAAACGAACCTCCCAAACATGTCCGATCCAATCTCGATGTTCTCCAGGTGGGAGCAACAAACACCGCAGCAGCTGCTTTTCCGCCAACCTCTTCCAGGGAAAGTGCTTGATTTCACCTATTCGGAGGCTGGCAATGAATTGCGCAGAGTTGCTACGGCATTGAAAAACATGAACCTGGGCGACGGAACCGGAATCGCTATCCTTTCCAAAAATTGTGCGCATTGGATCATGGCCGACCTCGCGATATGGATGGCTGGCTATGTGTCGGTGCCACTGTACCCGACACTTACTGCACCGGCCATTAAACAGATACTCGATCACAGTGGAGTGAAAGCCATTCTTATCGGTAAGCTCGACAGTTATGAATCGCAGCGGGATGGCATTCCAGCTGATGTGCAAAAGATCAGCATTCCTTTATATGGAGTAAATGAAGGATTGAACTGGGATGAACTCGTGAACAGGCATGAACCGCTCGTGGATCCCATCAAACGAGACAATGATGCGATCGCGACTGTAAAATACACTTCAGGGACAACAGGAATGCCGAAGGGCGTAATGATTTCTTTTGCGGCTTTCGACTACGCACTTTCGCATGCAGCCCGTGAACTTGAATTCGATAAAGAGCGCTTCTTTTCCTACTTGCCGTTGTCGCATATCGCCGAACGAATGCTGATTGAGCTCGGCGCATTGTACACAGGATCGACCATTTATTTTTCAGAGTCGCTGGAGAAGTTTCCACAGAACCTGATGGACACACAACCCACCATTTTTTTAGCAGTGCCGAGGATATGGACGAAATTCAGAGAGAAGATCCTCGAGAAAATGCCTCAGAAAAAATTAAGCAGACTTCTCTCCATTCCGATCGTGAGTGGAATTGTGAAAGGTGCGATCAAAAAGAAACTTGGATTGAGCAAAGCGCGATGGATGCTAACAGGTGCGTCGCCTATGCCTAAAGAACTCCTGGAATGGTACAGCAAATTAGGGATCGTGATACACGAGGTTTATGGAATGACAGAGAACCTCGCCTATTCGCACATCAACCTGCACGAAGTGAAATTCGGAACCGTTGGTAAGCCGTGGACAAATATTGAAACCAGGATCGGCGAGAACGGCGAGATCCAAACACGCGGAAAAGCAACGATGATGGGATATTACAAAGAGCCGGAACAAACCGCTGCAATGTTTACCGCAGATGGCTTTCTGAGAACAGGTGACCAGGGCGCCATCGACGCCGATGGCTTTGTGACTATCACTGGCCGATTGAAAGACAGTTTTAAAACGGACAAAGGGAAATACGTCGTGCCTGTTCCTATCGAGACAATGCTGGCAGCAAGTACCGACATTGAATATGTATGTGTGGTGGGCATGGGAGTGCCACAACCTATTTGCCTTGTCGTGCTTAACCCGTCGGGCAAACAGAAATCAAAAGAAGAAATAGTTGCAAGTTTTACATCGCTATTGGCCAACGTGAACAAGTCACTGCAGTCATACGAAAAGCTTCATTGCGCTGTAATGATGAAAGGTGAGTGGACAATTGAAAACGGATTGATCACCCCTTCACTAAAGATCCGGCGCAACGAAGTGGAGAAAATACATTTGCCCAGGTATCCGACTTGGTATAACGTTGGGCAGACAGTCGTGTGGGAATAAACCTATTTGAGCGTTAACCCAAATTCCATTGCGGGTTTCGGCTTTATGGTTCTGCTGAGCTGATGCGCAAACGCCGTCGCATTCAGGAAGAAGATTGCAAGGTAACCGATGTTAAACAACAGCGGACTGAAATCCCAAATACCCTGAAAGGTCAGCATGTCGTAACTGAACATGACCACACCCAGAATGATACTACCCGCAGAGAACCATGCGCCGGCGCGTTCATAAACGATTGCTTTGATAACAACAAATGCTACATAACCAAGGATCACCCATGCTACGATCATATAGAATGAAAGCATGCTGGTATAGGTTACTGCAGGACTGGCCACTGTAAAGAGGATAAAGATGAAGTTGACGATCAGCAAACCGTACTTTGTGATCGGGTTGGTATCCTGCTGGAAGAGTTCCCCCACGAACATCAAACTCCACATCATTGTCAGGTAAAGTGTGAGGTATTCTATTTTCACAGCCAACTCCCAATCCAGCGATGGGAACCAGTTAATGAACAGGTAAAGATTGGTGAATACGGCTCGCACCGCCCACGTCAGGCAAATGGCAGCAAAGTATAACGCCGCTTTGTCCTTGCGAAAAAAGAGAAAAAGGATAACGAAGAAGCATCCGATCAATCCAAGACCGGAGAACAATATAATATTAGTAATCACTGCACTCTCGCGTTTCTCGTAGAGTTGTTCAGGTGTGCCAATGTAAATGTGATCATTCGATCCCCCTCTGCGATGGTAAAAATTCGACACTTGCAGTACAAGATCAAGTGTATCACTTGAACGTATCACGACGGTTTTTGGTAACCACTGGGGTACCGACTCGGCTCTACTGGTTCCCACCTCTCCATTGGAAGCAACAAGCTGACCATTCGCCCATAGATAATAGTTGGAATACACATCCGGAAGCTCGAGCGAGAGCATATCATATGCAGGGTTGGTCAGGATGCGAGCAGAATAAGTAGCAAAGCCATGCCCATCCAGTTGATGCATCAATGAAGACTTGCCATTCCAAACGCCGGGAAATTGAAAATAATCACCCGAAGGTTCAATGGCTTGCCCCGGTAGCAGAAGTTTTTGCCAGTAAAAGTTCCACTGCCCATCGAGTTTTAACGGCCCTGATTGATTGAAATCCCAGGCACGCCCATCCAGTTGTCCCCGCGAAATGAGTGGTTGCGCGACAGTCTCGAAGGAGAGCGTGCAAAGCAGTAGCAATACTAACCGGAATGAGCCAACCATTTTTGAGGGGTGTTACAACAGACCATGCAAAATAGACATACCGCACAACATTTGGCGTGGGTCTTCACCCGAAAACTTACTTCAATCTTGCCTTGGAATGGGATTAGCATAAATGACCGGCCTGGCACCGTATTTCCGCATTGTTCCCTGCAATGTGTTCGCAAATTGCGGTGTCTATTCCTTTAGTTGGCTTGTGACCACCCGGTCCCAGGTGATGAAATCGGTGTTTACCGGTGTGAATCCTTTTTCGCGAAGCAGCAATGCAATCTGACCGCGGTGATACGTCCCATGATTCACAAGATGCATCATGATGTGCTCTACATTGTTTTCATAGTAGTCGCCAACGTAGTTGTTGTATTTCAGCGTTCGGTTAAAAGTTTCTGTCGAGTCTATAAAATCGTTCCATAGTCGAGATCCATCGTCGACCAACACGCTTAACTTTTCGATCCGATACGTTTTCCAAAGTTCAAGATCCGGAGGAGGAAGACCTTTGATCCGGTGAAGCCAGAGAAAATTTGCACTTAACAAATGGCTGAAAAGGCTGAGTATTTTTTCATCGTCAACTTGCTGCGATTCAATCGCTTTCAACACGCGCCGGTTCGCCCACTCGTTGTACTGGTACAGTTTGGTGAAATAGGATTTCATTGCGGGTGCAAAGTTACAAATAAGTGTCAACGTGTGTACGGGTTAAGCTTCCGATATGTCATTTTGTTAACACTCCTTGCGTCAGCATCGCACCCGGTACGCACACACGCGAACACATAAGCACGTAAACAGTTATATTGAGCTGAAACAATTCAATATGAAAACACACCCCCTCGTCGTGTCAGCGTTTTGTGTGTTGATTGCGTTCCCGGCGGCGACACAGGATAAAACGTTTCCGACGGCATCCATTGAACCGTTCTATGACCTGGCCTACACAGAGGCCGAGCGTGATTCACTGTTATCGAATCTCCGGAATTTTCAAAAGGAGTTTGAAGCATTGCACCAGTATAAATTGTCCAACGCCGTTCCGATGTCTCTCGTGTTCGATCCTGTCCCTGTTGGATTTGAATTTGAGTCAACGCAAAAACCGATTGATTGGAAGTACCCGGCAGACGTGAAGGTGCCGGAGAACCGTGAAGATCTTGCGTTTTACCCTGTGTACAAACTGGCCCCATTACTTAAGTCAAAAAAGATCACCTCCACCGAGCTCACACAGATGTACATCCGGCGGCTAAAGAAATACGGCGATACGCTTCAATGCGTCATTACGATCATGGAAGAGCAGGCGTTAACGCAGGCCAGGAAAGCTGATGAAGAAATTGCAAAAGGAAAATACAGGGGACCGCTGCACGGTATACCATATGGAGTGAAAGATCTTTTGAGTGTTGAAGGAACGAAAACAACATGGGGAGCAGAACCTTATAAGGATCAACATCTGGAAGGGACTGCCACTGTTGTAAAGAAACTTGAGCAGGCAGGAGCAGTATTGCTCTGCAAATTTACCCTTGGTGCGCTGGCGATGGGCGACATATGGTATGGAGGTTTAACGAAAAATCCGTGGAACATGAAGCAAGGCTCGAGCGGATCTTCAGCCGGTTCAGCTTCAGGCACAGTTGCAGGCCTGGTCGGTTTTTCTATTGGCACGGAAACATTAGGTTCAATCGTGTCGCCGTCAACCCGATGTGGCGCCAGCGGACTACGCCCAACATATGGACGCGTGAGTCGTAACGGAGCCATGGCACTGAGTTGGAGCATGGACAAGATCGGACCTATTTGCCGTTCGACTCTCGACTGTGCTATTGTGTTCGATGCTATTCGTGGTCCAGATGGTATCGACAAACACGTTCGCGATGTGCCATTCAATTATTCAGCAAGAACAGACCTTGGGAAGTTGAAGGTGGGTTATATCAAAACTGCTTTCGACGCGAACTATTCAACGAAAGCAAACGATGAAAAAACCCTTGAAGTTATCCGTTCACTCGGAGTGGAACTGGTGCCTGTAGAATTGCCTCAGGGAATTCCGCTGAGTTCAGTACGTCTGATGCTATCTGCGGAAGCGGCGGCAGCCTTTGATGATTTAACGCGCACCAACCTGGACGACGAACTTACGGACCAACGTAAGAACGCCTGGCCAAATACCTTTCGTGCCGCACGATTCATTCCCGCTGTTGAGTATATCAATGCGTCGCGGCTTCGCTACATCCTGATCGAAGAATATCACCGCATCACCAAAGACCTGGATGTGATCATCTCACCAAGTTTTGGCGGCAGCCAGTTGATGATGACCAATCTCACCGGCCATCCTTGTGTGGTAGTGCCGAATGGATATAATGATCAGGGAAGTCCGACAAGTATATCATTCGTTGGTAAACTATTTGGTGAGGCGGCAATACTGTCGTTGGCGCGCGCCTATCAGGAGAAAACGGAATGGGAAGACAAGGTGCCTCCACTGTTTGCGAAGTAAAAAGTTTCTGGTCTGGAGTTTCAGGTTCAGCGCTCTAATCGAACCGGACATGAAACTTAAGACTTAACATCGCCTACTGCACCCAAACAACTTTACTCTCCACCGGTTTGCGAATTGATTTCCGCGGAGGCAGGGTTGTTCTCCCCACATGAAAGAATCCAAGAAGTTTATCGTCGGCGCCGAGACCAAAAAACGGTTTAGCTTCTTCGAAGAATGTAATGCCACCGGTGCTGAGATAGCCGCCGATGCCGTAAGCTGTTGTGGTGAGGTACATGTTTTGAACAGCGCAATACACAGCCCCGATTTCTTCGAGTTCAGGCACGCCTTTCTTTGGGTCGCGTTTCATGCCTACAGATATAATATGTGAACTCTGAAATGGCTTAGTCAGTAAACCCTGGTATTTGTCTTCCTCGAATTTGCCCTTTTCTGTCGTTACAGTCCTGTAACAATCAGACTGGAACTCCGCCAGTTTTTTAATTCCGTTGCCGGTGAAAACCATAAAGCGCCAGGGCTCGGTGAGTTTATGTGTGGGAGCGGTGTTGGCGTTTTCAAGGATCTGCCGGATGATCGCATCATCGACTTTTTCGCCGGTATATTCTTTTGGAAATATTGAACGACGATGGTGAATTAATGAGTTGGCAACGGCTGGGTCGAACATATCAGTGTGTTTAGGTCAAAGGTAAGAGAAGCACCTTCCGGACTACATTTGCCACCCAGATGAATTTTAACTGCCTGGGTTTACTCTGAATCAGAGAAATATTGGGTTAATTTACACTCGCCTAAATCATCCCCAATGCGAAGGCTGTACGCTTTGATCTTTCTTGGCTTGTGCTCGTGTGCACCGGCTTATGTTGCCAACATCCGGAACACGCCCATGTTCGGTGAGGGAAAGGAATTTGCCGCCAACGTGGCAGTAGGTTCCGGTGCCGAATTACAACTGGCTGCATCCCTTTCCGACAATATTGCTGTGATGGCAAATGGCGCAACAATCTTTAAGAAATACGCCGAACAGGATTTCAGCCGCGACCATATCTTCGGGGAGGCAGGAATTGGATTGTATGGCCGGTCGAAAGGAGCCCGGTATGAGATATTCGCCGGCTATGGCGTGGGAAAAGGAAATAGTTATGAATCGTTTTTCTTTTACGGACCAACAGAGGTTGTTGCAACGGGAACGTATTCCCGGATATTTCTACAGCCATCGATAAGTACAAATGCGAAGAAGTTCAATATTATCTTCACACCGAGGTTTTCTATGGTGAAGTTCTCCGAGTTCTCCACGACGGCAGCCGGTGTAGCGCAGCCTGTATATAAACCCGATGATCCTTTTCATTTGTTCATCGAGCCAGCATTAACAACACGATTTCACCTCTTTGGAAACGTGCGTGGATTTTTTCAATTGAGTCTTAATGCTCCGGTTCCTAACGATGTTTACTTTGACTACGTAACATTGCAGTCAGCGATCGGAATTCAAATACACACAGGAGGCCTCCGCACGCGTGTCTATTAAGCCCAAACTAGGCCCCTTCGATCTGACGATGATCGTGGTGAGCCTGGTTATCGGCATGGGTATTTTCCGTACACCTGTTGAAGTAGCGATAAAAGCGGGTACACCGAACGTTTTGTTTGCAGCGTGGATCGCCGGTGCTATCGTAAGTCTCTTTGGTGCACTGACTTTTGCAGAGATCGGGTCACGCTATCATGTGGCTGGCGGATTTTACCGCATTTTCTCCCACTGCTATCATCCTGCATTCGCTTTTATGGTGAATTGGATCACCGTAATCTCCAATGCAGGTTCAACAGCGATCGTCGCCATTATCGGCGCGGAGTATATCAATCCACTGATCATCCCCAACGTGGATCACGATCTCGGAATTCGCATCACAACCATCTCGGCAATTGTTGTTCTATACGGTGTCAATATGATCGGCATACGGATGAGTGCTCGTATACTCAACGTGCTGATGATCATAAAAATCGCGCTTATTGTCTTCCTCATTTCGGCAATGTTTTTTCCGTCCGATGGTCCACCGCCATCGTCAGAAGGATTTTCCATGTCATGGAGCGACAGTCTGAAAGCATTCTGGCTTTGCTTTGTTCCTGTGTTTTTTACTTATGGAGGATATCAGCAAACGATGAATTTTGGCAGCGATGTTCCGGACGCACGCCGCAATATGCCCCGTGCCATCCTTGTCGGAATAACGATCATCCTGTTCTTATACCTGCTGATCAACTACTCTTATTACCACACACTAGGCTTCGACGGTATTCGCGGTTCAGCCACACTCGCATCCGACATGGCCGAAGTAATACTGGGTCCTATGGCTTCGAAGTTCATTGCCATCGTGATGTTCTTGTCAGTAATGGCTTATGTGAATGCATCCATTCTTTCGAATCCCCGGGTATATTACGCAATGGCTGAAGACAAGGTGCTTCCGCCGATCTTCAAGAAGATCAATCCGCGAACCCAGGTGCAGGAATTCGCCACTTCAGTGTTTGTCGCTTTCATGGTGATTACATTGTTCATTACCTCTTCGTTCTCGAAAATGTTGAATTATGTGATGTTCTTCGATAGCATCGCGCTCGTGAGTGCTTCGGCTTCCATATTTGTGCTCCGTTACCGGGCGTCGCGGCAAGGTTCCCGCGAGCCGCAGCCTGCGTACCGGATGAGGTTCTATCCTTACCTGCCGGCTATATTCGTTATCACCTACGCTTTGGTCAACGTCAGCATCCTGGTTTCAAGTCCCCGTGCGTCACTGATTGGTGCGTTGCTCTTCATATCGGGCTGGCCACTATATTTAGGATTGCGGAAGGTGATCAAGTAAATTCATAGATGGACTTATCTTATATACTCAATGAACTCGGTGAGGAGCGGGAGCTCTATTACAATGCCGTTTCTCCCCCGATTGCCCAAACCAGCAATTTTGCTTTTAAGAACGTTGCTGATTTCAGGAATGGATTGAAAGAGGAGTACGACTCCTGGCTGTATTCACGGGGCAACAATCCGACTGTCAACATCCTGCGCAAGAAACTTGCTGCATTGGACGGAGCAGAAGATGCACTTGTTTTCGGAAGTGGAATCGCATCCATCAGCATTCCCATACTTGCTCTCGTTAGCAAAGGCGATCATGTTGTTTCGGTGGCGAAGCCTTATAGCTGGACTATCAAACTTTTTGAAAAAATTTTACCACGGTTCGGTGTTACCGTCACTTTTGTGGACGGAACAAAAACCGGGAATTTTGCAGCTGCTATACAACCAGAGACAAAACTCATTTATTTGGAGTCACCGAACACATTTACTTATGAGTTACAAGACATTGATGCCGTTGTGAAACTTGCCAGGTCGCGAAACCTGATCACGATGATCGACAACAGTTACTGTAGCCCCCTCAACCAACAGCCGTACAGGATGGGGATTGACCTCGTGGCCCAATCTGCAACGAAGTTCATTGGTGGCCATAGCGACGTTGTGGCTGGCGTGGTATCGGGGTCCAAAGCACTCATAAAAAAAATATTCGATGCCGAGTTTCTTAACATCGGCGGAA
>WUUC01049389.1_pt1 | contig 13517 bp, 8 predicted proteins | sample 6278441 | NCBI WGS metagenome assembly WUUC01 (sample SAMN13675441, study PRJNA597444) | soil metagenome | isolation source: soil | place: USA: Washington | collected 2017-10
AAAAACTTTTCGATGTGAGATATGCGATCAGTGACACTTAGCGTTGGCCAATGTCCATGTCCAAGATTGTAAGCCTTTGTTGCTGCATCAAGCGCCACAAGCGCTTCCGCTGAATTGAGTAGCGGCGTATATCCGATCAGTTGTTGTTCACGTTTTCCGCCGCGGGTAATGATCAGTGGACTCACGACGGGATTGAGATTGCCGGTCCACATCCGAAGTTCGCCATTGATCAGGTATTCCCGTTGCTCGATAACATCGTTCAATTGCCATTCCTTTGGGATCGCGGTGATGGATGGGTAGAGGCCTGATAGAATTTCCGACATGATTAATTGCTGTTGATGAATTTTGTTGCTGATGAAGTGCCAATTCTTGTTGCGCCCGCGGTGATAAGTTCTTCCGCAAACTCTTTTGTCTTGATACCGCCCGACGCTTTGATACCTATATCATGCGCAAGAACAGAACGCATTAATTTGATGTGCTCTGGTTTTGCTCCGGATGGGGCGAATCCTGTCGAGGTCTTCACAAAGTCGGCACCGGCATCGGCGCAGAGTTTGCAGGCATCGATAATTTCGTCATCGTTGAGATAAGCTGTTTCGATAATGACTTTTAGTAATTTATGGTGGTCATGCGCGAGTTTACTGCACTTTGCTATTTCGATTTTAGTCCAGGGAATGCCTGTCTTAAATGAAGTGAGGTTCCAAACTACATCAATTTCATCGGCGCCGTTGTCGATGGCACGTTTGATGTCGTCGAGTTTAGTTTCGGTCATTTCGTAGCCGAGGGGAAATCCGGCAACCGAGACAAGCGTGATGGATGACGTTCCGATTTCTCTTTTTGCTCGCTTTACCCAGAACGTAGGAACGCACACACCGAGGAATCCAAAACTTCTGGCTTCTTCAACCAGGCGATCTATATCTCGTATGGTCAGTACCGGATTCAGGTTTGTGTGCTCAATAAAGGATGCCAGGTTCATCACCCAATGTTATGAATGATGAAAATAAACGATAACGGATGTAGAAATGAACTCGTGGCGAAGGTGATTTCGACGTACGCTCTTCGCGCCATCAATGACGAATACCGCATATTTTGCAGTACTTCATTTTTTCCGGTGGGCGCTTCTTCGGTTGCTTACGGTGTCCGAAGTACTGGAAGTTAGAGTACTGTGGTTGTAATTTCATTTTTTCATTACGACGCTTACCCTTGTCTAGTTCTTCCAGCCTGTCGTAGAATTTGTCCCGCGCTTCGTAAGTGGGTCCCTTTGATTTTTTCTTTTTCGATACTTTCGGCGCGTAAACTTTTGTGGGAAGATTTGGCTTAAGTGAATTCGGCTGGCTGGGCGTAGTGTTCTGAGCGCGAACCACCATCCCGGTCAGAAGAAATACAATAGCGAGTACCAGTCCCTTCATGAGGACAAAGATACAAAAGTCTAAAGATCAAACTGCTAGTGCCTGAGACTGCATTCGCCGCAGTATCGCATCTTGTGCGGAGGGCGCTTCTTGGGGACTTTCCTATGGCCGAAGTAACGGGGGTCAGCGTATTGCGGTTTTGCTAGTTTTCGAAGAATGCGTTGTTTTTGCTTCGCCGCTTTCTCTACCCTTTCGTAGAACTCATACCGGGCAGTATGCTTGACATTAGATTTTTTCTCACGAAACACCTTGTCCCTTTTCGGCGAAAACAGGGCGCTTTTCGTTTTCTTCTTCTTCGGAGCAACAACGCCCGTAGCCGTCGAACCGGGGGAAAGCGAGTTGGGTGACGAAGAAGGAGCTGTTGCCTGGGAATAAACGTGCCCCCAGGTAAACAACAGAGCAACAACCAGTAGCGGTAAGGTCCGTTTCATGTTCACCTTAACGCCTACTGCCGCCGGTTATTGTTAAACTTAACGGCTGTGAACCAGCCCATAACAACGAGCAGTTGAAAACCGTTATATTGAATTTACTCGACAACACTATGAAAATTCGTTTTTCGCTATTGCAGGTTTTACTCGTCGTCTCTTTCTCAAGTCAGGCTCAACAAACTGCAGAGAAGTATGCTTCAACAATCACGGCCGACGAGTTAAAAAAGAATCTTGAGGTGATAGCTTCGGATGCGTTGGAGGGTCGACAAACCGGTTCTACCGGTGAAAAAATGGCGGCAACATTTGTTGCATCTAAATTCGAGCAAGCTGGCTTACAGTCATTGACCGGGGACAACTACTTCCAACCATTCAAATTGTATTCAGTAGCCACCAACGATGTTTACATCAAAAGTCCAAAAACATTATTCCCCAATTACGGTTCGATAGTTTTCTTTGGTGTTTCGGGAACCAATGGCGAATTGGTTAGTGACCTGGTCTTTGCGGGCAGTGGAACTGAAGAAGAATTGGGTGTGCTGAATATCAGGGATAAGGCAGTATTGCTATGGCTTGATACCCTCGACAGCGGGATCATTGGCAAAGCTGCATCATCATTACAATCGTCCGGTGCCAAAGTGATTCTCATTTACTCACCAAAAGGCACTGGTGATTTCGCCGCGTTTTCAAAACAAATGAGCCAGTTGTTCAGTGCGGGAAACGTTTCTTTACAACCACTGGCAGCGCCGGACGCGCCATTGTTGTTTTTTGTTGACCGCCCTGTCGTGGATGCGTTTTTTGGAAATCCCGATAAATTGAAGAAGCGGATGAAAAACGGGGCAGCAGTTAGTAAGGTGAAAAGCTCGTCAATCACTGTCCGTGTAGATGCACATTCAGAGATCATCAAGACGCAGAATGTCGCGGGGTTCCTGGAAGGGAGTGACCTAAAGAACGAAGTGATCGTTATTACCGCGCATCACGATCACATTGGTTTGACAACATCAGGCAACGACAAAGTGAACAATGGCGCAGATGACGACGGATCCGGAACCGTAACGGTTATTCAGGTGGCACGCGCCTTCGCAAAAGCTAAAAGCGAAGGTCATGGTCCGCGACGAAGTATATTATTTATGACTGTGAGTGCAGAAGAACAGGGCCTTTACGGATCCCAGTGGTATACTGATTTCAATCCGATCGTTCCATTGAGTTCAACAATTGCGAATCTGAACATCGATATGATTGGCCGGATCGACGAAGAACACAAGGACAAAAACGACTATGTCTATGTTGTCGGGTCGGACAGGATTTCAAAAGAGTTACATGAAGTAAGTGAACGCGCAAATAGTTCCTATACAAAATTGGATTTCGACTACACTTACAATGACGAACATCATCCCACGAATATTTATAAGCGGAGTGATCACTGGAATTTTGCGAAACACGGGATACCGATCATTTTCTATTTCGATGGTATTCACGAAGACTATCATAAGCCGTCTGATGAGGTCAGCAAGATCAACTTCAAACTGTTAACAAAGCGCGCGCAGTGCGTGTTTTACACCGCATGGGAGTTAGCGAACCGCGACCAGCGAGTGAAGCAGGATTGATTTTTTCTGATCCAGTGGGTAAATAGGAATAGCGCTTGAAAACCTGGCACAATTACGGCAACCTCACTTGTGCACTTGTTCTCAGGTAAGCTGCAAGATCCAACACTTCCTGATCTGAAAGCGTATTGAATAAGCCTGGAGGCATCATCGATGTTGATGTCGTTTCCCTGGATTGTATGTCCGCCTTGTTGATGATCACAGCTTCCTGGCCCACGACGCGAATGGTTACCTGCCTGTCGTTTTCCGAAGTTACATTTCCAACGAACGTGCGTCCATCACGGGATGTGATCACCACCATTTTGTAGTCGTCCTGGATGTCGGCGCCTGGTGTAAGGACGTTGCTCAACAGGTAGTCCACATTTGCGCGGTTCGACCCCGTAATGTCGGGACCGAGCGTGCCCCCTTCGTTGTACATCTTGTGACATGGAGCACACGTACGCATAAACAGGACGCGTCCGTTCACGACATCAGCGTCGGCGATAGCCTGATCTTTCAGCAAAGCTTTGTATCTCGTGAATGCAGCCGCCTGGTCATTGCTCAATTCATCAAGGGGTTCACCCCACACTTCCATGAAACCACTACCCACAACACGAAGCAGCTGACGTGCTGTGTAAACAGGTATATCGGATTTCGGAATAGATCCCGCTTTCAGCGACTGCGACAGCATCCAACCATAACGCGGTCGCGACGCAAGTGTTTGCACTGTTTCGAGTTTCTCATTTACATTAAACTGCGGATACTTTTCAATGAGTAATTTTCCAAGAGGTTCGCTATTATATTCCGCGGTAGCGCGTATGGCTTCGATGCGCAATTGCGGGTCGTTGTATAATACAGGGAGTTCGCTACTAAGTTCATCGCGTTGCTGTCGCGCAAGTGCACGTAAGGCATTTACTCTTTCGTCGATGGGCGCTTTATTATTTTTTATTGTGGCGAGAAACGTCCGCGCCGCTTCAGTGTCACCAAACTGCTGGGCAATTGCGATAGAAAGATTTTTAACTTTACTATCATTGGATGCCTGCAGCATTTGATAGACGTGTTTCCAATTACCAGGTGCGACAACATCCCGCCTGCCCTCGAGCCCATCGAGCGTACCTTCCAGCAGAAGTGCCAATTGATTCGGACTGTCCTTTAGATAATTAACCAGGCCGCTCACCGCATCAGCATCAACAAGCCGACGTGCGACATACCGCGTGATAGTCGGCATTTTACTTTCTGACGCCAGTGCGAGGGCAGCATCGGCACGTTCTTGTATCAATGGTTCTATTCCATACCAGATCATCTTCGGCAGGTTATGATCTTTTGCGTCTTCGCCATGCGCCACGAGCGAACGCGCAATTGGCCAACGCTCCTTCGCACCTATTTTCTGAAGAGCCGACGCAAGATACAATCGCACCACCGGCGACGCGTCCTTTTTTGCCATCGATTCAAATTCCTGCAGCGCGGCAATTGATGGCGATGCATCTTCACATAGCAATTGAATAGTCCACGCGCGTATGTACTCGTCTTTGTCCCCGAGTAGTTCCATTAGCTGAGATTCTTGAAATCCACCAGTAACATGCAGCGCCCACATGGCCCGAAGGCGATGGTCCGGATTGGCATTTGTCTGCAGTATCCGCCGCAGCAGATCGTGTGTACCACCCTGAAGTTGCCCATGCGCTGCCCTTCCCTGCAAGATCAATCGCGCGCGCCGGCTATGCCAGTCACTTTTGCTGGTTTGCAGTTCAACAAGCTGTGCGTCCATCATCTTTGCAAGATCTCCATAGCGACCATTAAAATTTACTGCCTGCGTTTGATCTGGTGAGATCCTGAAGATGCGACCGGTTTCCTGGTTAAGCACATCACTGCCACAGATGTCTCCATCGTGCCAATCCAAAACATACATCGTCCCATCAGGACCAACTTCCATGCTGAATCCAACCCACTGTGCGTTGTTGGCTGTGGCGAAATCATCACCGTGTCGTGCAGTAAAGCCGGAGCCTTTGCGCTCTACGACATCCGACAACACGGCATGCTCATGGATGTTGGCCATGAAATGCCGGCCCTGCTGTTCAGGGGAAAAAGCATCCGATTGATACACTCTCAAGCCACCATGAGCGGACCGGTGACGATGATCGGCGATTGTCTTTATATCATCGTATGCATATTGGTTGAAGTGCTGACCTCCCTGGCGGTGATACAATCCTCCCGGTATGATGTGCCAGAGATGTGGGATAACGCAGGCACTGATAAACATTTGTCCTTTAGCATCGTAATCGATACCCCACGGATTGCTGAATCCATGAGCCACCACTTCGAATATATCTTTGACCGGATGGTAACGCCATACACCACCATTGATGTCGACGCCATGGCCTTCAAGATTGTCCTTCGGAAACGCATCGTTGCGACGGTAGATACGGCCTTTGCCTTTTGCTACTTTGATCTTCGATGGTGTAGCAAATCCCTGGCACCCATATAACCATCCATCTGGTCCCCAAAGCAGGCTGTTGATCGTTTCGTGGCGATCGCGAATGCCCCATCCAGTGAGACGGATCTCAATATCATCCATGTCCGCTTTGTCGTCGTTATTCTTATCTGGAATAAACATGAGATTTGGCGGTGCACCAAGGAAAAGGCCATCGAAACCAACGGCGATGGCCGCTGGAAACGCTATCCCTTCAAGGAAAATTTTTTTTGAATCCGCTTTACCATCGTGATCAGTGTCTTCGAGACTGAGTATGCGGCTTTTACCTGAATTTGAAAAACCTTCGCCGCGCGACTCATAGTCTTTGTTCTCCGCTACCCAGAGCCTTCCCCGATCATCCCAGCAAAAAGCCATGGGCTGCGTCATCATCGGTTCGGCTGCCCAAACATTTACTTTATATCCATCCTTCAATGTCATACTGGCTGCGGCTTCGGCTGGTGTGAGAAACTTTGCGGTGCGACCTTCCTGTTGTGCCATACTCCAAAGTGCCGCAGTAGCATAAGTGGAATCTCCGCCTACATACCTTTCCCATTCTTTCAACGTCTCCACATCATTGAACGTGCCGGAATAAACGACAAGTCGATGTTGTATTGTCTTGGTCATTCCTTTCGGAATTTTCCAGTCACCTAAACGTGCTGGCGCCGGGCCAACACCGAACTGACCGTCCACGCGCCACGGTTGGGGGAAGTGTTCATTTTCTGAGTGATCGAAGATGGAGATGTGCGCGAGATCTGTGCGTCCTTCCACTTGTATACCGAGGTCGACCCACATAGCGCGTTGCCCTTCGGCATTACCATTGCGTTGGCGGGCTGCGTTCACGACTTCGGCTGGCACGCCTTCTTTCCAGGGCATACGGAGAAATAATCCGCCATATTCGTATTCGCCTATGGTTACATCTGTCTTTGCATCGCCTTTCCACTCAAGGTCCAGGAAGTACTTCTCTTTTGCTTCCACCAAGGACCATGTTTGCGTTTCAGTAAGTACGGTAGTTCCGTCTTCGGCGAGCAAGTCATAAACTGTTTGCCATTTTACAGAGGTGCCTTTTTCTTTAAGAATAGCAGCCGACACCTTTTTCCAATAACTGCTGTCGGGGTGATGAAAATAGTCGCGACCATTTACGCGGGTGAACCCCCAGTACAATCCGGTCTGATGCTGATGATGACCGGGACTGTATTCTGTAAGTATTCCCTTGCCGTCGGGTGCTACGATAGGATGAATATAAGGACGGTGGCCAGGCTTAACGTTCTGAGTGAGCACAGGTGAGGTTTCACCTTCACGATAAACGCGTAATGTACTTGCGTCGTCATGCTCAATTCTTAATGTAATTGAGTCGGCGGCACTTCGTTTTTCGGTCGGGCGTGGCGCGCATGAAAAAAAAGCGACGAGTATGAAAAAAGGAAGGCAGGCCGCACTGCGTACTGATCGGAAGAGTTTGTTGATTTTCATAACCAGGTTTCGACAGGTTATGTAATATCGTACACTTGAATGATTTCTCCATATGGGTCTCGTTCTGGAGAAAATCTCTATTCAATTCAGCTTTTGCGCAAACAGCCACTCTGCTAATCCAGGTTCTTTCAATGCCTTCTCCCAACTATTGTGCTTTACGCCTGGGTATTCTGTGTACTTCACGTTCATCGCTCCCAGTTTGATCATTTCTTTATACACGTCCCGCGACAACCGTACGGGTACTACGTCATCTGCATCGCCATGAAATATCCATAGTGGCGTACTGAGCAAACTTTTTGCGGCGGCAACGTCGGAACCACCACAAATTGAAAACGCGGCCGCAAATTTTCCCGGATTTTTCTGCAGCATAGAAAACGTCCCGAACCCACCCATGGAGATGCCGTACAGGTACAAACGCGACTTATCGATGTTATAGACTTTCGTGAGCGAGTCGAGCAAACCCAATACTTTCACTGTTGCCGTCGCATGTTCCTTGTTCCATGTATTGCCCCAACCCTGGTTTCTCTCTAATGTCTTCGGCGTGATCACAAAGGCCGGATGATCTTTTTGCCAGGCTTCATCATACCATCGATGATCATGCGATACGGTATCGCCGGCACCATGGAGATAAAGGATTAGCGGATAAGATTTCGTACGGTCGTAGCTCGTAGGGATGAAGATGCCGTAGGTCATCCTATTATATGTATTCGCGGTGTATTCTTTGTGAATAGCTGCATGTTGAGCTAATGCTGGTACCGGGCAGACCGCGACGAGAACAATGATGCCGATTTTCTTCATTAACATATTACAAGCAAGTTAGTGAATGAACGTAGCAAAATCTCTTTTGCTATATGCACCAGCCGCACAACAAGGATCAAAGGACGGGGGACGGGAAATGGCTGATTGGGGAAATGAATCCGTTCTTTGATTACCCCGAGACGTCCCTGTTATTTTAAGGAACTGTTTGATAATGAGAAGGAGAACGCGAAATGCGAGGAATTCTAGTCTTTCACGCACCGGATCGCCAAACCTTCGCTAAGCAAAGCAGTGTTCTTGGTCCTTAGATTAGGATACGTGTTTGTCAGGTAGTAAAAATCACCGGGTGTAGCGCTCCAAAAATAGCCGTCGGCTCTCAGGTCAGTCAACCGGCCCTGGTACATCGAACCTCCAGGCATACCTGTGAAACCACTTTGGTTATCGGAACTGTTTGAAGATATCCAATGCGCAGTGCCCTGCTCTTTCATCTTGTTGCCCGCACTGGTGGCGCCACCAAGGGCCACAGCAATCGCATCCCACTCTGCAGATGTCGGAAGGTGCCATCCTGCGGGGCATGCACCCCGGATGTCATCCTTAACATAGCCGTTGTAGAGATGGCCGTACAATGAGATCAGGTCAGCATTATCCGCATAAGCATAGAACTCAGGATTTTTTGTCAAGGCCCATTGATTACCTGCGACTTTGGTGATTGCGTCTCCGTTTCTGAATTTGGTAGTTCTAAGATTTTCGGCCATCCAGGTGGCTGTACCAATGGTGACGGTCTTGTAAGAATTTCCATCAATGTCATTAACAGAACCAAAGGTCGCGGATCCAAAGTTGATGGGTTCAAATTCCGGAGGCGTGATCGATGAAGGGTCGGGACCTTCATCTTTACCGCAACGCGAGAAAAATGCCAACGACAAAACGCAGCCAAACATCAAGATAATCTTCTTCATAGGTACGGTTAGATGGAGCGAAGATGCCGAATTGTAGTCCTTGTCCCAACCATCATCAACAGACGGTTCGTCAACGTCAACGAAATGACTATCGGGATTAGTGAATGACCGCTCACCAGCTTGTGTTGTAGCACCTGATGTCCCAACGTCCACAGGGTAACGTGTCGGTAACCCGTGAATGTCGGCGAAGAAAAAGTTAGGTGCCATAATAAAAAGATTTGCGACTTAATATTCCGCACAGTCTACCCCCAAGTTTACACGATATCAGCAGCGTTTTCAATCTGCATTAAGCTTTTTCGAATTGGGTACTCATAAAGGAGTATTTGCTTCTGCATTGAACTTCGCTAGTTTCATTTCATACTAAGCGCTTGGGCTGCGTTGGACAGTTTTCCAACAACCAATCTCCCAACATCACGTGGGAGATACAAACCATATTTTATGAAGTCAGCATTAATGAGAACAGGATTTGTGGCAATCGCATCGTTTGCATTGTCATGTACCGACCCAAACGTTTTTGAGACCACACAGGTGGCAGACGTGTACCTCCACAAAGGAGGCTACCTGGTTTTTAGCGATCAGGCCACCTTCGATGCTATGCGCAAGGAAATTTCCATAAAGTCTATCGAAGATCTTCAAAACTGGGAGCGAACATTTTCCGGATTTACTTCGATGCGTGCCATTATAGAAAAAGTGGAAAATGAAGAAGCGATAGTCCGCGCAGGAGCAATCAATGCAGTGGGCCATTCCGCTTTCTATGACCAACACCGTGGCGCCTTCGTGGAAGACGAAGACGGCGTGCTGGCACCTAACCTGCCAGGTTCAACTTGGGATCTCGCTGTATTGGTCGACGAACGTGGTCTGGTAAAAGTCGGAAATAGTTTGCTGGAATACCGGGAGAACACGCTCAAGGAAATTGTATCAGGTGATGAATCGAAGTTACCATTGCTGAAAGATGTAACCATCAGCGATCCGGAACTAGGTATTAAGGTGTCGGATGTTGAAGTCGTTACGCTCCGGGCCAACGACAACGGGCGCACGGCGTTCTCCAACGCCAATGTATGGTGCACAGGATATAGTGGGGGCGGTGGCCAACGCGTGAATGGCGACCTGAAGATAATTTACTACTCGCAGTACGACTATATGTGCTGGGTGAGCTGTCTCAGCTGGATCTATCGCCACGAACTATTTACGGTGGCTAACAACCAAATGCATCAACTTGGAAAGTGGCGCAACTATCAAACCTACCAATTGGCAATCCAGGGTGTGGTGAACGTTGATCAATATACTTACAATATCAACTTCGATACCGGCGGAGAAAACTATCACACCATCACGCTCGGAATAATCTCTACGTCATGGAGCCTTACTCCACCCAGCAACATGAGCATTAATGGCAATCTTACATTCTCTGGTCGACACGGATCGACCTGCGGAATATAAAGTTAAGGTTATACCACCTAAAAGGCTACCAGTGTCAACTGGCGGCCTTTTCGTTTGTAATATTGTATACTGCTTAACGTTAAAGTTTCATGATCTATAGGGGTTACGTTATTCTGTTGCTATTGATGTTAACGGCATGCGTGATCGACGCCGACCTTGAACTTCCCGACGCAAAATCATCGCTCGTACTTAACGGTATTCTCCATCCCGATAGCATCGTTTCCGTTTCATTGTCGCTTAGTTCTCCGCTATCGTCCGCGTCGGCCTATCAACCGGTTACCAACGGCGAAGTCTTTCTCTACGTTGATCAGGGAGCTGCGATAAGGCTCGATCACCAGGGTGACGGTCGCTACACCACAACAGTAAAACCTCTGTCGGGTCATCACTACCGCGTAACTGCTTTTGTTCCCGGTTTCGAAATACTGAACGCAGACGACACCGTTCCGCTGCCGCCGGTGTACACAACTTGTTATGAAAAAATAGATCGCCCGCGCGCAGATGTTGGTGTTAACATTAAGATCGAAGAGATGACGGATGTTGTCGTATGGCTTGACCTTATATCAAGCGACTACAACTTTGTTGCTGGTAAGCTGGACACCACCAACCTTGTACGCACCAAGTTCACGTACATCAATTCTAATTCGCCTGTTCTGGATAATTTTAACTCCACCTTCGACCAGGAGAATGGCTCGAATCAATTTGTGTATTATCTCCGTGTCGATCCGGCATTCAACGACCCGTTCGTCACGATCACCGGCGGCGCCACCAATCAAACCAGCCGGTTGTTTCGATACAGTGATATCTCCAAGCCTATCAAAGATGAAAGTTTAATCATCAATGTACTGGCAACCAGTTCACACTACGACAAATACCTGAAGTCGACTATTCTTGACTTCATCAATACGGAGTTTGAAGGTACACCATCGCCTTTCTCCGGTCCAGTGAAGATCTATTCGAACGTGAAGAACGGCACCGGGATCTTTGCCGCGCTCAACTACGGCCAGACACGTATCGAACGGTTCCCATGCCAATGAAGCCGGCCGTGACCATATTTTCGCTCGTGCTATCGCTGAATGCGTGGGGTCAGCATGTGCTGAATGGCTATGTGTCTGATTCAGCTTCGGGTGAAAAACTAATCGGCGCCAGCGTCTTCATTAAACACCTGTCGCGCGGCACCGTTACCAACGAGTTTGGATATTATTCCCTGGTTATACCGGAAGATTCTGTAACGCTTAGTGTCGTCCATCTCGGGTATGATCGTCGCGAGATGCATGTCAAAATTGGGGCTGATACAAGACTAAATGTGGCGCTGGTGTTCAATAGTATACTTGATGAAATCACGATTACCGCACCGACCGAACACGATGCCGTTACTTCATCCTCGATGAGTGTCAATAAAATTTCGGGGTTGGTCATCCAGCGTTCTACCATGCTGTTGGGAGAAGGCGACGTGATGAAATCGTTGCAACTGCTACCAGGGGTAAAATCTGGCAACGAGGGATTTGCCGGAATTCATGTGAGGGGAGGAACGCCGGATCAGAACCTGGTGCTGATGGATGGCGCACCGGTTTACAACCTCAATCATCTGTTTGGCTTTTTATCGACATTCAACACGGACATTATTCGCGATGTAACCTTGTATAAAGGCGCCATGCCCGCACGGTTCGGTGGCAGGCTTTCATCTGTAATCGACATTTCATTGAAGGAAGGTAATCGCTTCAGGCGCCAAGGGGGATTCGCAATTGGTCCACTTTCGAGTCATGTGTTCCTGGAAGGTCCGGTGGTAAAAGGAAAATCTTCTTACATCCTTTCATTGCGCCGTGCCTGGCTGGATCTGTTCACTCAAGTGCTGTGGCCAACCGACCAGAAGATCGGATACAATTTTTACGATCTCAATTTCAAGTTCACTCATTCCTTCAACGATGCCAACGACATTGCCGTGTCAGTATACGCGGGCAATGACCGTTTTTTAACTTCATTTAATGGCGGTGGCGAAAAGAGCAGCTATCGTTTTCTTTGGAACAATGCTACTTTTTCCGCACGATGGAACAGGATCTACGGGCCAAAACTTTACGGCACCACACTGTTGTACCGGAGTAATTACAATTTCAAACAGGAGTCGAAATTTGAGGAACCGCCTGTTGTACAGCAACGGTTGGTACGTTCGGCCATCAACGACATTACGTTGCAACACGACTTCGTATATGATGCAACGGCGAACGCCACGTTGAGGTTTGGCGCGAAAGGTTCGCTCTATGATTTCGAACAACAGGTGCAGGAACTCATCGGCTTCGAAGGAGATACCACGATTCGACCAGGCAGAACACCAAATACAGGGGCGGTCGATGTGCATGCCGACCTTGAATTTAAAGCGAATTCGAATTGGCTGGGTAATGTTGGAGTACGCGAGGCGATCTTCTTTATTCGAAGCAAGTCGATGTTTTATCTTCAGCCGCGGGTGAGTCTAGTTTATTTGCTGAATGAGTCCGCTTCGTTCAAAGTGTCGTACAACAGGATGACGCAATTCTTTCATTTACTAACCAACACTTCGATCGGCATGCCAACAGACCTTTGGGTACCATCAACACGCGACATCAAACCATCCGGTGCTCACCAGGTAGCAGTTGGATTTAATAAACGTATGGTGAATAAGAAATTCGAAATAAGTGTGGAGGCATATTACAAGCTGATGGACAACCTCATTGAATACAAGGAGGGCGCCAATTACCTTTATGGGGGTGGGGACAATTGGGAAGAAAAAGTGCTGACCGGGCAAGGTCGTTCGTATGGAGCAGAATTTTTAGTGAACAAGAAGGAGGGAATCATTACCGGGTGGATCAGCTACTGCTACTCGAAAACCGAACGGAAGTTCGATGGCCTTAACGATGATGCCTGGTTTCCATTCCGTTATGATCGCCGTCACGATGTATCTGTTTTTGCTGACGTTAAAGTGGGAAAGCGAAAATCCATTTCAACAGTATTTGTTCTAAATAGCGGCAACTGGGTAACGTTACCGGAAG
>WUUC01165545.1_pt1 | contig 13516 bp, 15 predicted proteins | sample 6278441 | NCBI WGS metagenome assembly WUUC01 (sample SAMN13675441, study PRJNA597444) | soil metagenome | isolation source: soil | place: USA: Washington | collected 2017-10
GAACTGCGCACGGAGAAGCCTCGAGGGAATGCCGTAGGACCCGGGTTCGATTCCCGGCAGCTCCACCGGAAAGATGCAGGTCAGGACCATAAATCCTGACCTGCATCTGTCTTCCATCAACACCCCATCAACATCGTCGATATATGCTGTCTAGATGGCATCGCTGCGGCACATGGCCCGCAAAGACGGCACCGCCTATGTGCAGGTGCTGTACCGCCGCGACGGCAAGCAGACCTCGACGTCGTTCGAGGACATCTGCTCGGCGACCAAGTTCAAGAATCTGGTGGACCGGTTAGGGCCGGCGAAAGCACTGGAGGTCGTCGGTGCTGACCAGGAGCTGTCGACCACCACCCTCAGTGAGTGGCTCGACCACTACATCGCCCACCTGACGGGTCTGCGGAAGTCCACCCTCTGGGACTACAGGTCTTACACGCGCAACGACATCGCCCCCTTACTCGGTGACCTGCCATTAGCGGCGGTTTCGCGCGACGACATCGCCGAGTGGATGCAGGGGATGGCCGAGAAGGGCGCATCGGGAAAGACCATCGCGAACAAGCACGGGTTCCTGTCCTCGGCGCTCAACGCCGCCGTGCGGGCGGGTCGGATCCCGAGCAACCCGGCGGCCGGTCATCGACTGCCGACCTCCGAGCGCAAGGCCATGGTCTGCCTGTCACGTGACGATTTCGCTCGCCTGCTGGACTCGGTCACTGAGCCATGGCGACCACTTGTCGAGTTCCTCGTAGCCAGCGGCTGTCGATGGGGGGAGGCGACCGCACTGCGCCCCTCCGACGTCGATCGCGACTCGGGCACGGTGCGGATCGCCCGTGCGTGGAAGCGCACCTACGATCGCGGCGGCTACGAACTCGGCCCGCCGAAGACGAAGAAGTCGGTGCGCACGATCAACGTGCCCAAGAGCGTCCTGGACAAGCTTGACTACTCAGGTGAATGGCTGTTCACCAACCGGGACGGCAGGCCGGTGCGTCACAACGGTTTTCACGACCGCGTGTGGAAGCCGGCTGTCGAGAGGATCTGGCCGTCGGTCGATCCAGAAGGGGTGCCGATCAGCAAGGCCAATCTGCCTGCGCGGCCGCGCATTCACGATCTGCGCCACAGCTGTGCGAGCTGGATGATCCTCTCTGGCGTGCCGCTGCCGGTCGTTCAGGCACACATGGGCCACGAGTCGATCAACACGACCATCGGGCTCTACACACATCTTGACCGCCGAAGCGGTGAGGCCGCGGCGGACGCCATCGCCGCGGTCCTGGGCGGATGACGCGCGCCCTATAGAAAAATTCTAGAACTCCTCTAATTCCGTTGGTGCACAACGGTGATGGTGCACTTGGACTTGCGCCCCGTCATCAGGCTGCCTACAGTGGTGGTACACGCTGTGCTGACCCGAGCTGTTCGTGGGGGTCACACGGACCGTCTCCTAGACGGTAGATCGACAGGCCCCGAGCACGGTGGCCACCAGGGACCAGCAGGGCCCTGATCCGAACCGCGGACAAGCGCATGAAGCCGTAATCCGAACACCTCTTCGGGGTGCTAGGTCGCTTGTTCTCGGGAGGACACAGCCATGTCGACTGCCGCCCAGCGCGAGCGCAATAGGTATGCCGCATTGCGCCGCTCGAGACCAGCCGGCGATCCTGAGCTGCTCGACACCCAGCGGCGGATGCAGGAAGAGGCGCTGATCGGTGCGGTCGGCCGTGCACTCAAAAATGGTCCGCCGGTCACTGGCGCGCTGCGCGCGCGAATTGTCGACATGCTCGCCGATGGTGAGGGGTCGAGGGCGTGACCGCGACCTACTCCGTACTTGAGGCCGCACAGCAGATGGGCGCACCGAGCGAGCGGTGGCTCATCGAGCAGTTGCGCGTTGGCCGCTTCCCGGGGCGCAAGGTCGGCAGGTCGTGGCGAATGACCAGCGACGACATCGCTGTGGCGCTCGACGTGTGTCGAAATGACCACCAGCACTATGCCGCTCCCGCGGGAGCCGTCGGTCTGACTGCTCGTAGTCGCAAGCGCATGGTAATCGGATGAACACGGCGACCGTGAGGTCGGTCGTGGAGCAGCCGTGGGCACAGAATGTCGGGTTCGAGCAGTTGTGCGCTGCTGATCGGCCGAGCCACCGCCCGACGACAATCGGTCGGCGTGCGTCGCAGGGAGATCTGCTGACACTGCGTCGGTTCGGATGGTCGGTCTCAGACGACACGAGTCTCAACGGTTGTGGCCGGCGGATCCGTAAAGGTGATGTCGGCACTCCCGGGGAAATCCTGAAGCGCACGGTGATGTGCCGGCGCAAGTGGTTGTGTCCGACCTGCGGGCATCGCGAGGCGGTTGTTCAGGCGTCAAAGTGGGGACGGGAACTCCGCCACTGGAGTGCTGGAGGCGGATCGCTGGCGTTGCTGACCCTTACACAGACCCACTGCGCCGACGACACGCTCTCTGATCTGTGGGATCGCGCTGACCACGGGTGGACGCGGCTGACAGCAGGCTCAGGATGGAAGCGCGTACGAGACACCTACGGTCTGAGCCGGTATCTCCGGGTCTTGGAGGTGGTGCACCACCATCTGTCGGGGTGGAACCCGCATGTGCATGCCGTGCTGTACCTGTCCAATCCGGCCACAGCGAGCCAGCTCGCCGACCTGAAGCACACTCTGGCAACGAGATTCATCGACGGTCTGCAGGAACGCGGCGGCAGCGCAGCGTTCTCTGGTCAAGATCTGCGTCTCATAACTGCCGGCACCGAGGGGGCTGTCGCGTCCTACTGCTTCAAGGGGACCACGCCGTACTGCTCACGTGACGGGTCCCGGTCGCCCATCAAGATCCTCGCCGACATCGATGCCACAGGGGAAGGGCTCCCGCTCTGGCAGGAGTTCACGGGCACAGCCTATCGGCGCACTCAGCTGAGCCGCAGCCACGGAGAGTGGACTCGATGACGGTTTGGGACGTTTTCCCTCCTGCGCTACCGGACGTGCGCGTGGCGGCTCCACCTCTTCTTGATAGATGGGAATTCTTTCGACCAACCGCCCTGTGCCCTAATACTTTAGAACGAGTAAAGCTCAGCTGCAGTATTCGGCCGCCGGGCGCGGCCAGGCCGCCAGTCTCTCCATCCAAGGACGGGGTAAGGCTTTTCACCACACCCTGCAATCCTGTCGGCTCCCTCTTGGTTCCCGACTATGTCTGCCATCTCCAGATCGTTCGGAGGATGAAGCGCTGTTCTGACCAATCGGTTGACATCACCTGGCCGAGGACCGCCTAAGGCCACCCAGACACCGCAACCCAAAAACGCATGGCTGGTGATCACCAGCTGTGCAGAGAGGAAGAACGATGGCAGTGCCTGTAAATCCGGACATCAACGACATCTTTAACAGGGCGCATTACGCGTCTTCGAGGGCGATCCGCAGGCTCTCGATGTTGCAGTACAGAATCGGTGAGATCACCGGTGAGGACCGGCTTGACAAGAATGAGTCGAGCCGCTTGAGCGATGAATTGTGCGCAATCTCGTGGAATCTCTACAGCGGAGTTGTGTGGGCTTTGCCTGACATCAACGAGATCGCCGACAGCATGAAATACGCATTCGCTACCGCGACGATGAAACTCGCAGGTGTGCAGTACCGCTTGGCTGAACTCGCTGGCATGGGAAACCTCGAACGCGACGAGTCTGACAGCCTGCAGCAGGAAATTGTCGGCATCTGGGAGGACGTGTATGCCGGAACCTTGTGTGCCGTTCGGGACGAAGACGCTGACGAGAGCGTGCAGGACCAGGCGGACAACACGTATAGCGACGGGCGTGAGGTCAGGATCAAGATCCAGATTGAACCCTTCGAGGAATGTGATTTCGTTTGGGAGCACAATCCGTTCTTGCTCGGCGATGGTGCTGTGGCGGAACATCCGCTCGGAACGATCTGCTGCATCCTCCCGGCCCGCCCGTAGACATCGAGCCCGAGCAACTCGTGTGTATGTCCAAACGTCATCGCTGGCGTAGCGTCGGATTTCTGACGCCGCATCTGATCGGCGGAGGGGACAAGCAACCGCGACACGCCGTGGTTGTCGACCTGCGCGCTCGGTTGTCGTAGCGTTGAACCAACAACTGAATCGGCGTTCACACGCGCTTGACGGCAGTCTATGAAGAGCGCGCTAGGTCGGCAGTCTCACAGACCTGGAAACTTGAGTGGGAACAGCGCCACGGCGCGGGCGGCTCTCTCGGCTCGCGCAACAGGACCAGCCGACGCAGTTTCAACGACTACTCCTAGGAGATGACAGGCAGGCACACCCGCAGCCAACGTCTTGGCCAGCAGGGTGAAGTACCGACAAGTACCGCGATTGTGCGGGAGTGGGCTAGCTGACGCCCCTGGACACCGTCAGCTGTTGCGCTACAAAGAGTGCGGCAGGAGGAATTATGACGATACCGGCGACGGTTCAGATCCCGATCGAACCCATGGACTCGGCACTGGTCACGACACCGCAAAGCGTCCGGCTGGAGCCGCGTTGTCGGGTATGCCGGAATGACAAGGGGCGTTTGAAGGTCAACGGGATGTTGGCAGCGGGTTACAGCTACGCGATGATCGTGCGCGCCCTCGAGGACGACAACTCCAAACTCGTACGCAACGAGCGGATCACCATTGATTCCGTCCGGAATCACACGTTGCGGCACTTCCCTGTCCAGCAGGTCGCACGGGCGACCTATAGGGAAGTGTTGGAGCGCCGGGCAGAGGAGAATGGTGTCGACTTCGTCGAAGGCGTCGCTACGGCAATTACGCCGATGGCGTTGTACGAGACCGTGATGATGCGGGGTTACGAGAGTCTCATCGATCCGGAGACCAAGGTCGACTTGAACACAGCGATGACCGCAGCCGCTCGACTGCAGGCACTAGTCGCCGAGCGTTCGGAACAACCCGACATGGTCGACATTATGGTCAAGCAAAACCGCATCATCAGGGCGATGCGCGAGGTGGTGCCGGAGGAGCTATGGCCGGAGATTGTGCAGAGGCTCGAAGAGCCGGCAAGTTTCGTCGCCCATCACGACGAGGCAGTCGATCCCGGCGTCGAGGACGATGATGAGGAGTACGACCCGATGGAGTTCGCCGAGCCTGAAAGCGACGACTGCTGAACCGATTTGAACGTCGGCTGCGTCGCGTTATCCGGTTCGGAAAAGCTTCCCCGCTTGTTCCAGCAGAACTCGATGCCCCCGTTGTCGATCTGATCGATGTGCGGGTCGTCCCACAATTCGTTGACGATGCGGATAACCTTGTAGGTGTCGTCTGAGATAGGAAACCGGTCGCCGAACGTGTCGCGCAGCGTCTCCAGAACCTCATCAATGCTGATGACGCCCCCATCCTCCCAGCAGATACGCGCACGAGCCACGCGGACCAACGATCTACATCTTTCGCTTCGTGGTTCCTGTCTGACGTGTCTTTCCTAACTGACAATTGGTCGCGGGGCCGGCACGGCACGAGCCGAGGAGCGCAGAAGGTGTACTGCGTCAGATGCGGCACTTGCTCGGCTCCCGTCATCTGCTGTCGTGCCCACGACCAGCATATCAGTAGCAAACACTTGTGCCGGTCGCAGTACGCCATGTATTGGGCCACCTAGACTGTAAAGATGTTTTATAGCAATGCTATAGCGACGGATGGAGTGCCCACAGCCCTCCGGTGCCGCCAAGATTCAGCAAACTATTCGCACTGGCCCGGCGGCGGAGACTATCACTGTCATTTTTGGCTGCGTGTGCGAACTCGGAAGCGATTTCTTCGTGCGGGCCATCACAGCGGGAGTGATCGAGAGTGCGAATCGCGATGGTGCTGGGTCCTTGCCGACTGATAGTGAAATGCACAGTAGGCGCAGCGCTCGAGCTGACACCGTGTGGAGCACCGGTGTGTTGCCGAATACAATCTCGCACCCCAAGTCGCAGTCAGAGTCGACAACGTCGATGGTGACGCGACGGCCTGAAAGATGCTGCTTCCGGAAAGAAGCTGAATCGAGGTCAAATGATGCCTTGGCCGTGCCCTAGAGGAGTCCACTTTCCCAGTCGGCTCTTACAACAGCCTTGGCCTCGCGCATCATTTTCGATGGGTTGTCGAGGGTGGTTGTGTGTACGGCTCGGGCGACGCTCTTGCGGAACACCCATCCGGCCTTGCCGCGTATAGCGCGAAGGGTCACCATGTCTTCGCCGACCCAGACGCTCATGGCAAGTCACCGGCATTGGGCCGATACCACTCGTTGGTCTTGGTTGTCCTCATGTCGCCGCCTTCAGCCCTTTACACACAACAGGGCGCGGCGTGCGTTGAAGTCGCGGTGGGACGCCGGAAGGGCGCGGAATGTCTCGGTTGCCGATAGGTCGGTACGCCGGAGCGGGCGGGCTTGTCGTCGAGGGCTTGTATGCGGCGTTGCTCGATCGGGAGCGTCGTTCTTGTGCGTGCGTCGATCCGCGGTTGATGCGCCGCCATCATCCTGAGGGCGGCTACTGCACGAGTCTTGGCGCGGTTTGTGATCACGAACCGTTGCCGCCGCGGCGCAGCGCATTGCTCGACGCCCTCGAAGCCGGCGAGCCAGTGACGCTGCAGAGCCGCCAGCTCCGCGGCCACAGTCTGCCCGACGTGCCGCTGCGGCGGGACCAGGCGTTCGACTGGTTCGAGGTGCGCCCGGATGACTCGGTGAGGGCCGTGGCGGCAAATGCTCGAAAAAAGAGAGTGACTGCGCCGCAAGCGCGTGCGTGGTTGCCGGGTCGACCATTGCGTCCCTCGAATTTAGGGCAGCCAGGCCCAGCCGCCGTAGGACGTTGGTCTGCAGTAGAGCGTTCCGTTCACAGTGTCCGCTGAGGCACCGGGAACCATACAAGGATTGCCGATCGGAATATCCAGAGGCGGCAGCTCATTCGGTATCACCTCCGGCGAGAGTGACCATTGATACCCGTCGGTGTATTGGAGTCGCGAGCAGTAGTAAAGAGTGCCGTCTGGTCCAGTGCCGATTGCGCCCTTGGGCGTACACCAATCGCCGAGCGCACCAGCGGGCGGATACTGAGGCGCGGGCGGAGTCGTTGTCGTTGTCGTCGTCGTCGGTGGTGGAGGCTGCGGGGCTTTCGGGGTGACGGGGGCGGTCGTGAATAGCGGCGGCTGTTTGGGGCTCGTTGTGGGCGGAGCCGACGTGGAGGTTGCGATTGGCGACTCGTCTTGTTGAGCCCAAGGGCGCCATAGCATCACACCGGCAACCAGGCAGCCGAGCAATACCGCGACGGCGACAACCGCGATTGCCAGTGACCGAGGGCGGCCGGTCGCTGCGGCTGCTGGTTCGACGGTCAGGATAGGCGCCTGCTGAGTAGGGGCCGTTGGTGAGACTGCTACGCCAGTCCGATCGGCGGCTGCTGTGATCGCGCGGGCGAAGTCCTGACACCGGGCGAAACGGTCTTCGGGGCTCTTGGCCAGTGCGCGAGCAATTGCGGTGTCGAATGGCGCCAGTTTGCGCCGAATCGTTGAGGCAGCGGGTGGTGGTTGGGTGAGATGTTGGCTGATGACGGCGATCTGGTTTGGCTCGGGGAAAACCGTTGTGCCAGTGAGGAGATGGTAGGCGGTGGCGGCCAATGCGTATTGGTCGGCGCGACCGTCGATGGCCTTACCCATGAGCTGCTCTGGGGCGGCGTAGGCGAACGTGCCCAGAGTGAAGTTCGTGGAGGTAAGGCCGACTGGGTCATCGAGGGGGCGGGCGATGCCGAAGTCGGCAAGGTATGTGCGACGGTTGCCGTCGCGGTCGGGTTCAGTGAGCAGAATATTGGCGGGTTTAACATCGCGGTGGAGCAAGCCGTGGTCGTGAGCGTAATCCAAGGCGTCAGCGATGGCGGTGGTGATGGCTGCAGCTTCATCGAAAGAAATACCAGCGGGATTACGGTCCCGCAGTAGCTTTGCAGCATCGGTGCCTTCGACGTACTGAGTGGCGATCCACAGCCGCCCTTCCGTCTCACCGCGATCATAGACCGTCACGATGTTGGGGTGCTGCAAGGCGGCAACGGAGTCCGCTTCGCGAATGAACCGCTGCTGGAAGGTTACGTCGGTGGAAAATTCCGGCCGCAGAACCTTTACTGCTTCCCGGCGCGGCAGGCGCGGGTGCTGGGCCAAATAGACTTCGCCCATGCCGCCACTTCCCAGCAACCGGACGACGGTGTACCCAGCGAAAACATCGCCTTCACTCAACGCCATGGCGGTGACCTATCGCCGACAGGTTAGCCTTCCGCAACAGAGAACGTCGCGGGCTCTCCGAGGTGAACGAAATCGCCTTCAAGTCAGAGCATCCGAGGCGTCGGTGGCCAACCGCAATAGTTCGCTCGCGTGATATTGTTCCGCTTCGGCATGCTCGTTGAACTCGAGAAGATTCCCTGCGATCTCGATCAACGCTGTCCTGACCTCACCCGGAGTGGTATAGAAATACTCACGCCTCAGATTGACTCTGTTGACCCGGGTGTGGGCAAAACGGCGATGAAGCTCTGACTCAACGGTGACCGCGTCGTCGGAGAAAAACAGCGCGTGCACGTCGAAGCCAAACGGTACTGAGGCATCACCTAACTCGCGCACTCGATCCATGGGTTCCAGCCGCCTAGTCATGCCGATCTTCACAATGCGGGGACCAAACGAGCCCACGTTGCTGATGACATACACGTATCCCGCTCGAATGTTCGCGGTGCGGTAGTCGTTTTCGGCGATGCTCTGATCGATCTCAGCGATCTTGGCGGACATCTCTTCGCGCTCTTGGTCACTTCCGCTTCCCGACAACGCCTCAAGCACGTTTGCATAGTGAGCGCGTTCTTTTTCCAGGCGCTCGCGTTCGGCGCGTAGCTCCCGCTCGGCTTGTTGTTCTTCGCGGAGTCGCGCTCGTTCTTCGCGGGCCGCTTCGCGTTCTTCCTGAACCTTCATTTGGTAGTCGGCGGTCAGCTCGAGCTCTCGTACGCGCACAGCGTGGTAGTCAGGGTTGATATGCATCTCCATCATGGACGCGTATCGCGCGATGGAGGACGCCGCGCCGGCGAGCCGCTTCTCGGCAGCTTTTAGATTGCCGGCCTTGACGTAGCGGACGCAATTTTCGGCTTCTGCGTTGTATGCGCGGAGCATGAGTTTGGCCAAGTCTGCGGTCATCTTGCGGCCCTTGGCAAGTGAGTTGTCGAAGGTGAACCGCGTTGATGCTTCGATCGCTCGCCCTTCGGCGATGAAGGCTTTGATTTCAGCCTTAATAGACTCAAGGGCCTCTTGGTAAGCGACGGCATTTTCCAGCGGATGTCTGTAGTTGTAGATGCCGATGTCATGCAGAGCTTCGACATCGCGTTTCAACATCTCGATCTCAGCGAGAGCGCCTTCGTAATGTCCTCGCAGGTCTTCGGGTGAAAGGTCGGCGGCGAGACCGCTACTGTTCTCGGGCTGCATGATCAACGGACCCCTCGATCGGTGCTGATCGGTTTCAACGCGAACGCGTTCTTGGACACGCTCGACCGCATGTGCGCCAAGGTTTGAGCAGGATCAACGTTACGGAGGTCAAACTTGGAGAATTCATCGCGGTCAGCCGCAGCCGCTATGAGGGGATACGTTTCGTCCAATCCCGTTGCAGGATTGAGGGTCTCGGTCTGCACCGTAAGCGAGATAGTTTGTATCCGAGCTTCCCGATCGCTTTCGAAGACTTCATGGAATGTACGGATGGCAACCGCGGCTACCGCGCCGTTATACCTGTCTCGCTGCTCCTTTTGACTGCAGATTGTCTCGCGGATCTCATCCGAGGCGGCGATGTACTTGTACGCCTTGATATTCGGCACATCTGAGGGCGCGGGCACAATTACCGCGATCTCGAGTTCCTGCAACTCGGCATCGAATTCCCATTCGTATCCAACTTCGAATGCCTCCGGGTACACCGAGTTGCTGAGGACGATCCCGATGTATTCGGCCAGGGCCTCAGAGTCGCCACCTGCCAGCGCGTGCTTAAAGGTTTCGAGTCTTTCGTTCGCCTCAGCAACTGTTCGTTCGCGCTCAGCACATTGCGACTTGTACTCGGCCAGCGCCTTTGACAGTTGATCAACACGCCGCGCCTCCGCGGCGGCATACTCGTCCATCAACTTCGCGTGATGCTTCGGCAGTACATGCTGGACATACTGCGTCCATTTCGCGTGCTCGGCGGTCCACGCTTTTTCCGCCTGGGCGTGCTCCTCGCTGTACTTCTGACCCTTGAACAGCTTCGACATTCCCGTCGGTGCCGGTGGCGGCACAAACTTCGGCTCCGGCGGCGGAGCGGTCATCGGGGGCTTCGGCACGCGAGTTCGAAGATCGTCCCGTTGAAACGGTGGATGCTTAACAGTTTGTTTCAGTGAATCGATGTCGACGTAGTCGTCGACGTCGAGAGTGGCGGCTAGGAGTGAATCGATCTGTTCGAAGTCATCGACAGCCTGTGCGGTGCGAGATTCAGCGGTCGCCTTTTGCGCCTCCTTGTGTGCCCGCGCTGCCGCTGCCGCCGCCGCGATCCGGTCGCGGGATGCGGCTCGCTCTGCGGCCTCGACGGCACGCTCATACTCACGGTGGGCCCGCTCAGCCTCCCGCACGGCACGGTTATGCGCCTGGACAGCGGCTACGTATTGGCGTCGCTGTTGCTGCTCGTACTGCCTCTGTTGATACGCAATCTGTGCGAAAAAGCCTCGGCTCCCCACAGTGCGGATGCTACTGACGACTAATCAAGGTCGCGGCGCTTCGACGAGAAGCGAACACAAGCATGCTGCTATGTCGCCCGTCGGCTGCGCGCGGGCGATACTCCGCTTTGGGGTGCCGGGTATTGCTACATTGCGGCTGTGGAGGTGCTTCGCACGGTCTGATTGCTGCCCTAGCGTCCGTTCTCGTCGCCTGCGCCGGATCTAACGGGAGTGGCGAACCTGGCGACCCCTCGCGTGGCGGGGCGACCGCGGCACCGGCGACGCCGAAAGATGCAGTTGAAGCATTGCCCTTCAATGCGAGCGGTCTACTCGCCGGCACAGCCGGTCCGAACCTACCCGACGGGAAGCCCGGCACGGTATCCGTCGTTCAGATCGGTCCGCAGCTCGAGGACGGTGCGGGCGCGGCGAAGCTTCTCTTCGCCTTCCGAAACAACACCGGCGAGGGCATCTCGCACGCCGACTGGATTGGAACTGCTCGCAGCGGAGGATCAATCGTTGCGACTGGCAGCAGTCAAGGCACGATTCCGGCACAGGTGCAGCCCGGTGAGATCGGGCTTGCGTTCATCTACTTCGCAAGCGGCGCGAAACGTCCGCCAGCGGGCGCCGAATACGAGTTCACTGTCGACACCAGCCCCGCCGATCAGAACGCATACAACACCGCACCACTCAAGGTCACCGAAGCCAACACGTCCGGTGACGCCATCGTCGGCGCCGCCGCCAATAGCACCGCGGAGTCTGTCGAAGGTCCATTCTCCGTTTCCGTGTACTGCTTCGACGGCGACAAGCTGCTCAGCGAGCACAGCACATTCGCAGAGCAGGACGGTCCCGTGGAAGCCAACGGACAGGTCACCTTCTCGGACAATCTCTACGGCGCGAAATGCCCGACCTTTACCGTCGGCGTCGCTGGGTACTTCGCCGAGTAAGACTGAGCGATTTAGTCGTGGGACGCCTGCGCGTTCTCGAACCCCGTGCGAACCGATGACGCTGGCGGACTGCCAAGCTCCGTGGCCACCATGTCTGTGCCGCTGCGGGCCAGGCCAAGCGCGCGACTGGTTCGAGATCAGGCCAGATGACACCGTCGGCAATGCGCCAACCCTTCCGACGACGCAGAGCGATAGTTATCTTGGGCGGGTTCGGTTTAGCGGGCGGGGACGGCCTCAGAGGGGTGGACGCGCATGACCAGGGTGCCTTGGGTTCGGTTGTCCGGCGAGGAGGTCGAGTCCATCGTCGGCATGTTCATTTGCAATCAGTTCTTCGACGCCGTCCGCGTCCGGCCCAGCCAAGGCGACGGCGGCGTCGACATATTCGTGCCCGGGGAGGGCGGATTCGCGAAGGCACGCGCGGTTTATCAGGTCAAGAAATACAGCGAAAACTTGACCTCTGGCCAGAAGAACAAGATCACCGAGTCGTTCAATCGAGTGGTCGCTAGGAGCGAGCAGGAAGGGTGGAAACTGACAGAGTGGCATCTTGTTATGCCGCTCGACCTGACGGACCACAACCTGGCAAACTGGTTCAAAGACCTTACGAAGGACGCCGAGTTTCCTTGTAACACACACGGATTGATGTTCTGCGACACTCACGCGAGCCTGTCTCCGAACGTGGTTGATTACTATCACGGTGACGGAAGAATCCGACTTGAGTCGGCGATGGAAAGCCTTACTCAGGTGATTTCAGGCCGAGCTGACCGTGAACGCGGAGAACCTCTGACGGCAGTCGATGTCGGGCCCGATCTAATCGCGATCTACAACGCGCTCAACGAACATGACCCGTTCTACCGATATGAGTACGGCGTTTCAGACGCGCCCCCAACAAATCAGCCGACTGTCGAACCCGGACTCGTCGGCATCTACGCTTTCCGGGAAGCCGCTTCGACGGCCTGGATCACCATCAAAATTTTCGCCCGCTCGCGTGAGGCAATGAAAGAACGCCCTATCGAGGGCCATTTTAAGGTATCGATTCCGGCTGAAAACGACGAGCTACGAGAGCAATTCGAGAAGTTCATTGACTACGGCGCACCCGTCAGCATGCCGTCCGGCACCGTAACCGGAGTAGTGGATCTGCCCGGCGGTTTGGGTGGAGACGTTCACGGGGCGAGCTTGCAGATCCTCGCATCGCCAACGATGGACGAGGCTGAACCGGCGAACCTCGTCCTCGCGATCGTTGCCCCCGACTCGGATGCAGTTCTTGCCAGCACCCGAATGAAGAGAATCGAAGTGTCCAGCGGTGAAGTTGGCGTTCGTAGCGTGCTCGCCGACGAAGCCGATCTGTTCACCGTCGAACTCCTGATGGCGTCGGGTCAGCTTGAAGGGCAGATGGGTCTGCAAATCGATTACGATATCGCCGGTCGACGGCCCGCCGAACTCGTCGATGGGATGAATGTCCTGTACCACTGGCACGCTCCCAACAGGGTTGCCTTCGGACTGGCCTATGGCCCACCTGACTATGGTGTCGTCGCCACGCTGCCAAATGAGAAGGATCCCGATCGGCGATGGTGGGCACCCATGTGTGAGGCGCTCTCCTACATTCAAGACCACGTGACGACACTCATCACGATCCCCGATGAATTTGACTTCGACGAAGGCATGCAAATCCTCGACGTGGCCAAGCTTCTCTCGGGCGAAACGGCGAGCGGAAAGCTAACCGGTGACTTCACGGTCACCCACCAGGGTGGCACCGAGATCGTGCGCGAGATGGGCAAGGTCTACGACTTCAAGACAATTAAGTCGGTCAAGTTCAAGCTCGGCGGGCAAGTTATCGCCGTCGGTATGCAGTCGATCGATTTCAGTGGTCAGTTCGTCCGGATCGGAGCGACAGAGTCGGAGATCAAGCCACTCACCTCCGGGGTGAGCATGC
>WUUC01196285.1_pt1 | contig 13512 bp, 13 predicted proteins | sample 6278441 | NCBI WGS metagenome assembly WUUC01 (sample SAMN13675441, study PRJNA597444) | soil metagenome | isolation source: soil | place: USA: Washington | collected 2017-10
CCTCCAACCGCGGTGGGGTGCCCCGGGTGAGGACCTGGCCCTCCGCGCGGTGCGGGTTGGGCAAGCGCGGGCCCTGAGCTGAAGGGTCCGAAGTGGACCTGGAGGCCACCATGACCCTCGCCCCCGTTGACCCTCGACGTGTTGCCGCCGGCCACAATCTGCCCGCCGTCGCCTCGGCGGGGCTGACCGTGCCCCTGGTCGACGGCCGCCGCGTGCCCTACGCCAACCTCGACCACGCCGCCAGCGCGCCCTGCCTGGACGCCGTGCGCGACGCGGTCGACGAGCTGCTGCCCTGGTATGCCAGCGTGCACCGGGGCGCCGGGTTCGCCTCGCAGGTCTCCACCCGGGTCTACGAGCAGGCCCGCGACACACTGCGCCGGTTCGTCGGCGCGCATCGCACCGACACCGTGGTGTTCACCCGCAACACCACCGACGCGCTGAACCTCCTGGCCCGCGCGCTGCCTGCGGGTACATCGGTGGTCCTCTTCGACACCGAGCACCACGCCGCCCTGCTGCCGTGGCGCGGCCCGCGCGTGCGGCGGATCCCGACGCCGGACCGTCCCGGCGACGCCGTGGTGGCGCTGGACGACGCCCTGCGTGGCTGCCCGGCCGGTCCGCGCCTGGTGGTGATCACCGGCGCGTCCAACGTGACCGGTGAGCTGTGGCCGGTCGCCCGGCTTGCCGAGGTCGCCCGGCGTCACGGGGCCCGCATCGCGCTGGACGCCGCCCAGCTCGCGCCGCACCGCCCGGTCGACATCCGCGCCCTCGACGTGGACTACGTGGCGCTCTCCGGGCACAAGCTCTACGCCCCGTTCGGTGCCGGCGCGCTGATCGGCCGCGCCGACTGGCTGCAGGCCGCGCAGCCGTACCTGATCGGCGGCGGCGCCACCAAGCAGGTCGTCGACTGGGGCGATCACCTCGGCGTGTCCTGGTCCGCCGTGCCGGAGCGCCACGAGGCCGGCTCACCCAACGTCGTCGGCGTGCACGCCCTCGCCGTCGCCTGCGACACCATCGCCCGGCACGGCTGGTCGGAGATCATCGCCCACGAGCTGGAGTTGCTCGAGCGCCTTCGCGGCGGCCTGGCAAGCGTGCCCGGCGTCGCCGAGCTGAGCCTGTTCGGACGTGATCATGAGCGGGTCAGCGTCGCCAGCTTCACCGTGCCCGGCCACGACGCCGGCAAGGTCGCCGCGATCCTGTCCGCCGAGCACGGCATCGGCGTGCGTGACGGCCTGTTCTGCGCCCACATCGCCACCCGCCGGCTGCTCGACCGGGCCGGCGCCACCGAACACCGGGCCCTGCGCGCCAGCCTCGGCCTCGGCAACACCGTCGAACACGTCGACCGCTTCCTGCACGCTCTCCGCACCGTGCTCACCGACGGCCCGCGCTGGGACTACACGCTCCTCGACGGCCGCTGGACCCCCGACCCCGACCCGCGCCCGCTGCCCCCGTTCGTCAGTCTCGCGACTGGGCGAGGTGGGAGCCGATGAACGCCAGCATGGCGGGGAGGACGCGTAGCCAGTAGCCGGAGGAGTGTTCGCCTCGGGTGATGGCGTGGAATTCGGGATGGGTCTTGTTGATCAGTTCGCGGGCGGAGTCGATGAAGCTGTCCTCGGTGCCGCACCAGACGCCGAGCGGGACGGTGCGGAACTCGCTGGTGTGGCGGAGTGGCTCGTAGGCCTGCCACTCGCGCTCGTCGGCGAAGGCCTTGCGGGTCTTGGCGTCGGGCCAGCGGCGGAACAACGCCGGGCTGGCGGCGGCGACGGCCCGCAGGTCGCGGTGGCGGGCCAGGTTGAGGGCGCCGAAGCAGCCCATGGAGATGCCGAGCGCGGCGACGGTGGTCTCGTCGAGGCCGCGGGCGGCGAGCCAGGCGGGGACCTCGTCGGTGAGCATCCGGAGCGGGTCGTCTTGCGGGTGGCGCACGAAGTAGCCTTCGCCGCAGTCGACGGCCACGATGGCGAAGGGTCGGGTGCCGTCGTCGACGGCGGCGGCGAGCAACTGCGGGACGCCGAAGTCGATGAACCCGCGCGCGGTGCCGCCCCGGCCGTGCAGCATCAGGCATACCGGGAGGGGGTCACGGTAGGTGCCGGCCGGGCGCATGATCACCAGGTCGACGTCGCGGGCGCGGGCCGAGGAGTGCAGTTGCTCGACGGTGACCGCACCGATCTTGCCGGCCGGCATGTTGGGCACGGTGCCGTCCGGGCCGGTCATGCCGATCGCGCGGCGCACCGGCGGGCCGCCCGGCAGCACATCGGTGACCGCGCCGACGCCGGCTACCGCGCCCGTCAGGCTGAGGCCGAGCGTGCCGAGCAGCAGCCGGCGCCGGGTGATCAGAGTCCCCACGATGGACAGGATGCATGGGTGGGCCCGGAGGTTGCTATGGGCAAAAGTGGAGAATAGCCGAATGAGCAGCGATCCCGGCCCCGATGACGACCAGCTACCGCCGCGGCGGGGGCTGCTGCTGGCCGTGGTTACCACGATCGTGCTGGCCGCCGACGTGATCACCAAGGTGGCCGTGGTGTCGGCGCTGGAGGGCGAGCGGCCCGTGCGGCTGCTCGGCGGGGCGGTCTACCTGCAGCTGGTGCGCAACCCCGGTGCGGCGTTCTCCATGGCCACCGGGATGACCTGGGTGCTGACCCTGATCGCGGTCGCCGTCGTGTGCGCGATCATCTGGATCATGCCGAAGCTGCGTTCGGTCGGCTGGGCGATCGGGCTGAGCCTGGTGCTCGCCGGCGCGCTCGGCAATCTCTCCGACCGGTTCTTCCGCGCGCCGGGGCCGTTGAGCGGGCACGTGGTCGACTTCGTGTCCCTGTTCGCGCCCAACGGCGACGTGTGGCCGGTGTTCAACGTGGCCGACTCGGCGATCGTGGTCGGCGGCTGCCTGATCGTGCTGATGGCGCTGCTCGGCCGCGAGTACGACGGGCGCATCACGCGGAAGAGCCTGTCGAAGGTTGAGGAGACATGACCGGCGTGCGTTCGTTGCCGGTGCCGGAGGGGCTCGACGGGATGCGGGTCGACGCCGGGCTCGCGAAGCTGCTCGGCCTGTCCCGGACGGCCGTCGCGGAGCTGGCCGAGGCAGGTGACGTGCTGCTGGACGGGCGCGTCGCCGGCAAGTCCGACCGGCTGGTGGCCGGGGTGATGCTCGAGGTGAGCCTGCCGTCGCCGGCCGCTCCCGTGCGGGTCGAGGCGCTGCCGGTCGCCGGCATGGTCGTGCTCTACCAGGACGACGACATCGTCGTGGTCGACAAACCCGTTGGGGTGGCGGCACATCCGAGCCCTGGCTGGACCGGCCCCACGGTCATCGGTGGCCTGGCCGCCGCCGGTGTTCGGGTGTCGACGTCCGGTGCGGCCGAGCGGCAAGGCGTGGTGCACCGGCTCGACGTCGGCACCACCGGCGTGATGGTGGTCGCCAAGAGCGAGCACGCCTACACGGTGCTGAAGCGCGGCTTCAAGGAGCGCACCGTCGACAAGGGCTACCACGCCCTGGTCCAGGGCCACCCCGACCCGACGGTCGGCACCATCGACGCCCCCATCGACCGCCACCCCCGCCACGACTACAAGTTCGCCGTCGTCGCCGGCGGCCGTCCCAGCATCACCCACTACGAGGTGGTCGAAGCCTTCCGCGCCGCGTCCCTGGTCGACATCCGCCTGGAAACCGGCCGCACCCACCAGATCCGCGTCCACTTCGCCGCGCTGCACCACCCCTGCGTCGGCGACCTCACCTACGGCGCCGACCCCGTCCTGGCCAAACGCCTACACCTGACCCGCCAGTGGCTCCACGCCCGCACCCTCGCCTTCCCCCACCCCGCCGACGGCCGCCACCTCGAGTTCACCAGCGACTACCCCGACGACCTCCGCGCCGCCCTCGACCGCCTGCGCGCCGAGAGCTAGCGACCGCCGGAGGGTCGCGCAACGATCATCTGCCAAATTGACCAGCACGCCGCAGGGAGCCTTGGCGACCGAGCGAGCAAATCAAGCACAGCGAGCTAATCGAGCACCGACCAGTTGAGCGCGCGCGACTCCTCGTCGGGGCGTGGGCTCCAGCGCACCGAGGTGATCACGGTGCTCTCCGGGAGCACGTAGACGGTGTGCCCGCCGGCGGTCTCGCCCGGCGCGACGCCGATGCGGTGGGGCGGACGCGAGGAGAGCGACACCGGCGCCTTGGACACCGTCTGCCCCTCGGGGGTCACCAGCACCAGGTAGAGGTCGGGCAGCGTCTGGAAAGGCACGCTTCCGCGGTTGGTGAGCTCGGTGTGCACCACGACCGAGCGTTCGCCCTCCTGCAGCCGGTACCCCGCCGCGGTGAACAGGTAGTCGGCCGGATCGACGACCTCGACGAGTTGAATGGCGAGCCGCTCGCCCTCCAGGCCCTCCGTGTTCAGCGTGGCACCCACCTTCCCTGTGCGGGTGTCCGTGCGAACCGTGGGCTGGGTGCGGTCCATCGGTGACGGGGCGGCCGGGGGTGGCCGGTCACCGCGCGCCCACGTGGAGGTCTGCGGTGGCCCCCAGGTGTTCATCGGCCCACCCTGCGGCGCGACCGGCACGGGCGCAGGGAAGGGGTTGCTGGGTGGTCCGGTCTGCACCGGAAACGGGTTGCTCTGCGGCGGCGGTCCGCCCGGCCCGGTGTACACCGGCTGAAAACCCTGACCGGGGAACGGTCCTGACTGCGGTGGATAACCCTGCACCGGATACGGGCCGGACGGAACCGAGGCCCGAGCAAGCGCCGCGCGCAGGCCGTTCTGGTCGCACTCGACCCCCACGAGCAGCGGCAACCCGGTCGCGGACAGCGCGACGAGACGCGACGCCACCTCCCGAGGGTCCATGCCCAACCGCGCGGCGACCTCGTGCACCGCAGCCCTCCCCAGCTCGGCAACCACCCCGAGCAGGCGGGTATCCACAGGATCCGTCGCGACCACGGTTCGCACGCTACCCCGTCCACTCGATCACCGCGTCGCATGCCGCGCGGGTTGAACTGGCAATCGGTGATCCTCGCCTTGTTGGGCATCGCCCGTGGCACGATCGGCCAATGACCGCGGCGACGACCACGCACCGAGGTCGGTGGACGCGGGCCGACCGGGCCGTCGACTGCTGGCCGGGGTTGCCGTTCGAACTCACCTCCGGCACCAGGGCGCTCACCGTCGAGCTCGACTACGACACATCGGCCGGCGCGGTGATCGATCTCGGCTGCACCGGCCCGGCCGGCTGGCGCGGCTGGTCAGGCGCGGCCCGGCGGCGCTATGTGATCATGCCGGACTCCGCCACCCCGGGCTATGTCCCCGGCGAGCTTGAGCCGGGGGAGTGGCACGTGGTTCTCGGCCTGCACCGGTTGCCCCGAAACGGGGTGGACTACGAGGTCACGATCTCCACCGGCAAGGCGGGCCTGATGGGCCTGCCGCATCAGTCGCCGCCGGTGCCGCACCGCCCCAAGCGCCGCCGGAACCTCCCGGCCGCGCCAGGACTTCGTTGGGTGGCAACGGATCTGCACGCGCACACGGTGCACTCCGACGGGCAGCTCACCGTCGACGAGCTCGCGGCGCTCGCCGTCTCAGCCGGACTGGACGCGCTCGCCGTCACCGATCACAACACGGTCAGCCATCACGCGGAGCTCGCCGAAGCAGCGAACCGGTACGGCATCGGCCTGATCCCGGGGCAGGAGATCACCACCGAGCAGGGCCACGCCAACGCGTTCGGCGACATCGGCTGGGTGGACTTCCGCCGCCCCGCCGCCGACTGGCTGTCCACTGTGGACGAACGAGGCGGGTTGTTCTCCGTGAACCACCCGCTTGCCGCCGACTGTGGGTGGCGCCACCAGTTGCCGTCCCGCTCGCCGCTCGCCGAGGTCTGGCACTCCAGCTGGCTCGCCCGACAGTGGAGCGGCCCGCTCGCCTGGTGGGAAGCCTGGGGCACCGAGGTCACCCCGATCGGCGGCAGTGACTGGCACGGCCACGCCGACAACGAGTCCATCGGCACACCCACCACCTGGGTGGCCGTCGACCAGGACGCCCAGACGCCGGCCGAGCTCACCGCCGCGGTACTCGACGGCCTGCGCGCCGGCCGAACCGCCCTCTCCGCCGATCCCGCCGCGCCCGTCCTGCTACCGGTCGGCGGCGAACTGGTCGCCATCGACGCGGCCGGCGCGCTGCTCGTCGGGCCGCAAGGCCGCCGCCCCGTCCGCGACGACCGGCAGGGCTTCACCGCGACGGCCCGGCATGGTCAGGTGCTGATGGACCACGACGGCCTGGTCATCGCCATCGCCGGGGCGACGCGCGCTCTTGTGTGAGGTTGTCATACTCGGCTGATTGCTAGAAGATTTCTGGCGCCACTCGAAGATGAGAAAGGTGCCCACATGCGACGGAAAACGATCCTGGCCGCGGCACTGTCCGCGACGCTGCTCCTCTCCGGATGCCTTGGGCAGCAACAGGATTCCAGCGGTAACCAGAACACGAACCAGAACGCCGACGCCAAGGACATCACGCTGACGATCACCTCGAACTCGGTGGCCGGCGGCAAGAACGCGGCCGGCGCGCAGTGGGTCACCGACTACGTGATCCCGAAGTTCGTCGAGCAGCAGAAGGCCAAGGGGGTCAACGCCACCGTCAAGTTCGACGGCATCGGCTCCGACGACAAGGAGTACAAGACCAAGATCGCGCTGGACTTCAACACCGGCAGCGGCGGCGATGTGGTGGAGATCGACGGGATCTGGCTCGGCGAGTTCGCTCAGGCCGGCGCGGTCAGGCCGCTCGACGACCTGATCGGCAAGGACAAAGTGGACGCCTGGGACGGCTGGGGCCAGATTCCGGACGCGGTCGAGGCGCTCGGCCGGTTCGAGGACAAGCGCTACGGTGTCCCGGTCGGTACCGACGGCCGGGTGCTGTTCTTCAACAAGAAGCTCTTCACCCAGGCCGGTTTGCCGGCCGACTGGCAGCCGAAGAGCTGGGACGACATCGTCTCGGCCGGCGAGAGGCTCAAGTCTGTGCCCGGGGTGACACCGATTCAGCTCAACGCCGGCACGGTGATGACCGAGGCGACCACCATGCAGGGTGTGCTGCCGTTGCTCGCCGGCACCGGCAAGACGATCTACCAGGATGGCAAGTGGCTGGGCTCGAGCCAGAACATCAAGGACGTTCTCGGCTTCTACCAACGGGTCTACAGCGGCGGGCTCGCCGATCCGTTGCTGCAGCAGGAAGCCAAGGGCCGCGACAAGTCCTTCGCCTTGTTCGCCGAGAACAAGATCGGTATCCTGATGGAGAGCGACTACTTCTGGCGGTCGGTGGTCGAGCCGACCAAGGGCGTGGCCAAGATGGCCGACCGCAACGACGCCGTCGGGTGGGCGTTGGTGCCGGCCAAGGCCAGCGGCTCCGGCGTGGGCGGCCAGGACTTCGTCAGCATGTCCGGCGGCGCGATCCGAGTGATCAACCCGAAGACCAAGTTCCCGCAGCAGGCCTGGGAGCTGATGCAGTTCATCAACTCCTTCGACGCCACCAAGGCGAAGTTGGGAGGCACCGCGCAGGTCACCCAGCGCGATGACGTGAACAAGGATGTCCTGTCCGGCGACCCGATGCTGAGCTTCATCGCCACCAAAGTGTTGCCACTGACCAGGTTCCGCCCCGGCCTTGCCGACTACCCCAAAGTGTCGTCGGCCCTGCAGCAGGCGACCACCGACGTGATCACCGGCAAGCGCCCGGATGACGCCGCGGCCGCCTATCAGGAGGCGCTGGTCAAGGCGGTGGGCGCGGACAAGGTCGCCGGTGGCTGAACCCGGCGCGGCCACCTCGGTTGTCGATGCTCCGGCCGCCCCGGGCCGGAGCACCGACATCGCGGGGTTGGGCAAGGCGCGCGCGCTCGGCTTCGTCGCGCCCTCGTTGCTGCTGATCGGTGTTTTCCTGATCTTCCCGGCACTCTGGACGATCTACATTGGACTCACCGACTACCAGTTGACGGGCCGGGCCGCGATCGCGCCCAGTTTCGTCGGGCTGGAGAACTACCTTGAGGCGCTGAACGACGCGCTGTTCAGCAACGCGCTGTGGCTGAGCCTGCTGTTCGTGATCGGCTCGGCGGTGATCGGGCAGAACCTGCTCGGCTTCGCCCTGGCCTGGACGCTGCGCTCGGCCCGCCCGTGGCTGCGCCGCACGGTCGAGGGACTGGTGCTGTTGTCGTGGATCCTGCCCGGCGTCGTCGTCGCATACCTGTGGATCGCGGTGCTCGACCGGACCGGCGGAACGTTGAACGCGATGCTCGGCACACCGGGAATGGCCTGGCTGATCCAGTACCCGATGGCCTGCCTGATCGTCTTCAACACCTGGCGCGGCACGGCGTTCTCGATGATGCTCTACAGCTCCGCGCTCGCCGCGGTGCCACCGTCCCAATTGGAGACCGCGCGGATGGTCGGCGCTGGGCGGCTGCAAACCGTTCGGGACGTGGTGTTGCCGCACATTCGCGGGCACGTGCTGACCAACACGCTGCTGATCAGCCTGTGGACCTTCAACGACTTCACCCCGTTCCTGCTCACCGCGGGCGGGCCGAACCACCGCTCGGAGACACTGCCGGTGTTCATCTACCAGCAGGCGATCGGCGGTGAGGGCAACGGCCGGCTCGGCTACGCCTCGGCGATCTCCTTGTTGCTGCTGCTGGCGAACCTGGTGGTGGCGCTGGTGTACCTGGCTCTGCTGCGTAGGCGGCGGTCATGAGATCGTTGGTGCTGCGCCGAATCGGCTACACGGTGTTCATGGCCGTTGTGCTGGCGTTCTTCGCGATTCCGATGCTGTGGCTGGCAAGTGCGCCGTTCGACAGCAAGCCGGGGCTTGGCCTGCGGTGGCCGGACTGGACGTTGGACAACGTGCGCGCCACGTTCGACCATCCCTACGCGCTCGGCTCGCTGGTCAACTCGATCGTCCTGTGCGTGGTCGCCACCGCGGTGACCACCGTGCTCGCGACGCTGGCCGCCTACGCGCTGTCCCGGGTGCGCATTCCCGGCCGGGATGCGTTGCTGTACCTGCTGTTGCTGCTCTCCAGCGTGGTTACCGGGACCGCGGCGATGGTGCCGATCTTCATCATGATGTTCCAGTTGGGACTGATCAACTCCCAGCTCGGCACCGCCTTGGTGATCGCCGGCGGCATGCTTCCCGCCGCGATCTTCATCCTCAAGGACTTCGTCGACGCCGTGCCCCGGTCGTATGAGGAGTCGGCACGCGTGTTCGGCGCGTCCCCGGCCCAGGTGCTGCTGCACGTCGTGCTTCCCGTTGCCCGGCCAGGGATCGCGACGATCCTGGTGTGGGCCTTCGTGCAGGCGTGGGGCAACTTCCTGCTGCCGTTCCTGCTGCTGCGCGACGTCTCCACCCAGCCGGCCGCGGTGATCCTGCAGACCCTGCGCGACGAGGGTGGCAGCGCGAACCTCACGGTGATCCCGGTGTTCTCGCTGCTGTACTCGATCCCGGTGATCGTGCTCTACCTGTTCGTCAGCAAGCGGTACGGTTTCCGCTTCCACGGAGGGATCAAGGCCTGATGGCGGGAATCGAGCTCATCGGACTGTCCACTGTGTACCCCAACGGGGTGCGCGCGGTCGACTCCCTCGACGTGACGATCTCCGACGGTGAGTTCTTCGCGCTGCTTGGCCCATCCGGCTGCGGCAAGACCACCCTGTTGCGCACGATCGCCGGCCTCGAGCAGGCGACGTCCGGCACGGTGGCCATCGGCTCCCGCGACGTGACCCGGGTCGAACCGGGCCGGCGCAAGGTCGCCATGGTCTTCCAGGACTACGCCCTCTTCCCGCACATGACCGTCGCGCAGAACATCGCCTACCCCCTGCGCGTCCGCCGAATCCCCAAGGCGCGCCAGCGCGAGGTCGCCGAGGAGACTTCCGCCGGGCTGGGCCTGGCCGGGCTGCTCGAACGCCGCCCCGGCCAACTTTCCGGCGGCCAGCAGCAGCGAGTGGCGCTGGCCCGCGCGATCGCCATGGAAGCCGACGTCCTGCTGCTCGACGAACCACTGTCCAACTTGGACGCACGGCTCCGCCTGGAAGCCCGCACGTTTCTCAAGCGCCTGCAACGAGATCTCGGCCTCACCACGGTCTTCGTCACCCACGACCAAGCCGAGGCACTGGCCCTCGCCGACCGGATGGCCGTCATGGAATCCGGTCAGATCCGCCAACTCGGCAGTCCCAAAGAAGTCTTTCAGCGCCCGGCAAGCACCTTCGTCGCCAATTTCATCGGCTCCACCCCGATGAACCTGGTGGATGGCGTGCTGCGGAACGGGTCCGTCGAAGTAGCCGGAGCCAGACTTGTTGTGCCCCACGGTCTCGCCGTCTCCGACGGAACACCCGTGGTCGCCGGAATCCGCCCCGAGTACCTCTCCCTCGGTACACCCGGCGAAGGCGGCATCACCGGCACGGTGTCGATCGTGGAAAACCTCGGCATCAGCTCACTGATCACCTTGGAGTGCCCCGGCAACACCCTCATCGGCATGACCGTCCTCGAACAACAGGAACCCGCCATCGGCGCCACCGTCACCGCCGTCCCCCAACCCGGCCGGCTCCTGCTCTACGGCGACGACGGTGTGCTACTCGGGGAGGCGGCGGTCGTGGAGGCCAGGTCGGACCGGACCACGGCGTAGATCACCTCGTCGCGCCATTGGCCGTCGCGGAAGTACTTGCCGCGCAGCACGCCCTCGCGGGTGAAACCGGCCTTCTCCAACGATCGCTGCTCGGCGACGTTGTCGATGTCGGTTTGCGCCTGGATCCGGTTCACCTGGGTGTGCGCGAACAAGTAGCGAACCAGCAGCCGCTGCGCCTCGGTGCCGTAGCCCTGTCCCCGCGCCGCCGGCCACAGGCTGATGCCGATTTCCCATGACAGGAAAGGAGATGCGGCGTCCGCCGGGCGCCAGGAGACGAACCCGAGCGGCTCCCCGTCGAGCGAGTCGATCATGAGTACCGACCGGTCGTCGCCCAGCAGACCGTTCTCCTCGAAGCGCTTGCGCCAGGTGTGCATGGCGCTCCAGCCCGACCAGTTGTACACCCCGATCGACTCGGGCTCGGAGAACATCAGCTCAAGTGACGCCAGGTCCTCCTCGGTGCACGGCCGCAACCGAACCCGATCCGCACTCACGCCAGCTCTGCGTCCAGGGTGATGGTCGTACCGGTCAATGCCTTGGATACCGGGCAGTTCTGCTTGGCGGTCTCGGCGGCCGCGGCGAAGGCCTCGGCGTCGACTCCCGGCACCGTTCCGCGCACCGTGAGGTGGATGCCGGTGATGCCCTCACCCGGCTGGAACGTCACGTCCGCCTTGGTGTCCAACGCCTCCGGCGGCGTGCCGGCGCCGGCGAGCGCGTGGGACAGCGCCATCGAGTAGCAGGCCGAGTGCGCGGCGGCGATCAGCTCCTCGGGGCTGGTCCGCCCGTCCGGCTTCTCCGCGCGCGACGGCCAGGTCACCTCGAAGGTGGCCAGGCCAGACGAGTCGAGCGACACCGTGCCGGTGCCCTCCAGCAGCGAACCTTCCCAGTGCGCGTTGGCGGTGCGTGTGGTTGCCATGGGGTAGATCCCATCAGACCGCGGTGTCGTCCAGCACCGCGGGGTGAGCCGGATCATCGACCCGCACTCCGGTGTCGGCGGTCAGCAGCGGCCGCACTTCCGCCTCGTAGCGCGCGAACGCCGGCAGTGCCCAGGAGTCCTCCGCCGGCGTGCGGCGAACCAGCGCGGGCGCGGACATCCACAGATGCACCGTGTGCTCGAACGCCAGGCCCCGACCGAGCAGCAGTTCGCCGTCGACCACCAGCACCCCGCCCGGCCGCAGCGCCACGTATCCCGCTCGCGTCGCGCGGTCCGTCTCGGCGTTCCACAACGTGGGCAGCACCCGACCGGTCCCGCCCGGCTTGAGCGGATCGAGGACCTCCCGGGTCAGGCCGCCCGTGTCGAGCCAGTCCTCGTAGCGCGCGTCCGGGTTGTACCGGCCCCGCTCGAAGCGCAGCGACGCCGGTCTCAGGAAGTCGGTGGCCGACACCCGCAGCACCGGGCGCCCGCGTAACTTCAGCACCTCAGCGAGCGTGTCGGCGAAGCTCGGCGGAGTGGTCGCGGGCGCGCCGTCCACCGCGACCTTGATCCACTCACCGCCCGGCCGGGCCGCGATCATGGACGCCAGCTCGTTGACCAGCAACTCGATCGACACCGCTCGAAACCGCATGGTTACAGTGTTTCATCGGAACTGTCGGACCCCCGGCGTATAACCCGAGGAGTGTTCAACACACCCTCTGGGATGCCAACCGTTGGCATCGCGAGCGTCGTAGGGTGATGCCTCGTGGCGGCTGACTCCTTCGTTCATCTTCATGTGCACACCGAGTACTCGATGCTCGATGGGGCCGCCAAGGTCGCGCCGCTGTTCGCCGAGGCGCGACGGCTCGGCATGCCCGCGGTCGCCATGACCGACCACGGCAACATGTACGGAGCGGACGAGTTCTACCAGAACGCCAGCAAGTTCGGCCTCAAGCCGATCATCGGCATCGAGGCCTACCTCGCGCCGACCAGCCGCTACCACAAGAAGCCGGTGTTCTGGGGCGAGGCAAAGCAACGCGACACCGACGAGCTCGGTGAGGGCGGCGACGTCTCCGGCGCCGGCGCGTACACCCACATGACCATGCTCGCCGCCAACGCCACCGGGCTGCGCAACCTGTTCACGCTCTCCTCGCTGGCGAGCATGCAGGGCTACTACCGCAAGCCCCGAATGGACCGCGAGCTGATCGCCGAGCACGGCACCGGGATCATCGCCACCACCGGCTGCCCGTCCGGAGAGGTCCAGACCAGGCTGCGGCTGGGCCAGCCGGCCGAGGCACTGCAGGCAGCCTCCGACTACCGCGACATCTTCGGCCACGACAACTTCTTCCTCGAGCTGATGGATCACGGCCTGGCGATCGAGCGCTCGGTCCGCGACGGCCTGCTCGAGATCGGTCGCAAGCTCGACCTGCGCCCGCTGGCCACCAACGACTCGCACTACGTCACCCGCGAGCAGGCCGACGACCACGCGGCGCTGCTGTGCGTCCAGTCCGGTAAGACACTGTCCGACCCCAACCGCTTCAAGTTCGACGGTGACGGCTACTACCTGAAGTCCGCCGAGGAGATGCGTGCCTACTGGGACAAGGAGGTCCCCGGCGCGGCCGACTCCACGCTGCTGATCGCCGAGCGGGTCGAGTCCTACGAGGAGATCTACTCCCACGTCGACCGGATGCCGATGTTCGACGTGCCGCCGGGGGAGACCCAGGCGAGCTGGCTACAGCGCGAGGTCATGGAGGGTCTGCGTCGCCGCTTCCCGGACGGCCTGCCGGAGGGTTACGTCGAGCGGGCCCAGTTCGAGCTCGGCGTGATCACGCAGAAGGGCTACCCCGCGTACTTCCTCGTGGTGGCCGACCTTGTCAACCACGCCAAGGAGGTCGGCATCCGGGTCGGCCCCGGCCGTGGCTCGGCCGCCGGCTCGCTGGTGGCCTACGCGCTGGGCATCACCAACATCGACCCGATCCCGCACGGCCTGCTGTTCG
>WUUC01180795.1_pt1 | contig 13511 bp, 15 predicted proteins | sample 6278441 | NCBI WGS metagenome assembly WUUC01 (sample SAMN13675441, study PRJNA597444) | soil metagenome | isolation source: soil | place: USA: Washington | collected 2017-10
CGTTGGTAGCGATTCAGCACGACGGCGACCTTTCAAGAATCGAAGACAACACGAAACTGAACTCGATCATCTCCCACGAAGAGATGACGATGAACGAGAAGTACAAGCCGAGCTACACGGCTCGACTAAATGCTTTCTTGTTGATGGGCACCAATCAGCCGGTCAAGATCTCTGATGCCAAATCGGGAATCATTCGGCGGTTAATTGACGTTCACCCCTCCGGCGTCAAGCTTCATCCGAATCACTATCACTCGCTGATGGCGAAGATTGACTTCGAGCTGGGGGCTATCGCTCACCACTGCCTCGAGGTCTATCTCGACATGGGGAGGAACTACTACAACACGTACCGTCCGCTGGAAATGATGCTGCAGACAGACGTGTTCTTCAATTTCATCGAGGCCAACTACGATATCTTCAAGGAGCAAGATGGAGTGAGTCTGAAGCAAGCGTACTCGATGTACAAGGAGTTCTGCAATGACACCGGCATCGAACGGCCTCTCCCGCAGTATAAGGTTAGGTCGGAGCTTCAGAATTACTTCGAAGAATTTCATGACCGGGCAACTGTGGACGGCGTGGTACTGCGGAGCTACTACTCCGGTTTCACGGCTCATCCGTTCAAGGCGCCGATCAAAGAAGATGCGAAAGCGTTCTCTTTGGTTATGGAAGAGACTACGTCACTCTTCGATCTGGAATTGGCCGAAGCTCCGGCACAGTACGCGAAGGAAGACGGTACTCCTCAAACGTATTGGGCCAATGTCAAGACGACCCTTGCGGAGATTGACACTTCGCAGCTCCATTACGTTAAGGTCCCCGAGAACCACATCGTAATTGATTTCGATTTGAAGGACGAAAATGGACAAAAGTCTCTTGAACGAAATCTCGCAGCGGCTTCTGACTTCCCTCCCACTTATGCAGAGTATAGCAAAAGTGGAGGGGGCGTCCATCTCCATTACATTTACACCGGACCCAGCGTTTCCGAACTTAACCCAAATTATGGTGATGGGATTGAAGTCAAAGTCTTTACCGGAGGAAGCTCTTTGCGTCGGCTACTTAGTCGATGCAACAATGTACCGATAGCCGAACTAAATAGCGGTCTGCCCCTGAAGGAGAAGAAGCCCGTGCTCGAGTCCGCCACTATCCAAAGCGAGAGGGGGCTTCGGGAACTAATCGGGCGGAATCTTCGGAAGGAGATCCATCCGGGTACCAAGCCGTCGATCGACTTCATCCACAAGATCCTCGAAGACGCCTACCTTTCGGGGATGAAGTACGACGTTACCGACCTGCGAAGCAAGATCGTAGGGTTCGCCAACAACAGCAGCAACCAGCCGCTGCAGGCTTTGAAGGTCGTCCAGAAGATGCGCTGGAAGTCCGACGAGCCTGTGGAGTCCGAGCCGAGTGTGCCGGCTAAGGATGGGCGACTGGCCTTCTTCGACGTCGAGGTCTACCCGAACCTCTTCGTCGTGTGCTGGAAGTACGAAGACGACGACAACGTGACCCGCATGGTCAATCCCGGACCGCGGGAAATCGAAGAGCTCTTCCAGCTGAAGCTGGTCGGATTTAACAACCGGCGGTACGACAACCACATCCTGTACGCCCGCTACCTCGGATACGACAACGAGCGACTGTACAAGCTCTCGCAGAAGATCGTTGACGGAAACGTCGGCGCCATGTTCGGTGAGGCTTACAGCCTGTCCTACACGGATATTTACGACTTCAGCTCCAAGAAGCAGGGGCTGAAGAAGTTCCAGATTGAGCTGGGCATCCCCCACGTCGAGCTCGACTTTCCGTGGGACCAAGATGTGCCGGAGAAGCAGTGGCAGAAAGTTGTCGACTACTGCTGCAATGACGTTCGGGCAACCGAGGCCGTCTTCAAGGCTCGAAAGCAGGACTTCGTAGCTCGACAAGTTCTGGCGGAGCTCAGTGGGCTGTCGGTCAACGACACGACTCAGAAGCACACCGCTAAAATCATCTTCGGTGACGACAAAAATCCTCAGCGGGAGTTTGTCTACACTGATCTGAGTAAGGAGTTCGATGGCTACGTTTTTGAGCGTGGTCGGAGCACTTACCGTGGGGAAGTGGTTGGCGAAGGCGGTTATGTATACGCTGAGCCTGGGATCTACTCTGAGGTGGCGCTTCTGGACGTTGCGAGTATGCATCCGACGAGCATCATCCACCTCAATGTCTTTGGAGACTACACCGAGCGATTTGCCGGCCTCGTCGACGCGAGGTTGGCAATTAAGCGTAAGGACTACAAGGTGGCCCGGACGCTCCTGGAAGGCAAGCTCGGTAAGTTTCTGGGCAGTGATGAAGATTCTGAGTCTCTTGCCTGGGCTCTTAAGATTGTCATCAACATCGTCTACGGACTCACCTCAGCTAAGTTCGACAATGCCTTCCGTGACGTTCGAAACGTCGACAACATCGTCGCCAAACGAGGAGCCCTCTTCATGATCGATCTGAAGCACTTCGTTCAGTCGAAGGGTTTCACGGTCGCACACATCAAGACTGACTCGATCAAGATCCCCAACGCAACACCGGAGATCATCGAAGACGTCATCAGGTTCGGCGAGAAGTACGGCTACACTTTCGAGCACGAGGCTACGTACGAGAAGTTCGCCCTCGTGAACGACGCGGTCTACGTGGCTAAGAAGGGCGACAAGTGGACCGCGGTCGGCGCTCAGTTCCAACACCCGTACGTCTTCAAGCAGCTGTTCGGCCAGGGGGATGACGAGATTGGTTTCGAGGACTTCTGCGAAACCAAGCAGGTCTCCCAGGGCGCCATGTACATTGACTTCGATGCTGTCCAGAAGCCGATGTTCGACTACCAGGGTATGCACTTTGTCGGAAAGACCGGACGTTTCGTACCCGTGCGAGAGGGTTTCGGAGGGGGAATCCTCTACCGGGTTAAGGACGGCAAGGGCTACGCGGTTTCAGGAACTAAGGGGTATCTCTGGCTAGAAGCCGACAAGGCCAGGGACCTGCCGATGCACGCCATCGACATGGACTACTTCGAGGGTCTCCTCGAGGATGCCCGTAAGACGATCGGTAAGTACGGAGACGTGGACGAATTCGTTAGTTAGGAAATTCGAATGATCACAGACAAGTTCGTCGTCATCCCGGTACGACAGGGTTTCGTCGGAATTGGATCCGTTAGTATTGATACCGAAGGAAACATGAACTTCGTGGTACCGATTCGATCCCTCGGTACGGTTCTGCAGAAGCAGTTTCGTGAGGGTAAGATCTCGGCGGTTCAGTTGAAGGCAGTGAAGGACGCCACCGATGAATGACAAGCGGTGTTGTACTCGTTCGCCACGCTGGTGCAACGGCAACAAAAAGCACAAGCCGAAATACTGGTGGTCCAAGCAGAGGCGACGCCGGATAGGTTGGAGCGTCTAAATGGCTAACGACGCGGACATCAGGGCCTTGACCAGGAGAGTGCATGAGCTCGACAACACTCTTAAGAATCTGGTCAAGGTCCTTGCGACGATGAACCAGAACACGGTTCAGATCTTTCAGAAATTGACAGAGGAGGGGCAGGATGCCCAATCCGAACGATCGTAACATCATGGTGGAGGACGCACGAATCGTCTTCCGCAACTTCGCCGGCGCGGAGCGGATGTACAACCCCGCGGGTCGACGAAATTTCGGCCTCCTCCTCGATCCGGAGCTCGCCGATCAGCTGCATCACGACGGGTGGGCAGTCAAACAGCTCAAGCCTCGGGAGGAAGGGGACGAGCCGCAGGCTTACCTGCAGGTGGCAGTTAGCTTCAAGGGCCGTCCGCCTACCATCGTTCTGATCAGTTCCCGTGGTCGTACCACGCTGGGTGAGGACGAGTGCGCCATCCTCGACTGGGTTGACATCGCCAACGTCGATCTGATCGTCCGTCCCTACGAGTGGGAAGTCAACAACAAGAGCGGCATCAAGGCATACCTCAAGTCCATCTACGTGACGATCCACGAGGATGCACTCCAACTCAAGTACCGCGACGTGCCTGAGATCGGCGCCCCGGAGGTGCCGGCAATCGAGGCAGGTCCGCAGTACGACTTCGAAGGGGAGGTCGTGGAATGACCGAAGCAATTCAGCACCTATTGTCCCTGTCCGTCAAGACCGACAACCCGGACCAGTGGACAGATGTCTGGGAGAACCTCAACCGGGTGGCTCGTGAGCTGGGCTCCGAGTTCTCGAGCATCAGCGTCTCGTCGTACCTGGACGACGGTGAGCCCGTTGAGGACGAGGAGTACTACGACGAGTACACCCTCTTCAAAGTCGTGGCCGTGATGAAGCGAGTCGGCATCGGCGACGCCAAGGCCGAGGAGCTGATCAACGAGCTCCAGAACGCCGGCATCCTCTTCCGAGAAAGGAGTCCTAGTTGAGGCGCCTCGTCGCCGTGTTCGCGATGCTGGTGATTCTTCCGTTCGCTACTGCTGCAGGTTGCGGTAAGAACGAGGTCAAAGCCAGCATCTGCGACGAAAACGGAAATAATTGCACCATCATCTACTACGACGCCAAGGCCAAGAAGAACTTCATGGTCGGCGTCACCAAGACGATGTTCGAAGCCTGCAAGGTGGACTACCAGTGGCCGGAGTGCGGCGACGGCATCCACAACGGCATGCGGGTCACGCAGCTGGACAACGACCCGTACCGGGCACCGCGGGGCGAGGAGGAAAACGAGAACGCTCGTACAGCCTGCGTCTCCTCGGTCAGCCATCCGGACGTCACGATCACGAACTCGTGGTTCATCGGAGCCATGCAGTTGAAGGTCGAGCCGAAGGCCACTCAAGGCATCTTCGAGAAGTGCAAGCTGGCTCAGCCGAAGCAAACCGCGTATCTGAAGGCTGAGCACCATGCCGTTCCGTCCACCATCATGTGCAACATCTGGGTGTATCAGGCTGGTCAGAAGTGGGTGCTGGATTTCATGATCACTCAGGCATTGGGTGATTGCACGGTCCAGGCCACCATTCCCGCCAAGTAACACCCCCACCACCATCTTCCCCTGGAGTATCAATTATGAGTAAGCTCGCCATCGGTCAATACGTACGAAAGCCGTTCTACGTCGACGCCATACAGGTGACCGACCAGAACATGGCTCAGGTCGCTGAGTGGTGCAGCGGCGAAGTACGGACAGCCGACGCCCGCGGTGAAGACGTCGAACCGTACATCCAAGTGCGAGTCGTCCGCCCGCTGAACGACAAGCAGACCAAGGCATATCCCGGAGACTGGGTGCTCTACGCCGGCACCGGCTACAAGGTCTATCAGTCCAAGGCGTTCAAGCAGAACTTCGATCTCGTCGAGCCTCCGTCAACCAAGGAGTGCGAGGTCGTCGGCCGGCATTTGGTAGAGATCGACGAAGCCGAGAAGCTTCCGTCGAACATCGCCAGCCATAACATCGACTAACGCTTGCTGGTTTGGGATTGGGCCTTCGGGCCCGTCCCGTTCCAGGAGGTGGAGAGTCCACCGAAAGGAGCAAGAATGCCCGGTCAGGAAGACTTGGACGCCCTGAAGGCCGACATCCAGAGGGCCCAGCAGGAGCAGGCGCTTCACTCGCGCTTCGGGAGTTGGAAGGATTTCGACCTCGAGGGCAACAACCAGAGCGTCGGCGAGACGGAGATCAAGGACCGCTTCGGGTTCCACAGGGGCACCATCGAGGGTCCGAACGCTACCGCACCGCGGCACGACTACCTGCGCGTCGCCTTCATGGAGTTCGCGGACATGCTCGACCGTGTGCTCCCGCCAGGTCGGGCCAAGAGCGTGGCCTTCACGGAGCTGGAGACGGCTTCGATGTGGGTTCACAAGTCCATCGCGAGTCTGGCGCCGGTGGTGGACCCTCGTGGCTGATCCGAACTTGCCTCCGGTCAACGTGACCAACGAGGTCGGCGATCTGCAGGCCCGGGCCCGCGAGCTCGTCTACCTGTACGTCCAGAACCGGCTCAGCGAGAACATCAAGTTCACACGCGACCAGGTGCTGTTCGTCTGGTTCTCGAAGACGCTGCAGAACTGGAAGGCGCTGCTGATCACCACGCTGCCTGACCAGATGTACTACGAACTCACCTACGACGGTGATCGGAAGCAGACCTACATCGACGCGTATCAGAAGATCGACAACGTCTGCGTCTACGACACGCTCGAGCAGACGGGCTTCGAGATCAAGGAGTTCTGACGCTTGACTACAAGGGGTGGAGGGAGAGCTCCATCCCTTGTGGTGAGGCAGACAGTCTCAAAAACAAGGAGGAATGCAATGAAGCTCGACACGCAATTCAAGCGCAACGTCGCCGGTGGTCTGGTCCTGCTGGCCATCTTCGCCGTGGTGCTCGGCGGGGCTCTCTGGCTCTCCGGAGCCTGGGCGAACGTCGGACCCGCGACCGACTCGGGCGTCTCCGCCTGTAAGAAGATGGTCGAGAACATGGACGACGGCAGGGCCGACAACGCTAAGTGGACCGAGGCGGACTACTTCGCCGCCCGGGCACCGTTCGAGAGCTCGAAGCACGCGGACCTGCGGGTGGCCGGCACGAACCTGGTGGACACCATCTGGAAGTCGGAGCAGACCGTGGACGACGAGAGCCTCGGTGGTGCGCTCGGTCTAATGAGCACCCTGCAGACGCAGATGAGTCAGCTGCAGATCGCCTGCGGTAACCACGGTGTGGCGGTGCCACAGGCGTGACAAGATTGCTTACCGAGGTCTTGGATGCTCAGCTGAGATTCCTCTTTGCCGGACGAACGAAGGCGGTAGAGGAATTCTTGACGAGGAACCTGTCGACGGAGAAGCGATGGGTTCGTCTCGGTAGCTCTGGGCGGATCATGACCGCAGAGGACTTCCTCGAGGAGGGGTAATGCCCGGTGGTATGTGCTGGCCTTGTTCGCTAGGTCAATGTCGGTTTTGCACCGGCTGCAACTGTAACCACACGCTGCTGAAGCACAAGAAGCCGAAGGCACCAAAGAAGCCAAGGAAGTGATTGAGTGGGGGTCCTTCGGGGCCTCCACTAGTCTTATGTTTTTCGGAGGAGAATCATGGAAGAACTCTGGTCAGCGAAGGACAAAAACCAAACTGTAACTTCTCTCGTCAAAAAAGACGACCGATACGAGTTCTACATCTCAGACGTGTTGTCGGGTGGGTCATACGGCGAGGTTGATCGAAAATATCTGAAGGATCTGTTCAATGTTCTTGGGAATGAGCTAAACGCGTGGAATGAACCGGAGCCGGCAAACTGCACCGCGGAAATGTGGTCGTGGAATTATTTCCAACCAGCGCAGATCGACGCCTACTACATGCGCTGTCATCTGAGTGGTGACCATGACGAGCACGAGAACTCCGAAACGGGCGCTAAGTGGAGGGACAAGGCGGAAGATGGAACTAAGCGAAGCTCGCATACATCGACTGATGAGCGGTGACTGGTCATTCGGTCACGGTGGATATCACTACGGTCCGGGCACTGAGGAATGCCCTCGTAGGAGGCATCACCACCACGACGAGTTCTGTACCTATCCAACTGTAGAAGAGCTGAATGCCGCTGGAATAGATCCTCTAGAGTTCCAAGTGAGGTCTCGAAGGTGAATCTCACCGAAGCCTATGCAGCGCTCAAGTTCTGTCCGTTGTGTAGTCATCGACTAATGCGTCATCCTCTCTCCGGAGAAAAAATGTGCTATCAACATGGAAGATTCGTGGTGACGGGAGACGCTGAACAGAGCAGGGTCGAATTTGTAATCAGCGTCAGAAAGCGTCGAGCATGGTAAAACTCTACCCTCATCAAGAAGCCGCGGTTGAGAAACTCGCTACCGGCAAAATCCTTTGGGGTGGTGTTGGGACGGGGAAGTCTATCACGGCCGCTGCCTACTACATCAAGAAGGAAGCTCCAAAGAATGTCTACGTCATCACCACAGCCAAGAAGCGCGACTCCCTTGACTGGGAGAAAGAGTTCGCAAAGTTCGGCGTGGGAAAACAAGAGGGCGGCACCGTTGCTGGACTACTTGTTGTGGACTCATGGAACAATATTGGTCGATATGAAGACGTTGAGGGAGCTTTCTTCATCTTCGACGAACAACGACTTGTAGGAAGTGGAGAATGGGCTCAGAAGTTTATAAAAATAGCGAAGACCAACTCCTGGATTCTCTTGACGGCCACGCCAGGGGATACCTGGCTAGACTACATCCCAGTGTTCGTTGCAAATGGGTTCTACAAGAATCGAACCGAGTTCAAAAGGTCGCATGTCATATACAACACCTACTCCAAGTTTCCCAAGGTCGACCGCTACGTAGATGTTGGCACGATGGTGCGACTGAGGAACCGTTTGCTTGTGGAAATGCCGTACGTCCAGCACACGACGAGACACCACAAAGACGTAGCAGTTGGGTACAGTACGAAGCTCAATGACATGATTTGGAGAGATCGATGGAACCCGTACGAGAATCGCCCTATTCGGGATGTTGCCGAGATGTTCATGGTGGCTCGGAAAGTGGTGAACACCGACGACTCGAGGATAGCGGCACTTCGGGCAGTGATGGCGATGCATCCGAGACTGATCGTCTTCTACAACTTCGACTACGAGTTGGAGATTTTGAGAAGCCTTGGCGGGGATTCGAGCAGTACCTCCCCTGATTTAATCATGGCCGAGTGGAATGGACATAAACATGAGGCTGTTCCTACATCTAAGTCGTGGCTCTATCTTGTTCAGTATGCAGCAGGTGCTGAAGGATGGAACTGTACGACCACTGATGCGATGCTATTTTACTCTAGGCCGTACTCGTACAAACTGTGGCATCAAGCACATGGTAGGACCGATAGGATAAATACGCCCTATTCGGACCTGTACTACTACACCTTGGCATCGCAGGCTCCGATTGACTTGGCAATCAAAAAGAGCCTCGAGGCGAAGCGATCGTTCAATGAAAGTGCATTTCTGGGTAAGTCCGGCTATTCCGGCTCTTTGCAAGGAACTGTGTAAAACGGACATTTGAAAAAGAGATATGTCCACTTCGTCCCGAGTCATCGGTCAAATCTGTCAAAAATGAAGCTAAAAACTATCTCAGAAAGTAAACAAGATCCCCTATTTACTCTGGGGGATCTTGTTGTGTTTTCAAAAAAGTTTTTACCCAAAATTTTTGGTTTTTGGCAGAATGCATATGAAAGGTGTCAATGGAACAAGAATGGACAAACCTCGCATCGATTGGATTTCCCAACTATAGCTTGAGTACAAGCGGCGAGGTTCGAAATGACGAGACTGGGAAGCTGTTAGCCCTCACACCGAACAACCGCGGTCACTTCAAGGTCTCGCTGTACAACAAACAGAGAGAGCGCAACACCATACGGGTAGCTCCCTTAGTAGCAGACTTTTGGCTACCTGGTCGAACCGAAACCTTCGACACTGTAATTCATCTGGATGGCAACAAAGCAAACGCGTCTCTAGAGAATCTGGCTTGGCGCCCACGTTGGTTCGCGTGGGAGTATCATCGACAGTTCGAGTTCGATCACTACTGGATCGAACGTCCCATCGAGGATGCGGATACTGAGGAGTTCTTTTCTAATTCCCTTCGAGCTGTAGTGAAGTATGGTCTACTCGCTAAAGGAGTGTTGTTGAGTATCCTGAATCAGGAAAAGGTATTTCCGCACTGGCAGCGGTTCAGGTACTACGAATAAATAGGGGATCTTGTCGGCGTCTAATCGCAGGATATAATAGAAGGAGTGAGATCAAGCCTCCTGCGAATCCTTTAAATTTGTGTGACGGGAGTGCTGTGGCTGAAAGAGATTACCAAAGACATTTGGTCCGGAGACTCAAACGAGAGTTTCCTGGATGCATTGTCCTTAAGAATGATTCGTCGTACCTCCAAGGTATTCCGGATCTCACTTTTCTCTTTTGGGGTAGATGGGCCTTCCTCGAAGTGAAGACTTCGGAAGGTGCGCCGGTCCAGCCGAATCAGGAATACTACATCGAACAGGCTGTGACCATGTCCTTCGGGGCATTCATCTACCCTGAGAACGAAGAGGAGGTCTTCGATGAACTTCAACGCACATTCGCCCTTGAAAGGCCTCCACGCCTTTCTTAGTGCGTCGGACTACCACTGGATCAACTACGACGAAGACAAGCTCGACCGGGTGTTCTTCACACGGATGGCGGCTAAGCGAGGAACGGAGCTCCATGCTTTCGCACACGAGGCTATCCGTCTTGGCGTGAAGCTTCCTACTTCTCGTAAGACGTTGAACCTCTACGTCAACGATGCAATCGGGTATCGCATGTCGACTGAGCAGATTCTCTTCTACTCAGAGAACTGTTTCGGTACCGCGGATTGCATCGCGTTCCGTCGCAACAAGCTCAGAGTTCATGATCTCAAGACCGGCGTTACTGAAGCCTCGGTTCGTCAACTCGAGGTCTACGCGGCTCTGTTCTGTCTGGAGTATAAGTACCGTCCGTTCGACATCGAGATTGAGTTGCGGATCTACCAAAACGACGAGGTCCGTGTCTACACTCCTGATCCTGATGATCTGTTCCACATCATGGATAAGATCATCACGTTCGACAAGCGGATCAACATTCTGAGGATGGAGGCCGAGTGATAATCACTGAGGAAAACTACCTCGCACACTACGGCATCCTCCGTAAGTCCGGACGGTATCCGTGGGGTTCGGGTGGCGATCAGTCGACTAGGAATCGTGACTTCCTGGGCTACATCGACGGTCTGAAGAAAGACGGTCTCAGCGAGACTGAGATTGCACGTGGTCTCGGAGTCACGACCACCCAGCTTCGTGCTGCTCGGTCGATCGCCAGGAGTCAGGAAAAGCAGGCTGAGATCAATATGGCTCAGCGACTCAAGGACAAGGGATATTCCAACGTCGCCATCGGTGAGCGTATGGGAAAGAGCGAATCCTACGTCCGTAGCCTTCTTGCTCCTGGGCAGAAAGATAAGGCCGATGTTCTTCAGGCTACTTCTGAGATGCTGAAGAATCAGGTCGAGGAAAAGGGATACCTCGATATCGGTAGTGGCGTAGAGCATCATGTCGGTGTCAGTCAGACCAAGCTCAAGGCTGCAGTAGCCATGCTGCAGGAAGAGGGCTACACCGTTCACTACGTCAAGGTCGAGCAGTTGGGTACTGGTCAGCAGACCACCGTCAAGGTTCTGGCCAAGCCCGACACCCCTTATTCGGAAGTGTTCAGGAATCGTGCAAACATCAAACAAGTCACTAGCTACTCGGAAGATGGCGGCCGGAGTTTTCTTGGTCTACAGCCCCCTCTGTCTGTATCTTCTGGTCGAGTGGCTGTACGATACGCCGAACAGGGTGGCACCGACGCTGACGGTGTTATCTATGTACGGCCTGGTGTGGACGACCTATCTCTGGGGAAGAGCCGATACGCGCAGGTTCGAATCGCAGTAGATAATTCGCACTACCTCAAAGGCATGGCGATGTACAGGGATGACCTCCCTGATGGCGTAGACCTCGTGTTCAATACTAACAAGAAGAGCACGGGTAATAAACTTGACGCCATGAAGCCATTGAAGGACGATCCCGATAACCCATTCGGTGCTGTCGTTCGTCAGATCGTGAAGCAAGGGCCTAACGGTAAGGCCAAAGTCGTCTCGGCGATGAACATCGTCAATGAGGAAGGCGACTGGGAGAACTGGGCTAAGAGTCTCTCTTCTCAGATGTTGTCTAAGCAGAGCCCTAGCCTTGCTAAGACACAGTTGGACATGACCTACGAGAAGAAGCGCAACGATCTCGAAGAAATCATGAGTCTGACCAACCCTGCCGTTCGTAGGAAACTGCTTGAGTCCTACGCAGATGATGCTGATTCTTCTGCAGTTCACCTGAAAGCAGCAGCCCTTCCTCGTCAGGGTTCTCATGTAATCCTTCCGATCAACTCGTTGAAGGAGTCAGAGATCTATGCGCCCAACTTCCGTAATGGAGAACGGGTTGTTCTGATTCGCTATCCTCATGGCGGCATCTTCGAGATCCCTGAGCTAACGGTCAACAACCGTCACGCTAAAGCAAAGCGTGCTTTGGGCAATGCGAAGGATGCAGTAGGAATCAACAGCAAAGTGGCCGAGCGTTTGTCGGGTGCTGACTTCGACGGAGACACCGTTCTTGTTATCCCAAACAACAATCGTAAGGTCAAGACTGCGCCTGCTCTCGATGGACTGAAAGACTTTGATCCTGTTCGGGCATACCCTGCCTATGAAGGCATGTCTCGAATGTCTCCTCGAACCAAGCAGAAAGAGATGGGTGTTGTCTCCAACCTCATCACTGACATGACCATTCGTGGTGCCACGGCATCCGAGCTAGCTCGAGCAGTTCGGCATTCCATGGTTGTCATCGATGCGGAGAAACACAACCTCAACTACAAGCAGTCTGCAGTAGACAACGGGATTGCCCAGCTGAAAGCTAAGTACCAAGGAGATGCAAAGGCTGGTGCATCTACCCTAATCTCTAAGGCTAGTGCTGAGATTCGGGTTCCTGAAAGAAGGCCCCGTCCTGCAGCAAAGGGTGGTCCCGTTGACCGAGCAACAGGTCGAAGGGTTTATGAGGAAACCGGCGCTACCTATCTTGATCCTAAGACAGGTAAGCTAGTACGGAAGACGGTCAAGTCCAAGAAGTTGGCAGAGACTGATGATGCATCGACCCTCTCTTCTGGTACCCCTATTGAGAAGGTCTATGCAGATCATTCGAATAGGTTGAAAGGATTGGCCAACGCTGCAAGAAAGGCTGCGGTCAGTACTAGAAGTACCCCCTATTCACCTTCCGCAAAGACCGCCTACTCAAAAGAAGTGGCAGCACTCGACGCCAAGTTGAACCTCGCCCTTCGGAATGCCCCCCTTGAAAGACAAGCCCAGATCCTGGCAAACGCCACTGTTACCCAGAAGCGCCAGGCTAATCCTGATATGGATGCAGCTGAGCTCAAGAAGATCAAAGCTCAGGCCCTAGCAGAAGCCCGTCTCAGGACCGGGGCCCGTAAGCAAAGGATTCAGATCTCCGATGCTGAATGGGATGCTATTCAAGCAGGGGCAATCAGTGGTCACAAACTGAATCAGATCTTGAACAATGCAGATCTGGATCAGGTCAAGAGGTTGGCTACACCTAAGTCTTCTACTGTAATGACTACAGCTAAGAAGAACAGAGCCCTAGCTATGGCAGCTTCTGGTTACACCCAGGCTGAGATAGCTGATGCTCTTGGTGTTTCACTTACCACTCTGAAGACAACCATTGCTGAGTAAGAAAGGAATGCGATGGCTGAACACATGCTAACCACAGTCGACAATCCATTCGATCCTTTCACTCAGTTCGATGAGTGGTACCAGTTTGACGAGGCTGCTGGTTACAACACATGTGCTTTCCTTGCAAGGATTGTTAAGTCTTCTGATGAACTATCAGACGCTGACCAAAGCCTTGCCATCGAACTAGCAATCGATGAGATCGTTCGAGAGAATGTCCTCGGCCTCTATCGAAAGGTAGAAGTCGTTTCGGTTTCCTGAAAACTCTGGAGACCGTTGAAGTAGGGGAGGGGGGTCTCGCAAACTATACCCCCCTCCTGCA
>WUUC01018175.1_pt1 | contig 13509 bp, 10 predicted proteins | sample 6278441 | NCBI WGS metagenome assembly WUUC01 (sample SAMN13675441, study PRJNA597444) | soil metagenome | isolation source: soil | place: USA: Washington | collected 2017-10
GAAGGTGCCAAGCGACCTGCCGGACGGCTACCTCGAGGTGCACACCTTCAGCGTCGACTCGAGCGGCAACCTGTATGGTGGCGACAACCAATACGGCCGCACCCAGAAGTTCGTGCCCAAACCGGGCGCCGATCCGGCACAGTTGATCAAGGCGCCGTGGGCGGCCCGATAGGCGGCGGGCGGACAGTCGCGGCACTCGGCCCGCCAACAAGATGTCTGACGACCGACTGGTCTTCACGCTCCGCAACGATCTCCGGCTGACCATCGCCGGCCAGCCGACGCTGCACGCGCTGGGAAATTTCCTGAAGGCGGCGATCGTTCATCTCAAGAATCAGCGCGACATCCAGAAGAGCGCTTTGTACAAGGCTGGCAGCTTTCAAGGACATCTCGGCGCCGGCGAGTGCGCGATCTCCCATCCTGGCGACAGCACCGGCGACTACCTCTCGCCGGCGGCCTGGGCGCAGGCGGTGGTCGACGCCTACGTCAAGCTGAACACCCTCGAAGAATTGCTGGAGAACCTCCCCGACGACGAGGAGACGGAAACCGACACGACGAGGAGAAATGTGATTGCGGCGCTGAAGCGAGGCGCACCTGTCGATCAGCTGGCCGCATTGGGTGTGATGCTGCAGGAGACGACGGCGTCATCCGATCGGCCGCGTCCCGATCGCACGCCTGAGACGACCGGCTCGTAGTCCAATCCACCGCACCCGAACCATGTCAGGTGGTGCGGCGAGCCTGCCCGACGCCAGCGGCCTTGGCGGGGCCGGTCATGCGAGGGTCTGCCGGGGAGAGCGCCGCGACGTGGAACCCGGGCAGGATCTCCTCAACGGTCGCGGCATACACGGCGACGTGATCGCCGGCGTGATTCACGATCGTCGTCGTTCCGGCGTGCGGCCGGTGCTCCAGCGGGTCGAGGCAGGCGTGTGTCGTGAGCTGTCCCTCGGGAAACACGGTCTCGAGCACCGCCGTCGTCATCAACTCCAGGTGCGAGTAACCGGTGAGCCGGGTGGCGCCCTGACTGGCGGCGATGCAGTGCCCCTCGGCGTCGACGGCCAGGATGGCGACCTGCAGGTGATCGATCAGCCGGCGCAGCCTCGCCTGTCCATCCGCGTCCGGAGCGTAGACCCGCGCCAACTCCTGCAAGTCGAGCAGCCGCCGCTTCAACGACCGCTGGGCGCGCGGGCCGACCGCAATCAGCGAATCCACCTCGCCGATCAGCACTTCCCCATCGTCGTCGTGCGGCAACAGCGTGACGGCGCCGGCGGCGCGGGCGCGGCCTGCCTCGGCCGAGTGCACTGACGCGGTCAGTATCACCACTGGGATGTCGAAGGTGCTGGGCGTTCGCGCCAGGCGGTTGAAGACATCCAGCGCCGGGGCGATCTCCATCTGTACCACGACCACATCCGGCAGCAGCCGGATCGCGAGCGCCACGGCCTGAGATGGATCGTCGGCGCCGAACGCCACGTAGCCTGCCTCCTCGAAGAGATAGGCCAGGAGAAGTCTCCAGCTCTTATCGGGTCCGGCGAGAAGAACGCGCCGGCTGTCGGCCGCGCCCGGGCGGCGGTCGGTCTGGCGTCGGCCCGGCCGCACCAGGCGCTCGTGCCGACGGCGCCCGCCTCCCGGCCTGGCTGATGATTGCCGGGTGAGCGTGGTCGTCGTGACGACGCCCAGACGACCGAGGGCCCGCTTCGCCGTGACGCATCGATTCAACAGGGCCACCGCGCGGTGTTGTGCCGCCCGGGCGGTCTGCCGGGTGTGACGGCTCATCGTCAACAGCCGTTTCGAGTGGGCCAGCACGGTCTCGAAGCGGTCGGCGGCGGCGCGGTCGGGATCTGACATGTCACCCTCGTCGTGAACGACGTGTTGCTGAAGGTGCCGTCAACACGGCAGGAGCATCAGTGATACGAACACTACGCCCATGGAAGAGAAAAGAACAACGATTCGTGCATGAGGTGGCACGTGCCTGGGACGGGGAGACCGCAAGCCAGAGGCACGGCAGCCCGGCCATCCGTGTGCGCAACCCGTCGGGGTCAGTGCAGCGATCCGAATGAATGGGTGACAGTTGCGATGGATGAGGTGTCGCCAAAAATGCGTCGCGGCGAATCGCGGCGCTGCCGGCGGTTCCACGTTCAGCGCGCTCTTTGTCCACTTGTCGAACGATTTTCAGGCGTCGCACGTCACTCGACGAACGTTCGAGCATCCGGCAGTGCATTTGCTGTATCCGGGAATATGGTGGACGGCCGCAGACTCGCCGAACGTCGAACCCGCACCGGCCGCGGTTGTCGGCCCGGCACTTCGAAGTCACAGAGCTGCCTCTGCGCTGAGACGGGCGAGGAGGTGGCGCGGCTGCGCGCCGTTGTCGAAGAGCTCGCGCACGCTGTTCAAGCGCACGACGAGGCGGTCCGTTCGCTCACCGACGCGCTGCAGGTCCTCACCGGCGTCCGCCACCGGACTCAGTGACCTCTACCTTGTGATTGCCGGTCACCACGACCGGGACAAGATCGATTCGCAGCGAAATCAGGAAAAGGAGTTTGTGCTGGCCGCCGATCGTTGGCTGCCGAGGGTCGATCGACAATAATCGACCCCATGCAGACCCAGCGTTTTCTCGTCACGGGCGGCAGCCAGGGCATCGGCGCGGCCCTCGTCGCTCTCACCCGCCGGGCCGGACACCAGGTGGTGTTCACGGGGCGGAACGAGGCCCAGATCAAGCGGGTCGCCGCGGATACCGGCGCGCACGGCCTCACGGCCGACGTTTCGGTGGACGCCGACAACGCGCGGACGGTCGACACCTGTCAGTCGTTGATGGGGGGCATCGACGTATTGATCAACAACGCCGGGTTCGGCTACTCCGCCGAGATTGGCGCGCTCGACGTCGACGCGATGCGGACGCTCTTCGCCACCAATGTCTTCGGCGCGGTCGACCTGACCAATCGGGTGGTTCCGCTGATGAAGGCTCAGGCGGCCGGCGACATCGTCAATCTCTCTTCGACATCCGGCATGAAGGGCGGCAAGGGCGGCACCGCCTACGCGGCCAGCAAGTGGGCGGTCCGCGGGATCAGCCAGTGCTGGCAGACGGAGCTGCGTCCGCACGGGATCCGGGTCCTGTGCGTCTGCCCGTCAGAGGTGCAGACCAACTGGATGGGCCGCACCGGCCGCAACAACCCCAACAAGCTGTTCGCCGAAGACATCGCCGCCACCATCCTCGCCGGGCTCAACATGCCGCGACGCGTGTTGTGGCCGGAGCTGGCGGTGTTCGCCAACAACCCGTGGAAGGAAGACTAGCTAGTCGGGCGCTCCGGATCTACGACCAGTCGATATCCTCCAGGGATCGGAGCGGCTGGCGCCCGCCGACTGCTTCGGCGCGCCTCGTCAACCGCTCGCCGAAGGTGTCGGCGGCTTTCAGGACGGCGGCGAACGTCATCCCGCAGCGCGACTCGAGCTCCGACAGCGCGACCTGGAACACCTTGAATTGGTCGAGCTCGAGCGCCTCGAGTTCGTCGAGGCCTTGCGTCAGGATGAATCCTTTCGCCTTCAGCGTGTTCCCCTCGACGAAGGCAATCACCTTCCAGAACTCGCGCGGAATCTGCACCCCTCTGAACTCGCGGTCGTCATCGTGAAAGACCGGACCGCCGAAGACGCTGATCCTGAGGTTCTGGACGTCGGTGTCCGAGAACACCGCGTCTTCGAGCCTGCCCCACAGCCCGCCAAGGCCGCTCTGGTTGAAGTCGTCCATCTGCGGCGTGATGTTCGTGAAGAAGAACGAATCGACGTTGGCCCTGGCGGCTTCGCCGGCACTGCCCCACAGCAGGTCGGCGCGACGCGCCAGGTGCCCTCGATCGAGGCGGTTGCCACCATAGAGTTCCTCGCCCGCCTGTGCCGCCGCCGGGAGCCGCGGATCGAGCTTGAAGGCAATGCTGGAGCGACTGAGCTTGCGAAGCTGGGCACCATCGACGTTCCAGCCGACCCAGAACGCGAACCGGCGGGCCTTGTTCAGTGCCAGCGAGAAGTGAGTGTAAGGAATCACTTCCGAGCCATTCAGCTTGACGGCCTTGCTCTTGTTGGCGGCCGACAGGCGTGGCAGTTCCACCCGGGTGGCGAGGAAATCCGGTGAGAACCCGCTGCTCACGGCTTCCGCCACCCGCTTGGGCTGGGTCAGCGAAATCTGCAGCTTGGCGAACACCGATCGCGGATAGCAGGCGATCCCATGCTCGGTCGGATTGGACGGTCCCTCGCCGGCGAAATGCAGGCCGGCCATGACGTTGGTCGGCTTCCCCGCCTTCGACGTGAACATCCATGCCGATCCGGAATCGCCGCCCATGCTCACCTCGCCGCTTCCCGGTTGGTGCCGCCGGTCGATGCCAATCTCGAAGCCGCCGACCTCCTGTTCACCAAGCGTCCCGCCGTAATCGATCTTGCTGATGGTGTGGATGCGGGTCACCACGCCGCGGGTGACGCCGGTGGTACGCCCGCTCTTGACCACCCTGTCGCCGAGTTCGGGCTCGCCGAGTCTCTCCACTTTGACTCCGAGTTCGAGGATCGTCGGATCGAAGGAGCGGCTGTCGATGGTGGCGACGGCGCAATCGCCGGCGTGCCCGAGGTGGGACCGCACCAGCCTGCCCAGGTGATTGAGCTGAGTGCGGTTGTCGTCGAACGGCCCGGGCTGCACGATCTCATCGCCGATCGCGCCGTTGGGCCCCTGCAACACATGCCAGTTGCTCAGCACGTATGGAGTGCCGTTGTTCCGATCGAACACCAGGCAGCCGATCGTCCCGGCGGTCTCGCGGGTGTTCGCGACGCTGATGCCCGGCACCAGCGGGTCGAGCCGCTTCTTGCGATCGCTCCCCGCCGCTTCCGCGACCACCCGGAAGTCGGGCGTGAACACCCGCTCCAGGACGTCGGTCGGCACATCGACACCGCCGATGGTGAAGGACGCGGGGATTCTCGCCGTGTCCATTCTGGCCAGTTCCGGCACCGAAGCCTTCTGCCGCACCGTGAACTGGATCGCCACCTCCCCGGTCGAGACCCCGTTCGTCGACTTGTAGCCGACGCCGACCGACGAGATGTTGCCGTCCTTGAGGAATTCGGCGCCGCGCGTCCGCACGAACGTCTTCAAGGCATCCATCGACGGCGTGTGGCGGCTGACCCGTGAGCGACGGCTCGACCCAGCCGCGGCTGCGGCTGCCCTCTTGCCGTCGGTTCGCCGCCGCGACTGTTTCCTGGTGGCCATACGCTGTTGCTCCTCGATCAAGGCTTCGAACCGGCCGTGCACGCAAACAGAATCCGGACCCGCAGGGTTCGCGCGTGTCGGACGAACTGTTCTCTGCTTCAGATAAACGTTGTGACGGCCGGAATCGCACTGAGCGTCCGCCAACTCGGGTCTCGGCGCGTTGATTGATCAGTCCGCCCGCAGCCGATCGAGTACATTTGAATCGTGTTGAAGCCGGTCAAGCCAGTGCCGACTCCCGCCCGGATCCCCGATGCGAACGCGTCGGTCCCGCAACCGCGCTCAACCAGCGAGATCAGGCCGTTGTTCAGGCGCTTTCTGCGATCCTTGACCCGACCGCCGGCGGCCGGCACCGGCCGGAACCGGGCCAATCGTCGCGCACTCCAGGTCATCTCGATCTTTCACGCGCTCTTGTCGGAGCGCGGCGAGGTATCAGGAGTCCGCCTGGCGACAGAGGCGCTGAATGCGTTTCAGGCGCTCGATGACGAGAGCCGCGAAGCGTTCTTCGACTTGTTCGCCGACCAGCTCCTGCCGGATCCGGAACATGTCGCCCGCGCGAGTGATGCCTATCGGCTGGCTCCGTCGCCCGCGACCCTGAGGGAGCTGCAGGCGGCCGTCGAGTCGCCGCGTCAGGAGCTGTTCCGCCGCCTGAACCTGGCTCGCGGCGGGATGGGTGCGCTGATCGAGATGCGGCGGCAGCTGTTGATGACGCTCGACCAGCACCCCGAGCGCAGCGCGATCGATACCGATCTGGTCCAGCTGTTCCGCTCGTGGTTCAACGGCGGCTTCCTGGTCCTGCAGCGGATCGACTGGAAGACCTCAGCGCTGGTGCTCGAGCGGCTGATTCAGTTCGAGGCTGTTCATCAGATTCAGGGTTGGGGCGACCTCCGCCGTCGCCTCGAAGCCGACCGGCGCTGCTACGCCTTCTTTCATCCCGCCCTGCCCGACGAACCGCTGATCTTCATCGAAGTGGCGTTGACCCGGGGGATGAGCTCGAAAGTGCAGCCGCTGATCGATCCGCAATCACCGGTGATGGATCCGGAGCTCGCCAACTGCGCAATCTTCTACTCGATCACCAACTGCCTGGTCGGGCTGCGGGGCGTGTCGTTCGGAAACCTGCTGATCAAGCAGGTCGTCGAAGACCTGACCCACACCTTCCCCAGGCTGAGTACCTTCGCGACGCTATCGCCGATTCCCGACTTCCGGAAGTGGCTGGCCGCCGCGATCGCTCCCGGACCCTCCCGGGTGACGCCGCCGCTGTCCCCCGAGCTGGCGGCGCTCGTCGAGAGCTCCGATTACTCCGGCTCCCCGGCTGTGACCCCGGGCCTGAAGAACGAGCTGCTGCGGTTGTGCGCCTACTACCTCGTGAAGGCGCATCATGGACGCGCCCCGCTGGATCCGGTGGCCCGTTTCCACCTGGCCAACGGGGCCCGACTCGAACGCCTCAATTGGATGAGCGATACGTCGCCGGCCGGCGTTCGGCGCTCCTTCGGGTTGATGGTGAACTACGTGTATCGCCTCCCCGATCTCGAGCGGAATCACGAGGCCTACGCCAGGGAGTATCGAGTCGTGGCGTCGCGCGACATGGAGCGGCTGGCGGCGCAGGCGCCACCGCTCGCCGACGTCGTCTCCCGGCGGCCGGTCGCATAGCGCCTGTGGAACTGCGGTTCAATCAGTGGAGGTTGTCATGAGCGGGTGGAAGACGGCAACGGTAGTGGCGACGATGCTCGTGCTTGCAGTGCCGGCTGCCGCCGGTCAGTTGACCGTCAAGCGTGTCCAGCCGGCCAACGCCGCGATCGCCACCGCGGTGTGGGCGGGAGACCTCCTCTATGTGAGCGGTCAGCTGCCCAATCCGGTGACGCCGGCCGATGCGGCCAAAGGCACACCGGCGGTTTACGGCAACACCCAGGCGCAGACGGAAAGCTCATTGCAGAAGATCGAGGCAGTTCTGAAGGAGCAGGGGCTGACGATGGGCGATGTGGTCGTGATGCACGTGTATCTGGTCGCCGATCCGAAAATGGACAACAAGATGGACTTCGCCGGCATGATGGCGTCGTACAGCAAGTTCTTCGGCACGCCGGCTCAGCCCAACAAGCCGGCACGGAGCACGGTACAGGTGGCGGCGCTGGTCGCCGCCGGTGCACTGGTCGAGATCGACGTCGTCGCGGCGCGGTCCAAGTAGCTGAAAACGGCCGCTGTCCAAAAGGGCACAGACGCTCGCGGGCGATTGCGGCATGCTACGGGACGCAGGAGCTGAAACATGCGCCACACCGCGACCCGGACCGCCGATCTGCGCCAGATGCTGAACGACCGCCGGCGTGACATCCAGGACGATCTTCACACCCGGCTCCGCAACGGGCGCACCGACCGACCGAAAGAGGTCCGGGACGACCTCGAACACTCGGACGTCGCCATGCAGGGGGACATCGAGCTGGCGCTGTTGCAGATGAGAGCGACCACCCTGGTCCGGATCGAGGAGGCCCTGGTGCGGCTCGATAACGGGAAGTACGGGTCGTGCTTCGAGTGCGAGCAGGAAATCGCCGAACGGCGGCTGCGGGCGCTGCCATTCGCGGTGCGGTGCCAGGCGTGTGAGGTCCGGCGCGAGCAGGAACAGGGCACCGCGCGCCGGCTGGCGGCGCGCCGTGACGGCATCGCCCCGTTCTCCAACGTCAGCAACCCCTGATACGGCACGCCCGTGCCCCGCCTCGGATCTCACCCTCACATACGGTTCCGCTTGGCCCTCGTCGGCTCGCGCGATCTCGTGCTCATCCCTTGATCCGGCGGCGTTCGCGAGGTAAGGTGCTGCCTCACCTTCACCGTCATCCCTTCGGTTCGAGTGCGCTCGGGCACTCTTCTGGCCAGAACCGTCGCTGCCTGTGAGCGGTAGTCTCCCTGCTCGAGTACCGCGGGGGCCGACGACTCTAATCTGGAGACTGGCGTGGTACACCTGCATCCGAACAGTCGCCGTGAACGGCCTCTGTGTACGACCGCCCTGTTCCTGCTCGCCCTGGCCGCATCCCCCACCGATTCACGCGCCCAGACCCCCGCAACCGGGGAGTACGAGCTGGTCGCCCGGCACAGCGGCAAGTGCCTCGATGTGCCCAACGACTCCATGGCCGATGCCGCCGCGTTGATTCAGTGGGACTGCCACGGCGGCGACAACCAGGCGTGGAAGCTCGAGACGGTTGAAGCGGGCTACTACCGTCTGGTCTCCCGGCACAGCGGCAAGGCGCTGGATGTGTCAGGGGCATCGGTGGCCGACGCCGCTGCCGTGCTCCAGTTCACGCCGCACAGCGGGCAGAACCAGCAGTGGCGCCTCGAGGCCGTCTCCGACGGCTACTACCGCCTGGTGGCGCGGCACAGCGGCAAGGCGCTGGACGTGAACGACGCGTCGACCGACAACGGGGCGACGATGAGCCAGTTCACGCCGCACCAGGGTGCGAACCAGCAGTGGCTGCTCCGCCCCGCGATCACCCAGCCCCCATCGTCGGCGCTGACCGCCGATACCGTGCGGTTCCTCGAGCAGGCCACGTTCGGGCCCACCTCCGAGCTGGTGGCGCACGTCCGTGAGGTGGGCATCCAGGGCTATCTCGACGAACAATTCCAGGCGCCGAGTTCGGGCTACCCGTCGCTGCCGCTCTATCCGTCGACCCGCGACAATGCCGCGTGCCCGGCGAACTCGGAGTGCCAGCGGGACAACTACACGCTCTTCCCGTTGCAGAATCGCTTCTTCGTCAACGCGCTCTACGGCCCCGACCAGCTCCGGCAGCGGGTCGCGTTTGCGCTGCATCAGATCCTGGTGGTGTCCGGCGTCGAGGTCACCCTGCCTGGATGGGTGGCGCCGTACCTGCAGCTCCTGGATCGCAGCGCGTTCGGCAACTTCCGCCAGCTGCTCTTCGACCTGACCTTGAATCCCGCGATGGGGAACTACCTGGACATCGCCAACAACACCAAGACCCGGCCGAACGAAAACTACGCCCGCGAGATCCTGCAGCTGTTCTCGATTGGCACGGTGCGGTTGAATCCGGACGGCAGCCAGCAACTGGACGGCTCCGGCCAGCCGGTCCCCACCTATACCCAGACGACGATCGACAATTTCGCGCGGGTGTTTACCGGGTGGCAGCGGGCGACGGCGCCGGCGACCGGCGTGCCGAACTATCGCGACCCGATGACCGCCAACGAGGCCCAGCACGACACCGATGAAAAGGTGCTCCTGAACGATGCGGCGATCCCGAAGGGACAGAACGCGACGAAGGATCTGAACGATGCCCTCGACAACATCTTCAATCACCCCAACGTCGGTCCATTCATCGGCAAGCAGCTGATTCAACACCTGGTGACGAGCAATCCGAGCCCGGCGTACGTGGCGCGAGTGGCGGCGGCGTTCGATGGCGGCCAGACCGGCGTGCGGGGCGACATGAAGGCGGTGATCAGGGCCATCCTGCTCGATCCCGAAGCGCGCGGTGCGGTCAAGACCGAGCCGAATTACGGCCGGCTGCGCCACCCGGCGCAGTTCGTGGTCGGCCTGCTGCGCGCGTTCGGGGCGCGATCCGCGAACGGCACCACCGCCAGCAACGGCTACCTGAATCCACAGACGTCGGCGATGGGGATGGATGTCTTCCGTCCGCCGTCTGTCTTCAGCTACTTCTCGCCCACCGCGGTGGCGCCGTTCACGACCGGCGTGCGAGGTCCCGAGTTCGGGCTGTTTTCGACCTCGACCGCGCTGCGGCGATTGAACTTCGTCAACACGATGGTGTTCTCGAGCATCGCCCCCAGCACCAACGATCCGACCGGGACATCGCTCGATCTGACGGCGATGCAAAGCCTGGCGGCCAACCCCATCGAGCTGGTCGAAGCGCTGAACACGCTGCTGATGCACGGCTCGATGTCGACCGCGATGCGCGACAGCGTGCTGACGGCGGTGGCGGCGGTCCCCGCGAGCAACCTGCTCAAGCGGGCCCGGACGGCCGTGTACCTGGTCGCCACGTCCTCACAGTATCAGGTGGAGAGATAAGCCATGCAGGTGACACGACGAGAGTTCCTGCTGCAGACGGGGCATGCCTGCCTTGGTTACGCCCTCGGGGCGGCGGCGTTCGTGGCGGGAGTGCAGCGGTTCAGCATCATCAACGCGCTGGCGCAGGGGTCGGACTACAAGGCCCTGGTCTGCGTCTTCCTGGCGGGCGGCAACGACGGCAACAACATGATCGTGCCGCTGAGCGCGGCCGACTACCAGGCCTACGCCAACGTCCGGAGCGCCGCGGGGCTGGCGATCGCGCGGGACGCCCTGCTGCCGATCACCCCGCCCAGCATCGGCAGCCCATTCGGCTTCCATCCGAGCATGGCCGACCTGCAGACGTTGTGGACGAACCAGAAGCTGTCGGTGGTCTGCAACGTCGGGCCGCTGGTGCAGCCGCTGACCCGCGAGGATTATCAGCGCGGGTCGCCGCGACCCTATCAGCTGTTCTCGCACTCCGACCAGGTGGCGCAGTGGCAGACGTCGATTGCGGACCGGGTCGGGCAGACCGGCTGGGGCGGGCGTACCGCCGATCGGTTCGAGCCGCACCGCACCGGGTTTCCGATGCTCACCGCGCTGTCGGGCGGCATCTTCACCCGCGGCCAGAACACGATGCCGTTGTCGATCGCGGCGGCGCCCACCGCCCTCAATCAGGTCCTGGTCCTGAACGGGTTCGGCGCGACCGCCGAGGAGACCGCCCGGGCCCGGTCGATGGAGCTCCTCCGCACGATTGACGCCGACTCCTCACTGGTGAATGCGAGCAGCCGTACCACGCAGCAGGCCATCGATATCGGCAGGACGTTCGACGGCGACTTGCCGGTGGCGACGGTGTTCCCCAACACCACTCTCGGCAATCAGTTGAAGCAGGTCGCCAAGGTGATCAAGTTCAACGCCGCGTCGGCGTCGCTCGGCCTCACCCGCCAGATCTTCTTCTGTCAGCTCGGGGGCTTCGACACGCACCAGAATCAGCTCGCCACTCAGTCGTCACTCCTCACCCAGGTGAGCCAGGCGATCAAGGCGTTTTACGATGCGTCCGTCGAGCTCGGGATGGAGCGGCAGATTGCGACCTTCACGCTCTCCGACTTCGGGCGGACGCTGCAGCCGGCCGGCACCGGCGGCGGGGTCGGGACCGACCACGCCTGGGGCAACCATCACATCATCGTCGGCGGGTCGGTGCGGGGCGCCGACTTCTACGGCGTCAGCGGGCCCGGCGGCACCGTCTTCCCCGTTCCTCAACTCGGCGGGCCAAGCGACGCCGACAGCCGCGGCCGCTGGATCCCGACCGCATCGGTGGAACAGTACGCGGCAACGCTGGCATCGTGGTACGGCGTGAGCGCGGCGGACATCCCGCTGGTGTTCCCGAACATCGGGCGCTTCGCGACGCGGAATCTCGGGTTCATGGGATAGTGAAAACCACATCACGAAGGACACGAAAATCACGATGACCACGAAGTTCCTTCCTAAGAGGACGTCGTGCTCTTCGTGGTCTTCGTGACTTCGTGAAGAAGGACGCGGGTCAATCGTCCCCGTCGCCGTCATCAGGTCGCGGGCGGCCGAAGATCCACGCCACGCCGATGCTGAGGAGATAGAGCCCGATCATCGGGGCGGCGAAAATCGCCTGCGTCACCATGTCCCCGGTCGGGGTGATCGCCGCGGCGGCGATGAAGATCAGGAGCAGCGCGTAGCGGAAGCTGCGCCACAAGAGCCGCGCCGACAGCAAGCCGACCTTGGCCAGGAAGAACACCGCCGTCGGCATCTGAAACACGATGCCCATGCCGAGCAGCATCTTCAGGTACAAAGCGAAGACATCATTCAGCTTCGGCGTGAACACCAGGTCGGGCGCATTGAAGCTGGCGAAGAACGCCATCATGTAAGGGAATGCGATGTAGTGGGTGAAGGCGGCGCCGGCAACGAAGCCGAGGGTGGTGAAGACAACGAAGGCGAACGCCAGCAACTTGCTGCGCCGTGGCATCAGCGGCGCCAGCAGGGTCCAGATCTGGAACAGGATGAACGGCATCGCGATGACCAGCCCGAGGAGCAGCGCGATTTCGATGTAGAGCGAAAAGGCCTCGCCCGGATCGGTGTAGACCAGGCCGGTGCCCGGCGGCAGCACCCGGCGGGTCGGCCGCATCAAGAAGTTGAAGACCCGGTCGACGAAGGCGAATCCGATCGCGACCCCGACGGCCATCCCGATTGCCGAATAGAGCAGCCGTTTGCGGATCTCGTCCAGATGCTCCAGGACGGTCTTCCCGCCCAGCAGTCCCTCGTAGGAGCGGGACCGGTAGGGCGCGGCAAACGGGATCAGGGCCATGAACCGATCGTGCCCCGTATCGGCGTAAGGAAACCATCCGCAGCGTGCCGCCGTGGGAACCTGCGGGAACAGGTCCCGGTGGGCGGCGATGCGCTGAATGAAACCGCGCCGGGCGTCGTATTACCATTTGCGTTTGTCCGGGCGCCGCCCGGCGCGCACCGTTTCATAAACAAACCGTAAAAATCTGACCAGACTCAAGGAAGTCGATGCGAATCAGGTGTGTCATCAGCGGCCGCCACGGTGCCCTTTTCATGCTCGGAACGGCCGGAACTCTTGCCCTCGCGGCCTGCGGCGGGTCGGACGCGGCTACGGCCGGTCTGTCAGGACGCAGCGGTGCCGGCCGCGGTGGTCAGCGCGCCGCCGTTCAGGTCGAGCATACGGTCAAGGTCGAACGCATTCGCGTGCCGCGGCAGGTTGATCTGTCCGGCACCCTGATGTCACCCGACATGGCCAAGGTGAGCAGCGAAGTCGCCGGTCGGGTCAGCCACGTGCTGGTGCAGCTCGGTACTGTCGTCCGCCAGGGCGACGTCCTGATTCGTCTCGATCCGCGGGAACTGCAGCTGGCGCTCGATCGCGCCGAAAGCGCATTGAATCAGGCCCTCGCGCAGCTCGGAATTCCGCGCGGCCAGGATGTCGAACCGCCTCCGGATGAACAGGTGGCCACTGTCCGGCAGGCCTCGGCCAATCTCGAGGATGCCCGCGCAGCCTATGCCCGGGCCGATCAACTGGGCGGCCGCGGCCTGCTCTCGCGGGTCGACACGGACAGCGCCGAGACGCGCCTGAAGGTCAGCGAAGCCAACTATACGGCGGCGCTCGACGCGGTCCGCTCCCTCAAAGCGAGCCTGCAGGACCGCCGCGCGGCCTTCGAGCTGGCCCAGAAGAAGGTGGCTGATGCGGTGATTCGTGCGCCGGTGAGCGGTTCGGTGTCCGAACGCCTGGTGCAGCCCGGCGAGTTCATCC
>WUUC01165827.1_pt1 | contig 13509 bp, 14 predicted proteins | sample 6278441 | NCBI WGS metagenome assembly WUUC01 (sample SAMN13675441, study PRJNA597444) | soil metagenome | isolation source: soil | place: USA: Washington | collected 2017-10
AGCACCAACCTTATAACAGCGTGCAACCGTTGCAACAGTGGCAAGAGTGACACCTAGACCCCCCAAGAAGAAGATCAGGCAGTGCCGCCTCTGCTCAGCCGAGATCCACCGGCCGCGCGGCCCCCTCTTCTGCGACGGCAAGGACTGCCGCAAGGTCTACTACGAGCGCACCGGCAAGATCCCGCCCGGCCGCCCCAAAGGGTCCGGTGACACGGACCTCGTGAAGGTCAGCAAGGCCCTCGTCTTCGGCAAGCTCTACGACCCCGTCAGGGACATCCTGCGCGAAGAGGTCCGGGCGACGATCAGCCAGCACGTCAAGGACAACGTACTAGGGATGACCGAGGTCCTGACGGACCTCCTGCCCCTCGTCTACTCGTCCCTGGCCCAGGACGTCCAGTCAGAGGACTCGTTCGTCCGGCAGAAGGCGATCAGCCTCGTGATGAAGTACGCGATGCCCCTCGCGAAGGAGGAGCCGAAGGTCGACGACTCGCGCGTGATCAACGTGGTCCACCACGTTCCGATCCCGGACACCGCCTTTGGGCACGCGATCGAGGGCGAACTCGTGAGCCTTCCTTCGGGGGTGGAGCCGTTCGAGGCCGACTGGCCGACCTGCCGCGACTGCCACGAGCGCAAACACCCCCAGACGGGCCGATTCGAGACGACACGGCCCGACGACGGCCCCCAGACCACTACTTTCCTGTGCCACGCGTGCGAATGGCGGGCAAAGGTGCGCCAGGGGGCGATCGACCCGACCCACGACCACGACGTGATACGGCCGGACCCCGGCATCGACCCTCCGACCCCCTAAACAGGCGAAAAAGTGGACATTCAGCTTCACTACGACCCTTTTCCGGTCCACGAGCCGTTCCACAGGTCGAACGCGCGCGAAAAAGCCCTGATCGGGGCCGTCGGGAGCGGAAAAACGTACGCTCTGGTCGCTGAAGCGGCGATCCTGGCCCTCACGCAGCCCGGTTCCCGCATCTTGGTCTGTCGAGCGACCGTTCCGGCCCTCCGAGACACCACGGAGTACGAGTTCGTGCGCCTCTTGAACACCGTCCCTGACGAACTCGACGGCGTCCAGCACTCGACACTGTACGACCTGTGCGAACTGCGCCGCGAAGCGGGCCACCTGCGCCAGATCAACTTCCCGAACGGGTCCGAAGTGCTCTTCCGGGCCTTGGACGACTGGAAGAAGATCATGAGCTTCAACCTGGCGGCCGTCTTCATCGACGAAGCCAGCGAGATCAACGCCGAGACCTACAACGGCCTCCTGACTCGCCTCCGACAGCAGGAACCGACCCCGCAGGCGAAGAGGATGGGCACACGGTGGGACCCGGCGACCGTGCGACAGCAGATGTGCGTCGCGACGAACCCGAACGGGCACGACTGGGTCTACCAGTACTTCGTCGCGAACGACCACCCGGACCGGCGCTACTGGCGCTCCACGAGCTTCGACAACCCGACCCTGTTCGACGCCGAGGGCAACCCGAACGCGTACGTCCGCAGCCTCCTGTCGATGCCCGAGGTCTGGATCAAGCGGTACGTGATGTGCGAGTTCAACGACTTCGAGGGCCAGATCCTCGCCTTCCGGCCCGAGGAGCACGTCGTCGACCACTTCACGCCGCCCCCGGACTGGGAGCGGGCGATGGGCATCGACTGGGGGATCCGGTCCCCCACCGCGGCCGTCTGGTGGGCGCGCCCACGCGGGACGACCCAGTGGTACCAGTACCGCGAGTGGCTCAGCCACAACCCGATGGACCCGAACGACTACCGCCTAGCGGAGCACGTGACCGTGCACACGGTCGCGCAGCAACTGCGCGCGATCGAGAAGGGGGAGCGCATCCGCTGGCGCGCCTGCGACCCGTCGATGGACCGCCGACAGGCGGACAGCGGCAAGTCGCTGCTCTACTGGTTCGGGACCTACGGGTACTACTTCACGAAGGGCGTCAAGGACTACGACTCGCGGATCAACGCGCTGAACACGCTCCTGATCAACAACGACCTGCGCATCAGCCAGGAGTGCAACTGGACGACGACCCAGATGCAACAGTATCACTGGAGCAAGATCAACATGCGACGTGACACGGACGCGCCCACGAAGCCGCACAAGAAGGACGACCACCTGGTCGACGCGAGCGAGTACCTGGCGACGATCTTCATGTTCGGTGACCCCGCCCCAACGACGGCCCCGGAGCCGACCTGGGACGACTACATCAGGAACAAGGTGCACGACCAGGCACGACGTCAGTCGACCCCACGCCCCGGTCGGTTAGGGTGGGAGTAGGTGTGCTATACTTGCCGAGTCAACGAAGGAGGACGCTGTGACTGATCGCCCGTACCAGGAGCTGGCCCAGTACCACCAGTACTCACCTGACACGCTCGTGGCCGGTTGCCTCAACACGGGGGAGCACACGGACGGTGTGGTGTTCCCAGGCATCGAGCCCGCCGAGGCCATCTTCTGCTTCGTCGGCCGTCCTTCGATCGTGGCCGCCGTCGCGGAGATATTCGGCATCACGGTCGACGACGTCGCTGACCGCCTCGCTGACGAGAAGCAGGTCACGAAGACACAGGTCCGCGCGCTGGAGAAGGAAAACCGCGTCCTGCGCACGAAGCTCGACCTGATCGTGAAGAACCTCCAGGACGTCCTCAACGATGGCTAGGGACGACAACGAGCGCGACGCCACCTCGAAGTACGACGTCAACGACCTGGTCGCCAAGAAGGAACAGGCGAAGAAGTCACGACGGTACTACGAGCGCGACTGGCTCCTGAACCTCGCGTTCCTCCAGGGGGAGCACTACGTCGAGTGGGCGCCCGCGTCCGGTCGTCTCGTGGACACGGCCGCCGAAGAGGGTGCGGTCCGGTCGCAGCGGAACGTGATGTTCAAGATCGCGAGGATCGAGCGCGCGAAGCTGATGCGCGTCCCCCTCACGCCGCTGGCCCTCCCGCAGAGCGAGGACTCGCACGACGTGATGGACGCGAAGATGATGAACGCGTACTACCGCTGGCTTAGCCACGAGTGGAAGTTCCCCCGGAAGCTGCGCACCGCGTACTTCTGGGTCGTAGCGACCGGGAACGCGATCCTCAAGTGGTACTGGGACCAGAACGGGAACCAATGCGCCGTGATCCCTCCGCTCGACTTCTTCCCTGACCCGTACGCGAAGTCGATGCAGGACATCCGGTGGGCGATCCACCAGCAGTTCATGGACGAGGACGCCGCGAAGGCGATGTTCAAGGGCGTGAAGAAGGCTGACATGGACGCGATCGTCCCGTCCGCCTTCAGCGACGTGAGCGCGTCCGAGAGCGCGATCTACACCGCGTACCGGGACGGCTACAGCACGCTCCCTGGCGTCGTGATGAACGAGTACTGGGAGCCGCCGTCTCCCGCCGTCCCCAAGGGTAAGCACGTTCTCTTCACGACGAGCGGCGTGGTATTCAGCGAGGACTTCCCGTACGACCACGGCAAGATGCCGTTCACGCACATGGGCCACGTCGAGATGGCGAACACGAAGTGGTACAGCAGCGTGCTCACGCAGATCCGCCCGATGCAGGAAGAGGTGAACCGCACCGAGAGCCAGCTCATCGAGAACCGGAACATGGCGAACGGGAAGTGGTTCCTGGCGTCCGACCTAGAGCTGGCGGAGATGCCGAACGCGAAGCCCCGGCAGATCCTCGTCGGCAAGGGCAACCCAGTGGCACAGCCGCCCCTCCTGATCACGCCCCAGCCCCTGCCCGCTGAGGTCTGGATGGAGCCGCAGCGACTCGTGGCCGCGATGGAGGACATCGCTGGGCAGCACGAGGTCAGCCAGGGTGGGGTCCCAGGACGCGTCGAGTCCGGCCAGGCGATCCAGCTCCTCCAGGAGACGGAGGACAGCGTGGTGAAGGACGTGATCATGTCGTCGGAGGAGGCCGTCGCTGAAGGCTTCTGGATGGCTGGCGCCCTCTACAAGCAGTACGGGGACGACGCGACGATGCTGAACGTGTACGACGCCGCCGGACAGGTCGAGGTCAGCCAACTGAAGAAGGACAAGATCAACCTCAGCATGAGGGTCGTGACGCAGAGCGCGACCGCGCTGCCGTTCAGCACGGCGGGCAAGTGGGACCGCGTCCTGAACCTCGTGCAGAACGAGATGGTCGACAAGGTGACAGGTCTGAAGCTGATCGGGCTCACGCCCGAGAACCCGGACCTCGACCCGGCCGAGAAGGACCGCCGCGCCGCGAACCGGGAGAATCTCCTGATGATCGAGTCGAAGCACGACGCGGAGGGTCGTCTCACGACACCCGCCATCCGGGCGCACATCTACGACAACCACGGAGCACACAGGGAGGAGCACGATAGCTTCCGCAAGGGTGCCGAGTACATTGCTGCCGTACGTGAGGATCCCCGCATCGAGCAGGTCTTCGCCTTCCACGACGAGGAGCACCGGAAGCTCGACATACAGGTCGCGGTGGAACAGGCCGAGAAGCAGCTTGCCGTACAGAACGTTCTCGCGCCCGCGCCTCCTGCGGCTCCCCCCGGTTCCGAACCGGGTTCGTCCGCAGCCTCACCCGTAGCCCCGCCACCCCCGGCCCCCGAAGGGCCGCCGATCCCACAAGGAGTCTAGATGGCTACCACTGACGTTCCTGGTACCTCAGCCACCCCCGGAGCCACCGGGCACCCGAAGGGTAGCCCGGCGGAGCGCATCAAGCTGCTCGCCCAGAAGGCCGGACAGGACCTGGAGACGATCTACCAGGAGTGCCACGAGCTGACCGAGGACGCCCAGAGCCCCGAGTGTCAGGCGGTCCGCGCGATCCAGACCGCGGTCGCGGAGCTGGGCGTCCACATCGGCAAGGGCCTCCACGCCGAGGCTCCCGTCGAGGAGCCCCCGATGGAGGAGCCCCCGATGCCGCCCGAGGCACCTATGGAGGGGCCGCCGATGGGCGGCTCGCCGTTCGCGGAGGCCGCGCGCGGCTTCCGGCAGGACATGATGGGTTCCGTTCCCCCCGGCGCAACGCCGCTACCGTAACGAGGAGGATGTATGCCTGACGAGGTCGCTACGCCGGTCGAGGAGGCCGTCGAGCCCACCACACCCCCGGATGACAAGCCCGAACCCCCGAAGAACCTCAAGGAGGCGACGAAGGGCGTGGCTGGTAAGCCGAAGACGCCCGGACCGGCCCCCTGGACGAAGGACCTGGAGGGTATGGGTCTGGATCCTGAGACGCTGACCAAGTTCGACGACTACCTGCGGACGAACATCCAGCCGCACACGACGAAGCTGGAGCAGCGCACGTCAGGGTACGACAAGATGTTCGGCGGGTTCGAGACGCACGACGGCAGCACGCTCGACCCGGACAGCGCGGCCGAGATGGCGAGCGAGCTGCTCCAGAGCCTCGCCAGCGATCCTCAGACGGCGGTCAAGGAGATCATCGAGCTGATGAACCTCGACCCGCAGTCGTTCCTCGCGGTCCAGCAGGAGATGCAGGAGCAGATGGAAGAGGACGGCGACCAGCCCTCCACTGAGCCTGACGCCCCGCAGGAGCCTGACGAGCGGCAGCAGTGGATCGACCAGCAGATCGAGCGCGAGAAGCACGCCAAGGAGGACGAGGCGTGGGAGGCGCACCTCAAGGAGCTGGCTGACAAGCATGAGGGCCACTTCGGCCCCAAGACGTACACGATGGCGATGGCAGGGGTTGGCCCAGACCCTGACACCGCGTTACAGTGGTACCAGCAGGCGTACGACGAGATCGCTGGGATCATCGAGGCGAAGAACGCTCCGCCGAAGCCAGCACCATCTGCTACACTGGGCGAAGGCCACCCGACCCCGCCGGAGGACTACAACGACTCATCAATCAAATCGGCCGTCAAGGGGTTCGCGGCGGACATGAGGGCGGCCCGCGGCAGACAGTAAACAAAGTGTGATACAGTACACGTAGGCCAAGCCCTAGAGCAGCCTACCTCGCAGGGAAGACGGCAGCGGCTAAGGCCATGTGATGGTACAGCCGGTACGCCCAAAACGAACCGGTACGACCAACCTCTACCTCCAAAGGAGGTGACACATGGCAACTCTCTCCACGTTCTCAGCCGCGATGAAGACCCGCTTCCTGGGTCCGATCCGCGACATGCTGAACAGCAACAAGGTGCTCCTGTTCGGCCTTCGCACCCGCGACGGCTCGTCCAAGACCACCGACCCGGACGCCTCTCGCCGCGGTTGGCGCGGGATCGAGGCGGACGCCACGGGGATCGACTTCGTGGGCAACGAGTTCCGTATGCCGCTGCGCACGTCGCGCAACGCGGGCGTCGGTTCTCGTGCAGAGAACGCCGCTCTGCCTGCTCCTGGCAGCCAGGGCTACATGTACATCAGCGAGCCGCTGCGCTACCACTACGGCTCCATCTCGATCACGGGGCAGCTCCTCAAGGCTTCCGCGTCGAACGAGGGCGCGTTCGAGCGCGCGCTGACGCAGGAGCTTGAGGGTGTCACGGACGACCTGAAGCGGAAGGTCAACATCGACGGCTACGGCACCGGCACCGGTGTCCTGGCGACGATCACGACCGGCACCACGTCCGCCACTCAGCCCGTGAACACCACGATCAACTTCCAGGGCGGCGAGTTCGTCGCGATCTACGACACGACCCTTGCGACGCACAACGCTGCGGCCGCGGTCCAGGTCCTGTCCGTGAACCGCGCTGGCCTCACCGTGACGCTGTCCGCTTCGGTCACCACGACCACCGCCGACGTCCTGATCCGGGCCTCCAGCGACGACACTGCCGCTGTCCCGAACAACGACAAGAACGCGGTGATCAACGGCCTCGGCAACATCGTCGACTCCACCGGTGTGCTCCACGGCCTGAACCCGGCGACCGCCGGACAGGGCTTCTGGGCGTCCACCGAGATCGCCGCAGGTGGCGCGATCATCGGAGACTCGCTGCTCCGCCAGCTCAAGGACAGCGTGGGCTTCGAGTCGGGTTCCGACGACGAGCTGATCTACATCACCACCCGCGGTATCCGCAACCGGTACGCGAACACCCTGACCAGCCTCAAGCGGTTCAACGACGCTCAGTCGATGACCCTGCGCGGCGGGTTCAAGGCGCTCCTGTTCGACGATGACCCGATGCTGATCGACGACGTGTGCCCCCTGGGCCACGTGTTCGCTCTGAACACCGGGGCCATGTTCTGGTCGCAGATGAGCGACTGGGAGTTCATGGAGGAGGACACCGGACGTGCCCTCCACATCGTCCCCGGCTTCGACCGGTACCAGGCGTGGCTGTTCAAGTACTGCCAGCTCGGCACGTACGCCCGTAACCGCCACGGCAAGATCACCGGCGGCGCGGACGACGTCAGGTAGACCGTGTTGAGCCGGCTGCTCAACTGGTAGCATCCCCGCGAACCTAGCGTCCCGTCACAGGGGCGCTAGGTGCAACCACACAAGGAGAACTAGATGGCAGCGTTTGTACTCACGACGGCGGGCACGACACTGATCTACACCCCGTCCGGTGGGGACGAGGCCGTCGAGATCCAGAACCTTGGGCCGAACCCGATCTTCATCGGCCCCGCGACTCCTGTCGACCCAGCGACCGCCCTGTCGGTGCCCGCAGGCTCGATGTACAGCGTGCCCAGCGGGATGCGCACCGCGATCTACGCTCGTACCATCACGGCGAACCAGATCGCAGGGGCCGAGACGAGGGTACAGGTTTGGGCGGCGACCTAGACCATGTACACCTACGATGATCCCACTCACGATGGCTAGCCGCCTCTGGGCACCCCCCGGTGAAGGTGGTGGCGGTGACGGCCTCACGCAGGAAGAGGCTGACCTGCTCTACGAGCCCCTGGGCGGGGACGGTGGTGACTACCTCACGCAGGCCGAGGCGGACGCACTGTACCAGCCGATCGGGGACTACTTGACCGAGGCCGAGGCTGACGCCCTGTTCCTGACGTCAGCAGAAGGGGACGCCCTGTTCCTCACACAGGCCGAGGCGGACGCCCTGTTCCTCACACAGGCCGAGGCGGACGCCTTGTTCCTCACGCAGGCCGAGGCGGACGCCCTGTTTCTGACGCCAGCCGAAGGGAACGCCGCCTACTCGCCTGTCGGTGCTCTGACTCAGGCGGCCGCCGACCTGCTCTACGAGCCCCTGGACGCGAACGACTACCTCACCGAGGCCGAGGCGGACGCACTCTACGAGCCCATTGGGGGTGGAGGAGGGGCCGGTCCTGGCCCGCCCGTGTCCCTCGGCTCACAGGCGATCACCGCCGCCACTCCGACGTTGATCACCGGCTCCAAGGTGCCGAAACCGTCGGGCGGCCTGGTCGCGGGCACCACGCTTCGGTGGGTGTTCGACGCGTCGAAGACGTCCGCCGGTGCGGTGGCGAACACGTTCGAGGTCCGCGTTGGCACGAACGGCACGATAGCCGACCCGGTAGTTCAGTCGTTCACCACGGTCGTAGGAACCGCGGTTCAGGACATCGCGCGGTTCGAGATCCAGTGGACGATCGTGTCTCCTGGCGCGGCGGCTACCCACATGGGCGTGTTGCGCGTCGGACCCAAGTCCGCCACCGCCACCGCTGGTTGGTTGAACCGGCCAGGAGAGGTCATCGTTGGCACGCCCACCGCGTTCAACTCGACGACGGGCGGCCTGTTCATCAGTGTCTCAGCTACGACCGGCGCAGGTATGGTCGTCGACGTGCTGAACTGTGTCGCGTGCATCGTCAACACCACGAACTAGGAGACAGCGTGCTCACTCCCACTCCAGGCGGCCTCCACATCAAGGGTAAGTGGTGCCGCTACGTCGAGAGCGACGTCTACAGCGTCGTGAACCGGATGAAGGAGATCGACCCGAACCTGTACGTGGTCCTGCACGAGGACCACGACTACCCGTGGGTCGTGATGGAGCACTGCCGCGACGGAGAGGTCAGGTTCGTGAAGCGGTACAAGGAGCTGACGCCCGCGATCCTCGACGACCTGCGTCGGATGATCGCTGTCCCCTTCCAGCAGCGCATCGAGGAGATGCAGCGCGAGGCGGACGACGCGAACGACGCGAAGAAGCGGTACATGGAGAGCGACGCGTGGCAGGAGTTCGTGTGGGACTTCAAGAAGACGCTCTACGAGTGCGCCTTCACGCACGACCGCCCCTACACGAGCCGCCCTAACAAGGGCAACCGGCGCAAGCGGGGTGGGGCTTAGATGCCCGCCACCAACCTGACCTTCAAGAACCTCCAGGACCGCGTCCTCAGCTTCGGCTACGGAGAGACTGCGCGCACGAACGTCAAGGAGTGGATCAACATGGCCTACAGCGACGTGATGAGCCGTCGCCGCTGGTCCTGGTCCCAGGACACCCAGACCGTGGTCACGGTTGCGGGCACGCCCACCGTCACACTCGCCAGCCTCACGGACCCGCCTCTGTTCTGGGGCCGACTCTACCCGACCACGTCGAACCTGCGGGAGCCGACCTACCTCGACCCGATGCGGTACAACGACGGCCTCACCCGGCAGTCGCCGTCCTTGACGCGTGGCATCCCTGAGTACTACACGATCTTTGACCAGACGGTGACGTTCTACCCGACCCCGAACGGCGTGTACACGTTTACCCTCTACTACTGGAAGGGCGCGGCTGAGATGGTCAACGACGCGGACCAGCCGCTCATCCCCGCCCAGTGGCGGAACGTCCTCGTGTACGGCGCGCTCCGGTTCGCCGCTGAGCGTGACCGGAACGACAATAGCCTGGCGAGGCGCACCGCGGAGTACGAGAAGAACATCGCTCACATGATCGGGGCGGAGAACCTGTTGCAGGCCGAGACGGGCCTGCGTGTCGAGATGCCCGAGTACTACTACGGCAGGTACGACCGCTAATGGGCGCGCAGCGTTGGATCGACGTCCCGCTGCCGCGAACGTTGAACGTGGACAGTGGCCCGGACGAGATGAAGACGGACGAGGCTGCGGAGCTGTACAACATGCTCACGCACGAGCCTGGGCAGGTTCGTCAGCGGCACGGCTGGACGCGTCTCGTGAGCGCGACAGCGATCACCGGCACGTCCGACATGCCGTTCCAGATCATGACGTCCCCGAACTTCGCCGTCGGGGCCACGAAGCCGACGACCGAGAACACGCGAGCGATGGTCGGCTGGTTCACGAGCCAGACGAACCGGTTCCCGCTCTACCGCGTCGTGCTCCCCGAGGGTCCCTTCCCGACCGGTCAGAGTCCGTTCGCGTCGGGGCAGATCGTCCTGGGCTTCGTGGACGCTGACAACCCAACGTCACCCACGATGGCGGCGAAGAACGCGTCGATCGACTCGGCCAAGATGCCGATGACCCAGACGACACAGTTCGACCTGTCCACGTTCGGTACAAGTGTAGGTGCCCTTGGGTTGGAACTCAAGGACGGTACCACACGTACAGGTACACGACTCGTTCGGTGGGCCGGTCAGAACCGCACCACCAGTGCGATCACGGCTAACGTGGCGAACGGTAGCCAGGGTGTGACACTTAGCGCGAACGTATCACCGTCCCTCGCTGGCACGTTTATGCAGTTCCTTACAGCCGATCCGGTAGGTAAGAGGTACAACTATTACGTCCTGGCACACACCGCTGGTACAACGGCCGTGGTGCTACTGAAGCCGTTCGGACTCGGTGACGCGACGATCGCGAGCCACGTTGGGTTCGCAGATACAGCAACTTTCCAGTCGATGCCACACGTTGTAAACTCACCTTATCACGTGCACTGTTGCATCACTTACCTGAACCGGTTGTTCGTAGGACGACCCACACTTACATCGTCCGTCGGCGCGATACAGGCGAACGTGTGCTACACACAGGGTGTCGCGTGGAGCGACCCGTCCGAACCTGAGAAGTGGACCGACACGAACATCGCGCTCCTCGACTCTAACTACTCGGACGTGGTGATGGGCTTCGCGACCCTGCCGAACGCACTCGTGATCTTCCGTCGCCGCTCCACCTGGGTGATGACAGGGTCGGACGAGACGGTGTTCACGTTCACGAAGAAGTCGGGCGAGATCGGCTGCCTCGACAGCCGTTCGATCACGCAGTACCAGGACGGTGTGTTCTTCATGAGTGACACCGGGCTCTACTACTACGACGGCTACCAGTTCACGAACGTGACACAGCCGGAGCCTGGACACGGCATCCTGAAGAACTACCGCGGGGGCGACGACTTCTTCGCGAACGACACACTCCAGTCGATCCAGACGACTACCCTGATCCCACGCACGGACTTCCTGGTGATGGCCGCACACGAGTTGAACAGCCCCGCCGGATCCCGTCCGTTCTACCTGTACCACATCCCGACTCGCGCCTGGTCACTCCAGGGAGTGGGTGGTGGCGCGGGGTCGTTCACGAACCCGACCGTGCTCACGAAGCCTGGGCAGCACCTGAACAACCAGTGCACGTCCGTCATCGGCGGAGAAGGCTTGGTGGTCCTCGACCCGATGGTCGAGCCCGAGTACACCGTGAACGGCAGGAGCGCGGCCGCAAGGTTCGACGAGTCGTACAACGTGTCAACCGGTGCGAACACGCTCTCCGACATCCACAGCGCGATCCAGTGGCCTGACATGCGGGTGTTCAAGGGTGACCTAGGCTGGATCCACGAGCTGATGTTCGAGCACAACATCTGGAGCACGACGCCTAGCACGTCGGCACACGGCGTGTACGTCGGCGCGGACCCGACGTTCTTCAACCCGCTCCTGCCTAGCACGGACTCAGCGATCTTCCCGCGTTACGTGGCGACCGAGTGGCACTACGTCTACAACTACAGGTTCAGCACGAACCTGGCGAACGACACCTGGCCGAAGGAGGGGACGACCTTCCGCATCAAGTACGACACGACCGTCGACACGCCGTCGGTGATGTGCTTCCCACCAAAGTTCTACCGGCTGAGGATGCTCGTCGAGTCGAGCGACCGCCCGATGGTCGACAACGCCGTGACGAGCTAGGTATGATACACTACCTCCGATGCTGACACAGGACTACGCCAACCTGATGCACCCGCCGCAGGCGAAGTACGACCGCTACCAGGCGGCGGCTACGCGTGCGCTCACTGGTTGGCCCGCTCCTGACGAGGAGACGCGAGCCAAGGACGCGAAGAAGGACAACCACCCCTTCCCGGACGTGGTCGTCCCTGACGCTCCACGCGTGGCGAGCCGCATGTCACCTGGCGTGGTCCCTCCGAAGGCGGGCTAGATGGCTCAGATGACCTACAAGCAGTGGCTCGAAGCGCGCAGCCGTCGCGTCGGGCACAAGGTCGGGAGCACCGGCGCCGAGTCGATCGCCTTCCGCAACTGGCAGCAGGCTCAGCCCGAGTACCAGGCCGCGCAACAGGCGGCGGCCGCACCGGCCCCTGCGCCGAACGCGAACCCTGGCGTGGTGCCCGGAGCGAACACGGACCTGGACCCGAACGACCTGTGGAACGCGATCCTGAAGGACCCGGACGCGTTGCAGCAGTCGAACCAGGCACAGCTCGACTACAGCACCGGCGGAGCGGAGAGCCTGGCCGACTGGCAGACCGCCCGGAACACCCTGGCCGCCCAGATCCCACAGCTCGAACTCCAGCAGGAGACGGGCCTGCGCGACGCTGCGAGTCGCACCGCCGCACGTGGCACGTTCGCCAGTGGGCAGGGCGAGCTGGAGAAGCAGGGCGCTCGCGTGAACTTCGCGACCCAGGTCGCTGACAACCAGCGCCAGGCTCAGGCCGCTGACACGAACTACCAGCGGCAGGCTGGCGACCTCGCGAGCGACTTCAACCAGCGGTACTACGGGTCGTTCAGGGACGCCGCCACGCGGTACCAGACGGGCCGACTGAACGACTTCAACAACACGTACGGCGTCGGGAGTGGCATCGGGGCGTACGTGCCCACCGCGGACGCGACCGCTCCTCCGACGCCCGTAGCGCCCCCTGTCGCGGTTGCCCCTCCCGTCGCTGCGCCGCGTCCTAAGCCGCCCGCCCTCCCAGGACCGGACCGCCCACCCGCCACGATGACTTACCGCGACTTCCTCGCGAAGCACCCCGGCCAGAACTCGAACCCGACGCTCGCCGCCAAGTGGCGGAAGCGGTTCGCATAGGAGGCGTGATGCCCGCGACGTTCGGCACCTACAAGTCACCGAAGAAGAAGCCGAAGCCTCACGTCATGCTCGACCGCAACGGGCTGCCGATGACGCGGCCCGGTCAGGTCACGCCAACCGTGAACGTGGCACCACGGGCCGGGCGGCCTAACCTCGCTCAGCCTGGGTACAACCCGGCCTACAAGGACTGGCTCAACGACAAGCCGGGACGGAAGCCGACGGCCGAGGCGGCGCTGGAGTGGTGGAACCTGTACGGGCAGTCTCAGGGCGCGAAGAAGCCGGTCCAGGTGCCAGCCGCAGCGGTTGCCCCTAGGGCTGCCACGCCGACCGGCACTCCAGCCGTGACGCCGACCGCCGCCGCCCCTCGTGCCACAACGACCCCGCCCGCACGGACGACCACCCCTGGTCCTTCACCAGTCACGCTGACAGGCTCGACCATGCCGTCGCTGGACAAGGTGCCCACGGCC